>Ga0187777_10000925_pt1 | contig 19207 bp, 16 predicted proteins | sample 1015_Q2_SP5_10_M_FD_132416 | JGI IMG/M metagenome (GOLD analysis project Ga0187777, IMG submission 132416) | Tropical peat soil microbial communities from peatlands in Department of Meta, Colombia - 1015_Q2_SP5_10_MG | ecosystem: Environmental > Terrestrial > Soil > Wetlands > Peat | place... | reverse complement strand
CTGCGGTCTGGGCGGTGTCTGCGGTCTGGGCGGTGTCTGCGGTCTGGGCGGTGTCTGCGGTCTGGGCGCTGTCTGCCGTCGGCCCCGCGGAAGGCGTGTCTACCGTGTCCTGAGGCTCAGCCGGGTCAGCGCTGACCTGAGACTTCTCCTCGTGGCCATCTAGCTCATCAGCTCCCATCGGACACCTCAATCTCTCGTCGCATCGGTCGCGGCGTCATCGTCCGTGCGGCGCGCCGCAGAAGCATCGCCTGATTTGGGTGATGCCCGCGAGGCCCGCGCGGTCGAATATCGTCAGCACGAACGATGTCCGAAGACGAGAGAAGAAGCTCCAGACTGGGCCCCCTGGGACCGATTGTGGGGTTAGGCACCCGAGCTGCGACGGCCACGTTGAGACCGATCGTGGGCGTGGCCGAAGCCGCGGCGGGGGCGGGGCGCAGCGTCGAGCGACGGGCGGTCAACCGCGTGCTGGAGGGCGACGAGCTGGAGCGTGTGGTGGTCGTGGCGATCAACAACACGCACATCCAGGCCGCGCTGAAGCAGGCGCTCGAGAGCGACGGAGCCGCCCAGGTTATCGACAGCCTGTTCGATAGCGGCCTGCTCGACCACTTCTTCGAGCGGTTGCTCGCCAGCGAGAGCCTTTGGAATCTGATCGACGAGATCGCCGGGAGCCCCGCGGTGACGGCCGCGATCTCCCAGCAGGGCCTTGGCTTCGCCGATCAGGTCGGCGACCAGGTCCGGGATCGTTCACGCAGGGCCGACGACTGGATGGAGCGCGCCGCCCGGCGGATGATCGGTCGCCAGCCGAGAGTGCTTCCCGCAGAACCTGACGCGAGCAACTGATGACGAGCGCACTGCCGGCGGCGCCAACGGGAGAGGCGCCCACCGGGGCCGCACCGGTTCGGGATCTCCACTATGTCGGCCTCGCCACCCGCGTTGTCTCGTTCGTGGTCGACGCGGCTCTGATCACGCTTGTGGACGTTCTCGTCGGCGTCGGCGCGGCGCTGATCCTGGCGGTCCTCCACGTTCCGTCGGAGCTCAAGACGATCCTCGCGGTCATCGGTGCCGCTGCGTACGTCCTCGGCTCGATCCTCTACTTCGTGATCTTCTGGTGCACGACCGGTCAGACGCCGGGCGCCCGCGTGATGCAGCTCCGCGTCGTGAGTTCCGACGGCGCCCGAGTGAAGCCCCGATGGGCGGTGGTGCGTTGCATCGGCGTGGTGCTGGCGGCGCTGCCACTGTTCGCCGGGTTTGTTCCGATCCTGTTCGATGCACGGCGTCGGGGGTTTCAGGACTGGCTCGCCCACACCGCGGTGGTGGACGCGCCGGGACCGTCGATCGCCGAAGTCAGCCGGGCGAAGCAACGGGCGATCCGCGAGGCCTCGCGGCAGCCTCCACCGGCGGCGGGAGGGTGACCGGCATGCTCATCCGTTTCGGGTGATGACCGGCGATGTGGATTCTCAGATGCTCGAGTTGGGCGTGTGAGGCGCGTCCGGTCCAGGTGCGGCCGGGACCACCGTGCCGGGACGAGTCGATCGTCTGAAAGGAGACATCGGTAATGGCAACACTTGTTGCGATCGGGTATCCGGATCAGGGGACCGCTGAGCAGGCCAGGCAGACGGTCTCCCAACTCGAGTCGGAACTCGTCATTCAGGCCGATGAGGTCGCCTCGATCTCGCGTGACCTCGAGGGCAAGTATCACGTCCACACCTCACACAGCGGCGCGTCCGCCGGCGGGGGCGCCATGTGGGGAGGCTTCTGGGGACTGCTGTTCGGCCTCCTGTTCTTCATCCCGGTCTTCGGGCTGGCCCTCGGCGCCGGGATGGGTGCGCTGTTCGGCCACTTCGGCGAGAAGGGGATCGACAAGGCCTTCCAGCAGCAGGTGCGCGACTACGTGAAGCCAGGCACATCGGCGTTGTTCATGGTCATCCAGCAGGCCACGCCCGACAAGGCGATCGCCGCGCTAGAACAGTACGGCGGGACGGTGATCCGGACCTCGCTGTCCGAGGAGGACACCAAAAAGCTCCAGGAGGCGCTCACGCCGCCGACCGCCGATCAGGCCGGCTGATCACTCACGCGATCCTGCAGCGGCTGCCGGCAGATCGCGCCGGCGGCCGCGGCTGGTCCGTTTCAGAAGACGGCGATCGGGTTCACCGGGGAGCCCGTGCCTCCGACGATCAACAGCGGCGCCGCGAAGAACAGGAACTCCCACCGCCGCTTGCTCTCACAGGTGGCACGGAGGTCCTCGAACTGCAGGTAGTCGAGCAGGTGAATGCCCATCGCGGCGATCGCCAGCACGTGGATCGGGAACCCGACGCCCTCCGTGGTGCTCGGCGCGGTGTCGCTGTTGCCATCCGACCCGAGCACGGCGACGCCCCGGTCGGCGAGCAGTGGCATGACCGTCGGATGGAGCCCTGCCTTCGCCTTCGCGGTGTTCCAAGGGCCCAGCTCGGCCAGGCGCCGTGCATGCCCCGTACGAATGAGCAGGATGTCCCCCTCCTGCACGCTGACGTCCTGGGTCAATTCCGCGGCTTCGATATCTGCCGCAAAGACGTGCTCGCCGGGCTCTAGCCATGGAACTCCGCGTGCGCGGGGGATGTCCAAAAGCACTCCCCGCCCGACGAGGCCGTCCTTTAGCGCCTCGATCGAGTTGACTCTTGCCCCGCGCTCGGTCACCGCTTCCTCGGGCCTCGAGTTGTACAACCTGCCCTCGTATGCCACGTGGCACAGCGCGTCGATGTGCGAGTGACCGTCGTTGTGATAGTCGGAGCCGATGTAGTCCTTGATGAAATGCACCGGGTTCGCGTCTGGGGTGTCCGAGCCCAGCGCGGTCATGTGGTGGTCGGCGGGTTTGGGGTTGTGGGCGCCCACGTGGGTGTTCACGGGCAGGCTCAGCGTCACCGTGACGCCGTCCCGCGCAAGCCTGGCGGCGGCGACCACGCGCGCGGGCGTGATGAGGTGAAGCGCGCCACGCTCGTCGTCCTGACCCCACTTTCCCCAACGCTTGAGCTCGTCGAAAAGTGCGCTGAACTCCTTGGCGGTGACGTCCTCGGCGCCGAGCACCTTACGTAGGGTGCTCGGCGGCCGCTTGTGGTGCCGGAGCAGGTGTCGTCAGTAGCACGGTGACTACATAGGTGACGACCACCCCGACGATGATCAACGGCTCGTCGCCGGTGCCAGAGTGCGAGGTCAGGAGCGTGGCGAGCACGATCGCCGACAGTGGCAACCGGAGCACCGCCGTGACCGCGACGCCGAGTCCGACGGCGACCGCCGGCGTCAGCGGGAACCCGGGGAGGTGCGAGGCCAGGATGCCGCCGGCGGCGCCGAGGAACACCGCTGGGAACGTCGGTCCGCCGCGGAATGAGCCGATGCACAGGCTGTACGCGATGCCCTTGAACACGATCACCCAGATGAGCGCCGCCACGGTCCATGTGCTTGCCTGCGAGACCAGCCCGGATAGGGCGTCCTGGCCCGAGAACAGCACCTCGTTGACGCTCCGGCTCGTGATGCCGTGGAACGCGATCGCGAGGCCGGCCACGACGAGGCCGACGGCAGGCAGGAACAGGAGCAGCCTCCGCACGACAATGCCGTTTGTGCGGAGCCCGCCGAGCATGATCCCCCGGGTCACGATCGCGACGATGATCGCGAACAGGATCGTCCAACCGAACTGTCCGATCGTCGGATGACCGTAATTCGGCAGCACCACCGGGCTGAGCGCGTATGCCTTGGTACTCAGGCCAGTGAATGAGCCCATTCCGAGCGACACGAGCGACCCGATGCCGGCAGCGAGCAGGCCGGGGAGGAGGATCAATGGGAGCCTCGCCCCGCCGATCCCGGTCGCCTCGATTAGGATCACCGCCGCGATCAGCGGCGAGACGAACAGGAACGAGAGCGCCGCGAAGCTCCCCGCGGCCGCGATCACCTGAAGCGCCGTCGGCGGCATGTTCCGGCGGGCCAGGCTGATCGTCAGCAACGCCCCGCCAGAGCCGAGCGCAATCAGCGGCGCCTCCGGTCCGACCACGAGGCCGAAGCCGACGGCCGCCCCGCCGGCGAGGATCACGCCGGGGAGATCGATCGGCTTCGTCGGACCGCCGGCGGCGAGGCCCTTGGCCGGGAGATGGCCGCCTTCTCCGGGCAGGCGCATGATCGCCAGCGCCACCAGCAGGCCGGCGATCCCGAGCACCGGCAGCGGCCACCACAGCGGTGGCCCGTTGCTGTAGCCGAGCGCATGGGGGAGGTGCGTGTACAGCTCCTTCTGGAGCTGGGCGACCCCCTCGAGGAAGCACCACGCAGCCAGCGAGATGATGACCCCGATGATCGCGACGATCACGAGCAGCACCACGAACCGCTTGCTCCGGATCGTCTGCGCCGCCTGCTCGGCGGTCGGCTCAGCGGCCGGGGTGGTGGAGGCGGCGTTGGTCGCGCTCACGCCACGCGATGCTTGCAGCGGTTCGCGCTCTAGTCGTCATCCCATCGGGGTGACGATGGACTTTGGCGCTGGACCTGTGGCGCGGGCGCGCCACCCGCCGCCGAGGTTCGGCCGATCGCCCGCTGGACGAGCAGCGTGAGGGAGCCCGCGAGCAGCAACATCGACACGTTGATGCCGAGCACGAGCAGCGCGCCGCCCGCCTCCGAGGCCTTGCCGAGACCCGCCGCCACGCCGAAGTAGGCGGAGGCAGGGATCGTCGTCACGGAGATGGCCACTCCGACCGCCGAGGAGGCCCTCGTCTCCAGTGCGAGCATGCCGGCGACGCCGGCGGCGAAGGCCACGATCGGCGTTGAGATGTTGACGGTCGAGAGGCCGGCTAGGAAGCTGCTGTTGATGTTGCCACCCTCGGGGAGCAGCGCCAGGGTGTCCAGGGCCCATGTCATTACCGCGCCGACGAGGCAGGCGACGCCCAGCCCGCACACGAGCGCGATCACCGCGCGCCCCGCCAGGCGCCACCGGAGCAGGACGAGCGCGGTGGCGGCGGCGGTGATCGGCAGCGTGTCGGGACTGATCGCCATCGCGCCGACGACCAGGGTCACGTTCTGATAGATGACGCCGAAGGCCGCGATGACCCCCGCCGCGGCCATGAACACGAGGTAGCGCGGGAACGGTCGGGCATTCGCCCCGGCCTGGCTCAGCAGGTCGGACCAGACGACGCTCGCGAGCGGACGCTGGGCGACCGACGCGCCGATCGACTCGAGGCGCACCAGCACGACGTCCTCGGCCGGGACCCCCAGCCGGGTCACCAGCTCGAGCGCCCGGTCGACCGCGTCATCGACGAGGTCCGCGCTCACGAGCGTGTCTCCGAGCGCGCCGTTCCCCATTTGGATCACGTGCCGGGAGCCTGGGATTTGCTGCAGGCTGTCCGCGACGGCGGCCATCGTCGGCGGCGTCCCGAACACCCGCAGTTGCAGCACGATTCAGAGTCCCAGGCGGCGGGCCCGGTCGTCGACGGCGGCGACCGCGGCAACGTACGCGGCGTGGGTACCCAGGCACGTCGCCATCACGTCGGGCGGCCACTTAGAGGGTGGCGGGGTGTGGCCGAGCAGCGGAAACAGCGTCAGCGTCGCGCTCATCAGCGTGCCGCCGAAGATCGCGCTCGCCCACGGCTCCCCGACCTTCCGGCGCAGAATGCCGTGCCACAGGCCGAATGCCGAGCCGTAGCTCCAACGCAACGCCCACCCGATGTCGCGGTCCTCGCGAGCCGTGACGTGCGGCAGGTGCATGATCGAAGCGACGATCTGCCCGGGCACGAGCGAGTCGTCGTAATCGAGCGGGCCTTGGTGGCGCGGCCGGAGCTTCCGCTCGACCACGTACGCAAGCGACAGTGCAGCGGTACCGGCGGTTCCGGCCAGTACGCTTCGGACGGGCCAGGCGCTCTTCACTTCCTCAGCCTCCTCCCAACGAAGTTGCCGATCAGGATTCCGATCACGGTCACCAGGTAGAGCTGTCCCGTGAGCATCTCGAGCACGGCGAGAGCGTGGCCGATCGGCTGGGCGGCCGTGAAGTCGCCGAACCCGGTCGTCGTCATGACCGTGAACGAGTAGTACACGACGTCGCCGTTGTCCACATGGCTCCCCTGGGTGAAGTAGGGACTGGTGTCGACAGCGGTGACGAACCCGATTGCGGATGCGAACAGCATCCCGATCAGGAGATAGATCGCCAGCGCTCCTGCGACCGCCTGAACGGTCACGCCCTCGTTGTTGATCAGGCGGATGAGCCCGCCGCCGAGGGCAAGCGGGATCGCCGCGACGATCACGGTGCCGACGACGAACGTGAGCGCGTCCGAAAGCAGCCCGGCCCAGATCGCGATTACCAGAACGAGCGCGATCACGCCGACGATCAACGTGCGTGCCCGCCGGACCTCGGCCCGTTCTCGGGACGTGCCGACGGCCACGCTGAGGGCGGCGCCGGCCAGCGCGATCCCCGCGGCGCGCGACCAGTCTTCATCGGGGGAGAGCACCTCGAGCACCATGAACGCCGTGACGATCGCGAGAACCACGCCGTAGCGGAACGACGCCTCGCCAGCGGGAGCGACCCGCGATCGCTCCGTATCCACGGCGGTCACAGTCTTACCACCCGGTCGACGAGGTCGAGCCCCTCGGCCCGGTGCGTGATCAGCAGCAAGGTTCGGTCGCCGACGGCCGAGAACACGTCGTCGACCAGTTCGCTTGCCGTCTCCGGATCGAGGTGGGCGGTCGGCTCGTCGAGCACCAGGACCGGCGCGCCGGCGAGCAGCGCCCGAGCCAGGACGATCCGCTGGCGTTGCCCTCCGGAGAGCTCGCGTCCCTCTTCGCCGACGAACGTGTCGAGGCCGTCAGGGAGAGAGCAGATCCAATCCCAGAGCCGCGCGAGGCGGAGTGCACCCGCGACCTCGTCATCGGTCGCGTTCGGGCGGGCCAGGCGCACGTTGTCTCGGATCGACGCCGAGAACAGGTGCGACTCCTGGCCGGCGACCGAGATCGCACGGCGGACGTCCTCCTGGCGGTACTCGCGAAGATCGCGGCCTGCGATCGTGACCCGCCCGCGTTCGGGGTCGAGGAATCGCAGCAACAGGTTCGCGGCCGTCGTCTTGCCGGCGCCGCTCGGGCCGACCAGCGCGACCCGATCGCCCGGGTCGAGCCGGAGGCTGACGCCGTCGAGCGCCGGGCGCTCCTCGCGCGGGTACCGTGCCGTGATCGCCTCGAGCGCCACCGCGAACGGCCATTCGGGCGCTGTGACCGGGTCCGCCGGATCTTGAACGGCGGCGGTGCGGTCAGTGAGCTCGAGCACGCGCCGGCCGGCGGCGAGCGTTGCGGACAGCTCGCGGGCGGCCGCGGCGAGCGGCGTGACGGCCTCGAACGCAGCCAGCGCGAGCAGCGCCAACATCGCGATCAGGACGCGGTTCAAGTCCCCGCGCCCGGACGCCGCGACGGCGACGGCGAGCACGCCCGCGACGGTCAGGCCGGTGACGACGAGCCCCAGGCCATCGGCCACGCCGGCCGCGAGCGCGTCGCGGCGGGCTAGCCTCACCAGCGTGCGGTCAGCAGTCCGGACCCGGTCAACCGCCGCCGTCTCGGCGCCGAACGCGACGAGCTCGGGAGCCCCGCGAAGCAACTCGATGAGCTCGGCCGATAGGTCACCGCGCGCGCCCGCCTGCCGGCGGCCCGCCCGGGCGCCGAGGGCCCCGGCGAGCGCGGGCACCGCCACACCCGCCGCGAGCAGGCCGGCGGCGAGCACGAGCCCGGCGGCGGGCAGGAACGCGGCCGCGGCGACGACCGAGACGGAGCCGGCCAGGAGCGCGACGAGCGGCGGCTCGAGACCGCGCAGGTAGAGGTTCTGGAGCGCATCGACGTCCGCGACCATCCGCGACAGCAGGTCCCCTTTGCGGTAGCCGTCGAGCTCCGCGGGCGCCAGCGGCTCGATCCGCGCAAAGAAGCGCGCCCGCAGCCGGCCGAGCACGCGGAGTGTCATGTCGTGAGAGGCGAGCCGCTCGAGATAGCGCAGTACGGGGCGCCCGACGCCAAAAAACTGCACCGCGACGATCGCCACCATCAGCGACAGGATCTCGGGGCGCTCGGCGGCCCGCGAGATCAGATAGCCCGCCGTTGCCATCAACCCGACGCCAAAGAGGACCGTCAGCGCGCCGAGCACCACGGCCCCGGCCAGCCGCCACCGCGGCACCGGCACGAGCCTCAGCAGCGCCTTCAGCGTTCCGCTCAAGCCGCCCGCCTCCGTTCCTCGGGCACCGCGACCCCGTCAACAAGGCGGACCACCCGATCGACGCCCCGGACGAGCTCGGGCCGGTGCGCAATCACGAGCATCGTTCGTCCGGCCTGCAGGAGCTGCACTGCAGCGGCGACGACCGCGACGCTATCGGGGTCGAGGTCGGCGGTCGGCTCGTCGAGGATCACGAGCGGCGCGTCTCGCACGAACGCTCGCGCCAGCCCGACCCGGCGGCGCTCGCCTGGCGAGAGGGATCGCTCGCCGTCGCCGACCAGCGTGGCGTACCCGTTCGGCAGCGTCCGGATGAACTCGTCGGCACCCGCGAGCCGCGCGGCCTCGCTCACCGACTCATCGGTGGCGTCAGGGTCGCCGAGGCGAATGTTGTCGGCAACGGTGCCGCGGAACAGGGTCGGGTACTGGGGCACCCAGGCGACCAGCCGCCGCCACGCGTCCAGCCCGCACTCGCGCAGGTCTGTGCCTCCGACCGTGACGGCGCCGGCGGTCGGTTCGAGCAGCCCGAGCAACAGCGCCGCCACCGTGCTCTTGCCGGCGCCACTCTCGCCGACGAGCGCCACCGCCTCTCCGGGCGAGAGCTCCAGGCTGAACTCGTCGAGCACCGGGCCGGGCCGGGACGGATAAGAGAACGAAACCCGCTCAAGCGCCACCGGGACCCGCGCGGGGCTGGGCGCCAGCCGAGTGCCGCCGGTGGCGGCCGCCTCCGGCGCGTCGAGCAGCGCGAACAGCCGGTCCGCCACGGCCAGCCCGTCGGCGCTCGCGTGGTACTCGGCGCCGAGCCGGCGGAACGGGAGGTACAGCTCGGGCGCGAGCACGATAACCGCGAGTCCCGCCTCCAGGCCGAGACTGCCGTCGACAAGCCGCACGCCCGCCGTCACCGCGACGAGAGCCACGCCGATCGTCGCCGCCAGCTCAAGCACGGAGCCGGACAGAAAGCTGATCCGGAGCGTCTCCATCGTCGCCCGGCGATACCGGTCGCTGACCTCGCCGACGATGGCCGCCTCGTCGCGGGCCCGCCCGAACGCCCGCAGTGTCGGTAGGCCTCGCACGACGTCGAGGAAATGGCTCGAGAGCGCTCGCAGCGCCTGCCACCGCTCCTGAGTCCGGTCCGCGGTGTACGTGCCGATCAGCCACATGAAAACCGGCACAAGCGGGAGCGTCAGGAGCATGATCACTGCGGCCTCGAGGTCCAGGAAGGCGACCCACGCGATCACCATGAACGGGACGATCGAGGCGAGCACGACCTGAGGTAGGTAGCGCGCGAGGTACCCCTCGAGCGCCTCGACTCCCTGGACCGAGACGGCGGCGATCTCGGCGTCGCCGGCGCCGTCGACCGCCGCCGGCTGTGTCCGCAGCCGGCGCTCGACGAGGGTCACCCGGAGCTCGGAGAGGACGTTCCATGCCGCGCGCCGGCCGGCAACCTCCATCGCCCAGGCGAACGCGCCCCGCGTCGCGAATGCGATCACGAGCAGCGCGACCTCGGGCCACAGGTCGCGCAGCGGCGTGCCGTGGAAGGCCCGCGCGGCGATGTTTGCGAGCATCGTCGCTCCGAGCAGCACCGCGACAGCGGTGCCGATCCCGAACGCGCAGTCGGCAATCAGCAGGGGCCGCACCGGCGTCGTGCGGCGGAGCAGGCGCGGGTCCAGAGCGCGCACCGCTCTCCCTTAGCCCGATGACGTGGGCGGCGCGCTCACCCGCCGGCGGAACACGTGGAACGACCAGCCCTGGTAGAGCAGGACGATCGGGAAGAACAGCGCCGCGACGACCGTCATCACGACCAAGCCGTAGTGGCCCGCGGCCGCGTTGTTGACCGTGAGGTTGTAGGAGTGGTTCGTGCTCGAGACCATCACGTTCGGGTAAAGCGAGATGAAGATCTGGCCGATGGCCGCGGCGATCGCGAACCCGGAGGCGACGAACGCCCAGGCGTCGTTGTCGGTGGTTGCGAGCCGCTGGGCGAAGATCACGGCGATCACCCCGAAGATCTGGGTCGGCTCCGGCACCGTGCCGCCGCCGATCACGACCAACGTCCAGATCACCCACGCGATGCTGATGAGGATCGCGACGACGCCGATCGAGCGCGCCGCCGAGTGGGCGCGATCGCGGATCTCGCCGGTGGTCCGCAGCCCGAGAAAGGTCGCGCCGTGCAGCAGGCACAACACGACCAGGGTCACGCCGGTCATCAGCCCGTAGCCGGTCAGCAGGCTGAAGAAGTTCCCGGTGAACTCGTGCTTTGAGTCGATCGGAAGTCCGTGGAGGAGATCGCCGAGGGCGACGCCGACGAGCAGCGGGATCACGATGCTCCCGATCGTGAGCGCCCACGACCACCCGTTACGCCACCGCTCGCTCTCGCGCTTCCCCCGGTACTCGAACGAGACGCCGCGGCCGAACAGCGCGACTAGGAGCAGTACGAGCGCCAGGTAGAGCGCTGAGAACATCGTCGCGTACCACTGAGGGAATGCGGCGAACATCGACGCGCCGGCAACGATCAGCCACACCTCGTTCCCATCCCACCACGGGCCGATCGTGTTGATCACGACCCGCCGCTCTGTCTCGGACCTGCCGATGAACATGTGGAGCGCGCCGACGCCGAAATCGAACCCCTCGAGCACGAAGAATCCGATCCAGAGGACCGTGATGATGACGAACCAGATCGTGTGAAGTTGCATGGACTAATAGGTCAGTGCCGGTGCGGCACCGGCGGCCGGCTCGGCGGCTTCGGCATCCGCCTGGGCCATGCCGCGACGCGAATAGCGCAGCATCAGGCCCAGGTCGGCCCACGCGAGCACGATGTAGGAGAGGATGAACACGATCAGGCTGATCCAGATCTCGGTGGAGCTCACCGATGGCGAGTTGGCGACCGCGGTCTTCTGGAGGCCCTGAACGACCCACGGCTGCCGCCCGCTCTCGGTCAAGAGCCAGCCCGCAGTGTTCATCAGGAACGGCGTGAGCACCGCCCACACGCACAGCAGCAGGAACAGGCGCGAGTTGCGCAGGCGGTCCTTGTGCAGGAGCCACCCTCCCCATAGCGCCAGCAGGAGGATCGCGCTCGCGAGGTAGGCCATGACGCGCATTGACCAGTACTGGATGAACACGTTGGGCACGTAGTTACCGGGCCCGTACTTCTTTTGGTACTGGGACTGGAGGTCGTTGAGGCCGGTGACCGCGCCGTTCCACGTGCCGGTGGCCAGGACCGACAGCAGGTGCGGGATCGGGATGATCTCAGTCGGCGTCTGGTCGTTCGACCCGCCGCCTATCTGGAACGCCGAGAACGAGCAGGGCTTGCAATTCGTCCACTGAGCCTCGGCGGCGGCGATCTTCATCGGTTGGTACTTGGTCTCGATCACGCCCAGCTGGTTGCCGACCGACAGCTGGATGACGATCGCCGGGATCAGCACGATCAGCGCCAGCTTGGCCGTGCGATGGAACGACTCGACGTGCTCGCCCTTGCGCAGATACCACGCCGAGACCGCGAGCATCACCAGGCACCCCGTGATCAGTCCTGCGAGCAGCACGTGCGCGTATCCCCACACGAACGTCGGGTTCACGAACAGCGCCCACACATTGCTGAGCACGGCCTGGCCCTGTTTGTTCATCTTGTAGCCGACCGGGTGCTGCATCCACGAGTTGGCCATCAGGATGAACATCGCCGACAACAGCGTGCCGGCGGACACCGCCCAGATGCACGCGAGGTGCACGCGCTTTGGCAACCGGTCCCAGCCGAAGATCCACAGCCCGATGAATGTCGACTCGAGGAAGAACGCGAGGATCCCCTCCATCGCCAGCGGCGCCCCGAACACCCCTCCGACGAAACGCGAGTACGTTGACCAGTTCATCCCGAATTGGAACTCCTGGACGAGCCCGGTGACGACGCCGATCGCCACATTGATCAGCAGCAGCGTCCCGAAGAAGCGCGTCATGCGCTTGTAGTCCGGATTGTCGGTTCGGTACCAGACCGTCTGGAGGATCGCGACCAGGAACGCCAGCCCGATCGTCACCGGAACGAAGAAGAAGTGATAGATCGTCGTGGTCGCGAACTGCCAGCGGGCGAGGTCGTTTGCCATGCCGGGCGGCCCCGTCCGTCAGCTGCTGCTCGGTGTCGAGGCCGGCGTGCCGGCGGATGCGACTGCCGGATCATCGTCCCAGTTGATCTCGGCGGCGTCCCCGCGGTCGAGGACGTGTGGGCCGCCGGTCTTGCTGAAGCGGTCCCAGCCCCAGTCGATGATTGCCTCAATCTTGTCCCGCGTTCCGGTCATCAGGCTGGCGTGGACGCCCAGCCAGGCCATGTGGGCGAGCTGGCCGTGTACCTCGTGGTGGTTCTTGCCGACTTCGGCGATCGCCGCGCCCCGGCCGATCATCGCCATGATGCCCTTGTCCTTGTAGGCGAAGTCCCTGCGCGCCTTGCCGTCGAACTCAGCGAGGATGTTGTCCGCTGCGGTAACGCCGCTCTGGAGCGCGACCGAGCCGAGTTGGGGAAGCGGCTCGCCGTCCGGGCCGGAGATGTTGGCGATGTCTCCAACCACGTACACGCCCGGGGTGCCGGCGTACGTCAAGTCGGGCTGTGCGTCGATCCGTCCACCTCGCCCTTGGGCGAGGCCACAGTCAGCGGCCACACGGGCGGCCGAGATCCCGCCGCCCCAGATTACGCAGCGGGTGGGGACGACCGCACCGTCCGAGAACCGAGCGTGGCCGGGTCCGACCTCCTCGACCACGGTGCCGAGCCGGAGCTGGACGTTACGGCTGGTGAGCACCTTGGCCACGTAGGCGTGGGCCTTGTCCGAGAATGGCTTCAGCAGCGCATCGCCGCGGTCGAGTAGGTAGATGCGAGCGTCGCCGGGGTCGAAGTCGTGGTACTCGGCCGGCACGGTCACATCGATCATGTCGGCGATCGCGCCCGCCACCTCGACCCCGGTCGGACCGCCCCCGACGATCACGAACGTGAGCGCGCCGCGCTCGATCAGGCGCGGATTGCGGTCAACCTGTTCCAGCAGGCCGAGGATCCGCGACCGGAGGTTGGTGGCGTTGTCGAGTGAGTACAGCGGGAACGAGTACTCGGGCGCGCCCGAGGTCCCGAAGAAGTTCGGTTGCGAACCGGCGGCCAAGACGAGCGCGTCTCCGCTCCACGTCTCGCCGTCGGTCGACGTCACCGTCTTGGCTGCCGCGTCGACCGCGGAGATCTCCGCGAGCTTCACGTCGACGTTGTCCTGACCTGCAAACACCTCTCGCAGTGAGTGCGCGATATCGCTGGGCGAGAGCAGCGAGGTGGCCACCTGGTACAGCAGCGGCTGGAACTGGTGGTAATTGTTGCGGTCGATCAGCGTGACATGGACGTCGTCGTGGTCGGCGAGTCTCTGCGCGCAACCGAGGCCGGCGAACCCGCCGCCGACGATCACGACACGGTGCTTGTACTGGTCATCAGACATGGGCGGGCTCCGGTTGTGGCTGAGCACTGAGTCGTTCGAGCAGGTGGTCGCCGACTCGGATCGCGTTTGCCATCGCGGTCAGCGCCGGGTTGACCGCGCCGATGCTCGGGAAGAAGCTGGTGTCGACCACGTACAGGTTGTCGAGCTCGTGGGCGCGGCAGTCCGTGTTCAAGACCGAGCTGTCCGGGTCGGCGCCGAACCGGCACGTGCCGGCCTGGTGGGCGCACCCGGCGATCGGAATCTCGTTCTTCAGATACGCGTGGTGCGGCAGGAGGTGCCCGTGGTGCATGCCGAGATCGGCGAGCATGTCCTTGAGCTTCTCGAACAGCCTGTCCTTGGCCGGTTCGTTGCTTGGCTTGTAATCGAGCACGATGTTCCCGTCGCGCGCGAGCGTGACTCTGTTGCGGTCGAGTGGCAGGTCCTCGGTCGAGAGCCAGAAGTCGACGGCGTGGCGGGCGACCTCCTCGAGCGTCCATGTCGGGGCGAAGCGGGTCTCGCCGGGCTTCTCGCCGCGGAACATCGGGGCCTGGGACTTCCCGACCATCTGGATGTTCCCGAGCGGGAAGTCGAAGTCCTCGCCGCCGGAGAAGTAGAAGTCGTTGACCCCGAGCGTCTTCTGGAAGACCGTCGGGTTCTCTTCCTTGGACAGCGCGAGCACGGCCTGGCTGTTGTGGAACATGTAATTGTGCCCGACCTGACCCGAGCCGTTCGCCAGCCCGTGCGGGTGCGCCTCGGTCGCCGAGGCGAGAAGCAGCTTGGCGCTGTTGGCCGCCCCGCACGAGACGACCACGATGTCGCCCTGGACCGTCTCCGTCTCGCCGTCGCCGTGCCTAACGTCGACCCCCGTGACGACCGTCCCCGAGGCGTTGGTCTCAAGTCGTACGGCCTCGGCGCCGGTTAGCAGCGTGACGTTGGAATGCTCGAGTGCCGGCCTGACCGAGATCACCTCCGCATCGGACTTGGCGTGGACGACGCACGGGAAACCGTCGCAGTTCTGGCACCGGACGCACTTGCTGTAGGGCATGTTGCTCTCGTTGAGCAGGATCCCGCAAGGGGCGTGGAACGGGTGCAGACCCGCCTTCTCCAGATCGTCAGACAGCTGCTGGATCCGCGGCTCGTGCGAGACGGCCGGGAACGGGTACGGGCCGGTCGACGGGGGCTCGGTCGGATCCTCGCCGCGGGCGCCGTGGACCTGGTAGAGCTGCTCGGCCTTCGTGTAGTACGGCTCCATGTCGTCGTAGGAGATCGGCCACGCCGGCGAGATCCCGTCGTGGTGCCGGAGCTCGCCGAAATCCTCCGCCCGTAGCCGGTACAGGGCGGCTCCGTACAGCTTGGTAGCCCCGCCGACGTAGTAGTGCACCTGCGGCTCGAACGGCGTTAGATCCGCGTAGTACCAGGTGTCGGGCGTGACATACCGCCCGTCGACGAACACCGCCTCTGCCAGCCAGTTCTCCGGCTCCCGCGTCAGCCAGCCGCCGCGCTCCAACAGCAGGATCCGCTTGCCCGACGGCGCCAGGTGGCGCGCCAACGTGCCGCCACCCGCCCCCGAGCCGATCACGATCACGTCATAGCTGCTCATCCGCCCAGCTCCCTCAAGCGCTCCGTGAGGATGATCCGGCCGGCGGCCTCGACCAGCGCGAGGTGCGAGAACGCCTGGGGGAAGTTGCCGAGGTGGCGGCCGGTCTCGCTGTCGAACTCTTCCGCGTACAGCTCCAACGGCGAGGCCACCTTGATCAGCTTGGTCATCAGATCGCGCGCGCGCTGGATCTCGCCGATGATCGCCAGAGCTGAGACCAGCCAGAACGAGCAGATCACGAACGTCCCCTCCTTTCCGGACAGGCCGTCGTCGGTCTCGTCGGTGCGGTAGCGCAGTACGAACCCGTTGTCGGTCAGCTCGTCGGCGATCGCGAGCACGCTCGCGCGCAGGCGCTCGTCGTTGCCCGGTAGCAAGCCGAAGATCGCCGCCAGCAGCGTCGAGGCGTCGAGCGACTCGGTCCCGTAGTGCTGGACGAGGACGCCGCGCTTGTCGACTCCGTGCTCGAGGATGTCGGCCTTGATCTCCCCGGCCACCGCACTCCATTCGGCGGCCAGTTGGTTCTCGCCGCGTATGTCCGCGAGCTTTGCCGCGCGGTCCATCGCCACCCAGCACATGAGCTTGGAGGAGACGTAGTGCTGCGGCTTGCCGCGGGCCTCCCAGATTCCCTGGTCCGGCTTGCGCCACACCGACTTGGCGCACTCGGCCTGGGCCTGGATCAGCGGCCACAGCCGCCGCGGCAACCGCTGGCTGCGCCGCGTGTGCAGCAGCACCGAGTCGAGCGCGGCGCCGAACACGTCGTTCTGACGCTGGTCGAACGCCCCGTTCCCGATCCGTACGGGGCGCGCTCCGGCGTAGCCTGAGAGATCTTCACGGAGGGTCTCGGTGAGGTCGCGACGCCCGTCGATCCCATACATGATCTGCAGGCCACCGTCGTCGTTGCGCTCTAGGTCGGCGATGAACTGCATGAACTCGTCGGCCTCCCAATCGAGGTCGAGGTAGTGCAGCGCCTGGAGCGTGAACGTCGAGTCGCGGATCCAGGTGTATCGGTAGTCCCAGTTCCGCTCCCCGCCCGGGGTCTCGGGCAGCGAGGTGGTCAGCGCGGCGACGGTCGCCCCGGTCGGCATGTAGGTGAGCCCCTTGATCGCGAGCGCGGATCGCTGGATCAGCGGGCGGAACTCGTGATCAGGAATGCGGGCGCGCGACAACCAGTGCCGCCAGAAGCGTGTCGTGGCGCTGAGCAGCCCGTTGGCCTCCTCGACGGTGGTCGGCGTAGGCGCGTGCTCGTCCCAGGAGAGCGCGCAGAACAACTCCTCGCCTTCGTGCAGCAGATGCCGAGCTCGGACGTGGTTGGCCTCGACACCGAGCAGCATGTCGGTCTGCAGCCGCATCGTCTGGCCGGCGCCTGTGGCGTCGGCGCGGTGGCGATCCGGCGTCAATGTCCAGTCGGCGAGCACCCGGCCGTAGTCGAAACCAGGCTCGCAGACGAGCTCGATCTCGACGGTTCCCTCCACGCACTTGACGGTTCGCACGAGCACGTGGTCGGCGTCCTCATCGGTTGGTGGACGCGTGTGTGGAGTGGTCGTGTCCTCGCCGCGGCGCGGCCCCATCGTGAGCGCGTCGTACACCGTCGCCCACCCGGATGGCGTCTTCCACGACGTGACGAGCGTGTTGGTGCCTGGCAAATACGCGCGTCCGCTCGGGACGTTGATCCCGAACGGGCCGATCCGGAACGCGCCCGCGCCACGATCCAGGAGCGAGCCGAACACGCTCGGCGAGTCGAACCGCGGGATGCACAACCAATCGATCGCCCCGTCCGGCGCGACCAGCGCGCCGGTGTGGCAGTCCGACAGGAACGCGTAATCGGCGATCGGGGTAAACGGCGATGGCGCCGCGGCGCTTTGCGGCATGGACGCGACCATGCCGGTGGTCGCGGCGGCTGCGGCTGCACGGCCGTCGCCCTGCGCGTTCTTCTTGGTCTTGGTCGTGCTCATGACACCACCCACGGGCCGCGCCAAGCACCGATGCCGCGCACGAGTCGTTCGGCTTCCTTGGGACCCCACGAGCCCGGCGCATAGCTGTTGACCGGAGGCGGGTGCTCCAGCAGCGGCATCATGATCCGCCACGTTTCGTCGACACTATCCTGCCGGGTGAACGGCGCGCTGTCGCCCTCGAGCGCGGCGCTTAGAAGGACCTCGTACGGGGTGGGGCCCTCGCCGCCCTCTTCGGCGAACTCCATGTCGAGCGTGATCTCCTGCGGGCCGCCCTTGTCGGCGCGGTGCGCATCGAGGATCAGCCGGATGCCGGTGATCGGATCGAGCTTGATGACAAGTTGACTCTCGACCGGTTCACGGTGTCCGACCGACGGGAGGAAGCCGAGGCGCGGCGGACGGCGGAACACCAGTCGCACCTCGGTCTGCGTGCACGGCAGGCGCTTGCCGGTGCGGATGAACCAGGGAACGCCGGACCATCGCCAGTTGTCGATCTCGAGCCGCATCGCCGCATACGTCTCGGTGGTCGATCCGGACGCTACCCCGTCGATGTTCAGGTAGCCGTCGTACTGCCCGCGAACGTAGTGCTCGGGGTCGGCCTCGGGCATCGAACGGAACACCGCGAACTTCGCATTCTTGAGCGTCTCCGCGTCGTCCCCGGCCGGCGCCTCCATCGCGGCGGCCGCAAGCAGCTGCATCAGGTGGTTGACGACCACGTCGCGCAGCGCGCCCACAGGATCGTAGAAATGGCCGCGGTCCTCGACTCCGAAGCTCTCCGCCATCGTGATCTCAACCGCCGTGATGTGGTTGCGGTTCCACACCGGCTCGAGGTTGGAGTTCGCGAAGCGGAGGTACAGAAACTCGCCGAGACCCATCTTCCCCAGGAAGTGGTCGATCCGGTATAGCTGCGACTCGTCGATGTACTGGTGGATCTCCGCGGCGAGCTCGCGAGCCGACTCGAGGTCGTGACCGAACGGCTTCTCGACGACGACTCGCCCGGTTTTGGTCAGCCCTGCGTCGGTCAAACCTTTGATCACCCGGCCGAACAGGAACGGCGGGATCTCGAGGTAGAACACCGGGCACTTCGCGTCGCCGACGGCGCGCGCAACCCGCTCGTACGTCGCGGGGTCGCCGAAATCGCCGCTGACGTACGACATCCGGCCGATGAGCCGCTCGAACACGGCTTCGTCGATCTTGGTGCCGCAGTTGACGATCGCCTCGCGCGCATGCTCGCGCAGATCGTCAGCCGACCAGTCGCTGACCGCCACTCCGACGATCGGGCAGCCCAAAAGGCCACGCTGTTCGAGGCGGTAGAGCGAGTTGAAGGTCATCACCTTCGCCAGGTCGCCCGTGATCCCAAAAATCACGAACACATCCGCGGCCTGCCGACCGCTGTCCCGCTCCCCGGCGGCGCTCGTACCCGGGCTGGGTTCCACTGCTGTGGTCATTAGTCCGTCCTTCTGTGGCGTAAACCGGCTTCCGGGGGAATGCTGGGGCGCCGAGCCCGGGCCGACATCACCTCATCTGGGTGAAAACCCCTCGAGCCGCTCGCAACAGGAAATTCCCAGGCTGCAGACCCGAGAGGACTACTGTTTGCAATAGGTTGCAATGCAACTACGGTTCCTATGTACCGCCCACGTACGGAAGGCCAGGCCCCGGGGACAGAGGCTGAGTAGTGAGTAGCGAGATTGCCGCCAGCGAGTCGCAGCGCAGAGCGCTCGAGCACGCCGATTCCGCCACCGGTCGCCGCGCCGGCGGCCCGGGAGGCCCACTGGCCCGAATCATTGCCGGGATCGCTGCGCCGTGGGCGTCTCTGCCGCTGCCCTTACGGCTCGCCACGATCGCCGTTCTCGGCGCCGGCGCGGCCACCGCCGTGGGGCTGCAGGCCTCGGACAACCCTGCCGCGCAGCCCGCGGGTGTCGCGGTCGAGATTCGCGTCGTGACGATCGTGGTGCTGATCGCGGCAGGGCTGTTCGCGCAGACGAGCAGGCTCCAGTCGCGGATGGGGGGGCTGCTGATCGGGGTCGGGCTGCTCTCGTCTCTGTGGCTGCTGAAT
>Ga0187777_10000924_pt1 | contig 19218 bp, 17 predicted proteins | sample 1015_Q2_SP5_10_M_FD_132416 | JGI IMG/M metagenome (GOLD analysis project Ga0187777, IMG submission 132416) | Tropical peat soil microbial communities from peatlands in Department of Meta, Colombia - 1015_Q2_SP5_10_MG | ecosystem: Environmental > Terrestrial > Soil > Wetlands > Peat | place... | reverse complement strand
TTCGCGGTCGATCACTTCAAGTTCAAGTTCCAATTCATTTGCGACACGGGCGAGGCATTCCGCGCCATTTTCTGCCGCCCGGCAAGCTTCCGTCGCGATTAGCCGCGCACGCGTCACACCCTTGTTCTTCATCTTGCTGCGGCAAACAAGGAGTGCCGCCATCGCCCGTTCGATGGCCGTTTCACTGAGCCGTCCGGATAATGAGACGCCCTCGCCGAGCCGCACAATTCGGGAAAACGCGTCCACAACGCGGAATCCTTCGCCGGACGGGCGAGCCACCAGCAATCGACAGTTATTGGTTCCGAGGTCCAGTGCGGCATAGGTGGCGCCGCCCCGGTCATTGCCGAAGCTGCTTTTGGGCCGTCCAGGCGACCGCCGACCCCAGCGGGGCCGCGGAAGCGGCGCCCGATTCATATCGGGGTCGAGGCCTGGGATATCCCCGGCCTCGCCACTCATAATGTCGAAACCTTCCTGCCGTTCCGCCAGCCGCCACCCTCCGGCGCATTGCAATTACGGCCATTTTTCTCTCGATCATGAAAAGTGTAGCAGCGCCTGTGCCCTGCGCAACCCTCCGTCGCAAAAGCTATTCTTGTGGCAGAGGCCTTGCTGCTTTATCTGGGAACGCTTGGCCACCTAAACTTACTTTCCCAAATGGACGACCGAACCACCGAGGCCTCTCTTTCACTGACCAAGTTCGGAATCGGTCAGCCAGTGCCGCGCAGCGAGGATCCCAAGCTGGTACGCGGCGATGGTTGCTATACCGATGACGTCAGCCGGCCTGGCCAAGCCTATGCCGTGATGGTGCGCAGTAGCGACGCTCACGGCACCATAGGATCGATCGACACGACGCGGGCAAAGGCGATGCCCGGTGTGCTGGCGGTCTATACGGCAAGCGATCTTTCCGCCTACGGCCCGCTCAAATGTAATTTGCCACTCAAGAATCGAGACGGGTCTGCAATTCATTACACACCACGACCGGCACTTGCCGGCGACAAGGTTCGTTACGTCGGCGATCCGGTTGCCTGCGTGATCGCGGAAACCGTCGCCCAGGCAAAGGATGCAGCCGAAGCTGTGACGATCGACATCGAGCCGTTGCCAGCCGTGCTCAAACCTGCCGACGCGGTGAAAACTGGGGCACCGCTCGTGTTCGACGCTGTCCCTAACAATACCGCGCTTGATTTTCATTTTGGCGACGCCGCCAAGGTCGCCGAGGCGTTCGCCAAGGCCAAACACATTACGCGGCTTGAAACGTCCAATCAGCGCATGGTGGTCAATGCGATGGAACCTCGGGCCGCTATCGGCGAGTACGATGCGGCGGCAGAGAAGTGGACGCTCTATTCATCGAGCCAGGGCGTTCATGGCATGAAGACATCGCTCATGGATATCTTGAGCGCGCCCGCTGACAAGGTGCGGGTGATCACGGGCCAGGTTGGCGGCTCGTTTGGCATGAAGGCTGCGGTTTATCCGGAGTACGTCTGCATATTGCACGGCGCGCGACAACTCAGGCGCACGGTGAAATGGACCGACGAGCGTTCGGGCAGCTTTGTCTCCGATCACCACGGCCGTGCCCAGGACATGGTGATGGAGATCGCCTTCGATGAGAACGCGCATATTCTTGCGATGCGCCTCACCGGCTACGGCAATATGGGCGGTTACCTCGCCCAATTCGGCCCTCTTCTGCCGACCGGCAATCAAGTCAAGAACATCGCCAGCGTATACCGCACGCCACTGATCGAGGTGGCGACCAAGTGTGTATTCACAAATACAAACTTTGTGTCAGCCTATCGCGGCGCTGGACGGCCCGAGGGTAACTATTATGTGGAGCGCGCCCTAGATCTTGCAGCTGGCGAGCTTGGCATCGATCGTATCGATCTGCGCAAGCGCAACATGATCCGCAAGAGTGATCTGCCGTTCAAGACAGCTTCCGACACGACTTACGACTGCGGCGACTTTCTTGGCGTACTCAAGCAGGCGCTCGAGATGGCCGACTATGCTGGTTTCAAAAAGCGCAAGCGCGAAAGCAAAAAACGCGGTCTGCTGCGCGGAATAGGGATTGGCTGCTATCTCGAGGTGACCGCAGCACCTGGCAAGGAGTTAGGTGCCATCCATTTCGAGGTCGACGGCACGGTGACGATCGTCACTGGCACGCTTGATTTCGGCATGGGCCATGCGACGACTTACGCCCAGATTCTTACAGATTTCCTCGGCGTTCCTTACGATCGAATTCATATGGTCGAGGGCGATAGCGACCGCATGGCATTTGGTGGCGGCAGCGGCGGTTCGCGTTCGGTGATGTTCGTCGGCACTGCGCTCGCCGAATCCGCCGCAATCGTGATCGAACGCGGCAAGCAGATTGCCTCGCATCTCCTTGAAGCATCGGTGGGCGACCTTGAATACAAGGCAGGCCGATTCATCATTGCCGGCACTGACCGTTCTATCGGCCTACTCGAATTGGCGGCGCGCCTGCGTGACGGCCTCAAATTGCAGGATGGTGTGCCGAATTCGCTTGACGTTGATCACGTCGTAAAGCACCCGGTGCCTTCGGCTTTTCCAAACGGATGCCACATTGCCGAGGTTGAGGTTGATCCGGAAACCGGCGCAGTCCGTGTGGTGCGCTATTCGGCGGTCAATGATCTCGGCACCGTCGTCAATCCGCTGTTAGTTGAAGGACAAATCCAGGGCGGTGTAGTCCAAGGTCTGGGGCAAGCATTACTCGAGAAGGCGGTCTACGATACCGACGGTCAGTTGGTAACCGGTTCGTTCATGGATTATGCGATGCCACGCGCCCACGATGCGCCGATGATCAGTGTCGCGAGCCATCCGGTGCCAACCAAGAGCAATCCACTGGGTGCAAAAGGGTGCGGCGAGGCCGGCACCTCCGGCGGCTTGCCGTCTATCGCAAATGCGGTGATCGATGCCCTCTCCGTGTACGGCATACGACATTTGGAGATGCCGATGACAGCGCCCTGCATCTGGCAGGCGATTCAGGACGCCAAGGCACGGCAGGCAGTCTACGCTAAAGCATGAGCCAAGCAGTCGAAATCGTCAGTAGAATGCGGGCTCCCTATATCCGCGTCGTCGGCGCAGTCAGCGCGGCACATTTTGTCTCACATTTCTACATCATATTGCTCGCGCCGTTACTGCCGGTCGTGCGTGCCGAGTATGGCGTAAGCTATACCGAGATCGGGCTGGCGTTTGCTGCGTTCAACATCGTTTCGGCTACACTGCAAACACCAGCGGGCTTTATGGTCGACAGACTTGGCGCGCGTATCCTGTTGGTTGCTGGTCTTGTGGTAGGCAGTAGCGCCTTTGTCATTGCTGGCCTTGTCCATTCATTCTGGGTGATGGTAGCGATGTTTGCACTGGCAGGCTTGGGCAACACTGTTTACCACCCCGCCGACTACGCCCTGCTTTCACATCATGTGCCTTCCGACCGTATCGGACAGGCTTTTTCGGTGCATACTTTTGCGGGTATGCTCGGTTCAGCAGTCGCACCCGGCAGTCTGCTGATCATGCAAAGCCTTTGGGGCTGGCGCGGCGCGTTCATCGCCGCCGGCACTCTGGGCGTCACCGTGGCGGCAATCCTGGCCGCGATGCGCGATCACTCGCGTGTATCGGCTGGTGCGAGCGCGGCTGGTTCCGGTTCAGACAAGACCGGGGCTAACTGGCGATTGCTGCTGTCGACGCCGATCCTGCTCAATCTGGTCTTCTTCGTGTTGCTCGCGATGATAAGTGGCGGGATCTATAATTATTCAGTGGTCGCACTGGGTACGCTTTATGGTACTCCGATGACCACGGCCAATGCGGCACTTTCCGGAAACTTGTTCTGGTCGGCAATAGGCGTCCTGATCGGCGGTTTCCTGGTTGGCCGCACGACACGCCATGGAATGGTGGCGACCATCGGTCTTGCTGCAATGACGTTGCTGACTGTGCTTATTGCGCAGATCGATCTTGGCGTGCTGGCGCTTATCGCGGCCATGTCTTTGAGCGGATTCTTTTCCGGCGTGATCATGCCCTCACGCGATATGATTGTGCGTGAGGTGACCCCACCGGGTTCGTTCGGGAAAGTTTTCGGCTTTGTCACGACCGGATTCAATATTGGTGGTATTATCTCGCCGCTGATTTTCGGGGCAATCATGGATCACGGCAGTCCGCGCCTGGTGTTTCTGAGCGTGGCGGCTTTCAGCTTAATTGCCATCGTTACCGTCGCAATACGGCCTCGGCACGCCGAGTGATCGTTGCCCAATTTGCCTGCGGACTTGTCAAATCTGCTGAATTGCCCCATGTGAGGACCACCCGGATCGCTGTCCTGGCCGGCCAATTGCCAGCGCTCAGGTCCAGTTGGGGAATAGTTCAACGGTAGAACATCGGACTCTGACTCCGAGAATCTAGGTTCGAATCCTAGTTCCCCAGCCAACCTGTTCGGGCTTTTCACCGTTCGAAACCGAAAATCCCCCGAGGGGCTGGCGCCGGATGTCTGCATTTGGGCTGGCCAACAACCGAAATGTGGCCCATCCTAACGGCGGCTGGGTGACTAACTAAAAATAGGAACAGGGAGGAATACGCCGTGGCTCAAACCATAGAAGGATTTGTCGGCGGCGCGCTCGACAACGCAAAGATCTCGCCGCTTCACATCAAGGTGATCGCACTGATCGCCGCCGGTTACTTCTTCGACGTTATCGATCTGATCGTGCTCGGATCGCTGATTCCGGACATGATTCAATCGAAGTTCGCCACCGGCGCTGAAGCCGGGCTGGTCGGTAGCGCGACAGTGTTCGGCATGTTCATTGGCGCAGCTGGCCAAGGCGAATTCAGTGACCGCTGGGGCCGCAAGACGGTTTACCAATTCAACTTGTTGCTGTTCGGCGTCTTCACCATCCTCGGCGCACTCGCACCGACGGTGTTCTGGCTGATGGTGTGCCGCTTCGTCGCGGGGCTAGGTCTCGGCGGCGAGCAGCCACTTGCCTTCGCGTATGCCGGGGAATACTCGCCGAAAGCAATCCGCGGTCGCATTCTCGCGATCGTGCATTTCATTGGCGGTGCGTGCGTTTGGCCGATCGCCTCGCTGTTCACACTTGCGTTCCGCGATTCGATTGGCTGGCGCGGGGTGTGGATCGTCATCGGTATCGGGGCTTTGATCGTCTGGCTGTTCCGCTTCTGGCTCCCGGAATCGCCGCGCTATCTGGCGACCCATGGTCGCGGCAAGGAAGCGCTCGACGTACTGGGGCGCATGGGTATCGCTGGACCAAAGGGGCAACTTACGACCAGCCCGGCGAGCGATTCAAAGAGCGATCCGTTCGCGCTTGTCTTCAAGATGTTCCCGACTCGCGTGGTCGCTGGGATGATCTGCTTCTCGGCCTTCTTCGGTGTTGCGATCGGATTGGGTACGTGGCTGCCCAACATTATGACCGCGAAGGGATTCACTATCACCAAATCGCTCACCTACACCTTCGGTATGACGCTGGCGGTGCCGTGCGCGAGCCTGTTTATGATGTACGCGCTAGACAAATTCGGGCGCAAGATCACGTCGGTCTGCGCATTCGTGGCCGCCGGCTTGATGGCGATCGTATTTGCGAACGCCGCCAGCGACACCCAGCTCCTGGTCGCAGGATTCATAATGATCTTCTTCATCCAGGTCGCCGGCAACTCGATGCAGATCTTTGCGTCGGAGGTTTTCCCAACCAATGCGCGGGCATCGGGCTTTGGCTGGGCCGCAGGCGTCGGACGGTTGGCGACGGCCTTTATCGTGCCGACGATCCTCTGGATCCAAAACAGCTACGGTCTCACGACAGTCTTCGTGTGCCTGGCCATTGTTCTGCTGATCGCGGCCGTTTCGGTGACCCAGTTAGGACCCGAAGCAAGGCAGAAAGGCCTCGACGAGGTTGCGCCGCCAACCGGCTGATGGTCATCGAAAGTCATGTCATAAGAGGCCCGGACGTCATGCTGTCGGGGCCTCGCCGCTTCGATTGTACGAGTTTCACAGCCGATGAGCCCCGCCCCATCAGCTAAAAATGTCCGTTTCCTGTCGCGTTGCGATCAGGGTGGAAGGCCCGACGGCGTCCAGGTCATCCTTCACAAGGGCCACGCTTTTATTGGGCACATGTTCAGCGACGGGTATTCAGTCGTCGATGTACGCGACCCACTTCATCCCAAAGCGGTCGCCTTCGTTGCGGCGCCCAAAAATACCCGTTCGCATCATTTGCAAATCCACGGCGACGTCCTGCTTGCCGTCAACGGTCCAAATATCTGGGCCATGCAGCAGTATGCGAGCCAAGCCGATTACTACGCGAAGTCGCTGGCGGATTCCGTACAAACCGAGCAGCCGTTCGGCGCGGGGGTACGGGCCTTTGACGTCTCGCAGCCTACAAAACCGCGAGAGATCGGATTCCTCCACATGGCCGGTTTTGGTGCGCACCGCATTTGGTGGGTCGGCAGCCGCTACGCCTACGTGTCTGTGCATTTTGAAGGCTACATTGACCATACGCTCGCGATCATTGACGTTTCTGACCCGGCAAAGCTGACGCTCGCTGGGCACTGGTGGCTGCCCGGCATGCACCGCGGCGGCGGTGAGAAGCCGCCCATCTCGTTCGGAAAGCGCACAGCGCTCCATCACATGATCACAGCTGGAAAAATCGGTTATGCCGCGTGGCGCGATGGCGGCTTTACCATTCACGATCTCAGCGAGCCAACGAATCCGAGACTCCTCAGCCACCGCAATTTTTCGCCGCCATTCGCCGGCGGCGCGCATACCCCGCTGCCCCTGCCAAATCGCAGGCTGCTCGTGCTTGCAGACGAGGCGACATCGCCAAATTGCGCAAACGGAATTGCCTATACGTGGATGATCGACGTGCGCGAGCCGGTTAACCCGGTTTCGATCGCCACACTGCCGACACCATCAGAAGAGAATTTTTGCGCCAAGGGCGCGAAATTCGGACCGCACAATTTACATGAGAACCGGCCGGGTTCGATGCAGACGGAAGACCTCGTATTCGCCACCTATCACAATGCCGGGTTGCGAATTTATGACGTGCGCAATCCGTACGAGCCAAGACAGACGGGTTATTTCGTGCCGCCGACGCCGGAGCGGATTGTGGACCAACGGCCGAATCCGGCCAAGGTCATCCAGTCTTGTGACGTCTACGTCGATCCGACCGGCGTAATGTATATGACCGACACCAATGCCGGCTTGTACATTCTCCAGTACGAAGGAAAATAGGAGCTCTTAGGGCATGCCGGAAAGATTTGGGCGTCTTGCCCTGCACATGTGGACGATCGACACCACACCACTCTCCACTGCACTCGATGTGGCGAAGCAGGCAGGCTACGACGCGGTTGAATTGCGCCGCACGGATTTCAAACGCTGCTTTGATGCCGGCATGAGCAACGATCAGGTACTTGGCCTCATTAGAAAGAGCGGCATCCCATGTGGCGTGCTTGGGGTCGAATATGGCTGGCTGTTTGCCACGGGCGACGAGAGCAAACGGTTATTTCGGGTATTTCATGAATCCTGCGAGAATGCAGTCGCGCTCGGTTGTGATACGTTGATGAGCGCGCCGGGTCAGGTGAACGGCCCAATCAAGGACGCGATCAAATATCTCAAGGAAGCCGGAGATATTGCGGCTGAATACAAATTAAAGCTTGCCATCGAGTTTAACTCTCAACACGACGTGCTCAACAGTTTGGGTGTGCTGACCGAACTGATTGAAGGCGCTAACAAGCCGAACTGCGGCTACCTTATCGACGCCTATCATTTCACGCGCAGTGGCGCCGGCGGCCGCGGCTTCGAAGACGTGCCGGCCGATAAAATCTATTGCTTCCAGTACAGCGATCTTTCGCCAACCCCGGTCACGGGCGTGCGGCGCCCAACAGATCGGCTTCCGCCCGGAAAGGGCGTCATAAAATGGCGCGAAATGCTCGGATTGTTGGCGGAAAAAAAATACACCGGGTACCTGAGTTACGAAGCCCCAAATCCCGATCAATGGGCGCGCTCGCCCTACGACGTCGCGCGAGAGGGCGTGGAGTTCACCCGAAAATTGTTGCGGGACGCCGTTCCCGGTTACGTCAGCGCATGATCCCGAAAGGCGGAGCCCGGTTCTTGGATAAGGTAATGCGTATATCAAATCGAGGTTGATCATGGCAGCAGAACAGGAACTCCCACTCTTTCTCGGATTGAACGACAAGTCGGTGACCGATATTCCGAAGACCGTCGAAAAACAGCGTTACATGACAAGTGTGGCGCCCAAGGCAGCCAATCCGGGAAAATGGATCGAGCAGCCGCGTATGCCGATTCCGACCGGCGAGCATGCCGTGATCGAATGCCAGGGCAAGATCCACTCGATTGCGGGCTATGCGAAGCACCGCGTCGATCAGAATTTTCACCAGGTGTTCGATCCGAAACCTGGTACTTGGTCATTGAAGGCGCCCTTCCCGCACCCATGCAATCACGTGGCAGGCGTTTCCATCGGATCGAAAATCTACACCTTCGGTGGCTTCGTTGAGCAAAATCGCTGCCCGCATTCCAAGTGTTTCGTGTACGACACCACTACCGACCAGTGGGCATCGATTGCGCCTATCTCGCGCCCGCGTGGCGCTATGTCGGCGATTGTTCTCGATGGCAAAATCCATCTGCTCGGTGGGCGGGATGTGCGCTCGGTGGAATGGCACGAAGTTTATGATCCTGCGACCGACAAATACATGATCCTGGGCGGCATGCGCGGCTCAACGGGTACTCAGCCTTTCGTCGGCCAGCGCGACCATATGGGCGTTGCCACCGTCGACGGAAAAATTCACGCCATTGCCGGACGCATGGATTCCTATGACTTCAATACCGGCCTCAATGCCGTGTACGACCCCAAGACTGACGGTTGGACCTTTCGCGCGCCTTTGCCGACGCCGCGTAGCGGTCCTTCATGCGTTTATATCAACGGTAAAATCGTCGTATTCGGCGGCGAGGCCACTGGCAAAGTCTTCGGCACTAACGAAGCGTACGACCCGAAGACAGACGCCTGGGAACAGCTCACGCCGATGGCGATCCCCCGCCATGGCCTGCATGGCGCGACCTGTGCCGTGATAGGCAATATGGTGCATGTACCCGGTGGCGGCCCGGTGCCTGGCGGCCAGGTGCAAGGCGCCTATCATGATGCCTTTACGCTCGGTTAGCGGAAACGACACGACCGATTCCGGGGGCGGTTGTGCGCTTTGCACCTACAGTACCTAATGGCGCCCTATCGCGCCGGGCTCAAAGTCAGCTCCGCTACGCCGGCGGCTACATTGAGACCCGCTTGCCCTTGCATCGAAAGCGGCTGCAGCGCGATGTTCCTGTCTGAACCACCAACCAGCACATTAGTGCCAAGCCCTGCGCCGACTGTGGCCTCCGCAGTCGCGCCGGTGTAGTTGCCAGCCAGCGCACCGAAGCGGCGCGTGGTCGGTGCGTAAACTGCCCAAACCATCTCGCCTCCGGCCGTCGCACCGAGATCGAGACCAAACTTGTTGATCCCTCCAACATAAACCTCGCGCGGCCCCGGTTGGGATGGCGTAAACATACAGGTCACGTCCTTATGTGATGTGATGATCAAGCCAATACCGCCGGAAATGTCGCAAGTCAGTGCACCAACTTTAGCTCGTTGGCTTTGTGCCATCGCCGGCACAGGCAACGCCACCGCTGTGAGGGCCGCCGCGGCGGCAAGAACGTTCAATGCCCGATGCATCTGAAACCTTCCATCTCAGCAATACCTGTCAACGTCCATGGAAAGGGCAAGTTCCAGAACCTGGGACCGCGCTCTAAGCATGACGTCATTCATGCCTCGCAACGTCCGGGATAGTTCGCGCGAACAGCCGCGGACAGCGCACTGAAGACCGGCTCGCACCCAATCAACATCGCCGGCACGGCTGGTGGCGCCATTCGCCGACAATTCGCCAGAGGGATTTGCAGCCGATCACCTTTATCGCTGCGATTCACCGTCTGGGGCATTATGCCTTCGTCAACCGCCGGCCATGCCATTACCGCCAAACCAAGTCCCACAGGCGGTGCGGCCACATCCGGGATCAGCACCACCAAAGCGCCCGCGAAGAGGCATGAAAAGCAGCCACGCATCGCCGTGCTCGCTCTTACAACGCTCGGAATTGCAGCGCGTTGGGTGAGTCGGAATCAGAACGGCGAAAGGTCAATTATGTTCCGGGAGTGCTCAGCGTGCGGCAAGGATTTGGCTTGCCGGTATGACGATCAGACAATGCAGCCCGCTCGGGTCAAACTCCAGCTTGACGTCCGCGTCGAGAGCGCGCGCAAGATTGCGCTCGATAACCATGCTTCCGAATCCTTTTTTACGTCTGCTCTTTACTTTTGGGCCGGATTTTTCTCTCCAATCGAGCTCCACCGAATTGCCTGTCGTGCCCTCACGCCGGCGCCAAGTAATGGCTACCCGCCCATCGGGGACCGAGAGCGCTCCAAATTTTGCAGCATTTACGGCCAGTTCATGGAGGGCGAGCCCTAAATTCTGCGCTGCCTCGGGCTTGAGCGCTAACGCTGGACCTTCGATCGAAACTCGCCCTCCTGAACCATCGAGATAGGCGCCAAGTTGCGACCGAACCAATTCGACAAGCGAAGCCCCATACCAGCTCTCACGCACAAGAAGGTCATGCGAGGCGGCAAGCGCCTGTAACCGCGCACCAAACTGGTTGAGGAAACCACCAGTTGAGCCAGCATGACGCGCGGTCTGTCGCGCCATTGCCTGGATCACTGCCAGCAGGTTCTTCGATCGATGCGTCAGCTCACGCAACAATAATCGCAAATGCGCTTCACCTTCCTTGCGCTCGGTGACGTCCACCGACGCGCAGGTCAAGCCGATAACATCGCCGGAATCGTTACGCAGCGGCTCTATATGCAGGTCATGCCAACGAATGCCGGAAGCATCTTTCAGCGAAATTTCTGCACGTTTCGCTTCGCCAGTCGCGAGCACTTCTCGTTTCATGGCGACCATTGTCGCCGCGCCATCCGGCGGCAAAAGGTCAGCATCGGTGCGTCCGAGAATATGTTCGATCGATTGATCCAACATCGAATTGCTGATCGACGTGTATCGGAGATTACGGTCCTGCGTGTATACGGTTACTTGCGAGCCGCGGAGAGCTGTTTCGTAACGAGCGAACCGCGCCCGCAAAAGACTCAACTCCAGAGCCTGGGCGCTAACCTGGTCTTGCAGCTGCCGGCATTCCCTTTCAAGCCTGGCGAGTTCGCTATTTTCTGACCCGGACATTGTCCGTACCTTGAAATCCGTTTCGTTGCCTCCCACCCCGCGATCTGGTCGGGTGCGCAAAGTGGGTTCGACATTGCTTGAGTCGGTTTTCTTATGAATACGTTCATCGAATGACCTGTCAACGAAGGAGGTCATTTGGAACTCATTTTTCTTGCTGGCCCCACCTACGGGCCAAACAGCCACAAACAAAATCAGCGCGCCAGCACGCTATGTGTGGCACGGTTTTTCCCAAATACACCGCTGTCATGACAGGCTTTGACTGAAAACACTCGTGGGCTACCTCGCAGACGGTCCGACCTGGCTCGCGCGCCGCTCGCGTCGCCTGGCATTGCGTTCGAAAAACAAGGCCTGGCTCAGCACAGCTGATACTGTCGAGGGCTGAAATGGCTTGGCGATCAGGAATGCTGGTTCAGGCCGCTCTCCGGTAAGGAATCTTTCAGGATATGCCGTGATGAAGATGACTGGCACCTCGAACGACCGCAACATTTCGTTTACCGCGTCAAGACCGGAGCTGCCGTCCGCAAGTTGAATGTCGGCGAGTATGACTCCCGGCCGTTTCGCCTTGGCGAGCGCGACTGCCTCGGCATGCGTGCGCGCAACCCCAAGCACGCGATGACCAAGACTTTCGACTAGGCCTTCGAGGTCAAGTGCGATGAACGTCTCGTCCTCGATAATAAGCACGTCGGTTGCAATCTCGGCGGCAAGCTCGCGGCCGGCTTCTTCGACGAGGTCGCGCAATGTCGGCGCGTCGGCATCAAGAATCTTCGCGGCATCATCCTCCGATAGACCTTCTAGAGCGACCAAAAGAAATGCCTGGCGCGGTTTTGGCGGAATCTGGGCGAGATGACGCTCCACGGCATGCGTCAAGCTGCCGCTGGAAGTCTTGCCGTTAAGCGATACCGAATTCCAGATCTTGGTGAACAGCCGATACAAAGCAATTCGGGTGGAGACACCGGTATCCAATACCTTTGGATCCTGAACCAGGGCTTCGAGTGTCGCTGCCACATAGGCATCGCCGGACGCCTGGCTTCCGGAAAGGGCCCGAGCGTACCGACGCAGATACGGCAAATGCTGAGCAACTGCTTGAGATGTCGACAAGAATCCCTCCCGGATCAAAAGCGCCTTGCTAGTCAAGCAGGGTTGTGCCCCTAAAACCTATCAACCTTTAGCGCGGCAACACCGGCGTCGCAAAAAAGTTCCTTTCCCCTGGAACCATCTGCCAAGCAACGGGTTTTGACACAGACCAGGGGGCAACCGGGCACTCGACCCCCAAGAGAGGCTCGGAGGGCGGGGTTGAACGATGAATGATCGGAAGCCCGTGGGACAGCAGAATCCAATGGAAGCCGTGGCGGCCCGGAACAAGAAGCTCAATGCGAAACCGGCCAAGCTCGGCCGAGATGTGCAAGCCCGCCTCGGACAGCAACTGCGCGCGATGTACGACGAAGTCGTGAACCAAGGTGTTCCTGACCGTTTCAGCGAATTGATCAATCGCCTCGACGATGATGGCAAAAAGGATGAGCGGTAATGCCGATGGACGAGTCGGTTCGCAAAGCCGTTCTCGCTGCGGTGCCAAGCCTCCGCGCTTTCGCGATCTCGCTATGCGGGAACGTGGACCGCGCGGACGACCTGGTGCAGGAAACGCTGCTGCGCGCGCTCGCAAACATCGATTCTTTTCAGCCGGGCACCAATATGTCGGCTTGGTTGTTCACCATCCTACGCAACCATTTTCGCTCTGAATATCGCAAGCGCCGGCGTGAGGTCGAGGATAGCGACGGCCACCACGCCGAGTCGCTAAAATCGCAACCCGATCAGTACGGCCATGTAGAATTTCGTGAATTCCGCGAAGCGCTCGCGCAATTGCCGGCAGATCAGCGCGAGGCGCTCATTCTGGTGGGGGCCTCAGGTTTTTCCTACGAAGAAACCGCCGGCATTTGCGGCTGTGCAGTCGGCACGATTAAGTCCCGCGTAAACCGTGCGCGTACACGCCTTGCGGAGTTGCTACACGTCAACAGTGGGGAAGACTTCGGTCCGGACGAGACGACCCGCGCAGTCCTGGCGAGCGGAGGGGAATGACGCCTTAAGATATTTAGCTTGAATTGCGATTCTGCTTATCAGGTGCATGAAAAGTCCCGCGCAAACCCAGTTGCGCGGGACTTCTCCAGCACTACTCGACGCTTACGCTACGGCAAAGTCGGCCGACCGCCGCGCAGCAAGCCGGCACCGATATTGCAAAAAATACGACAGCAACGAAGAACGCGATCTTCGCCGCCTCAGCGACGCTGGCGTGCCAAAGCCTAGGAGCGCCGCAACCAGTGTGGTGATCAGGAATATGACAGCCCATGAGGCACTCCACGGGAAGCACCGTGATCTCAGCAACTTGCCAAACGCAAGCTGGTATACAGTTCAGGAAGGTGAGACAGTCTGGATCATGCGTCGACCGAGAAAATCGGGGTTGAAGACCTACCGTGCCAAGCGCCGCTTCGGCCTCACTGCCGAACCCAAAGGCAAGGTGGCGCGCAACCGCGGTGATGCTTTTGTCATCCAGAAGCACGCCGCACGACGTCTGCATTACGACCTGCGACTTGAACTCGATGGAATCATGAAAAGTTGGGCAGTGACCAGGGGACCCAGCCTGGTGCCCGGTGACAAACGGCTGGCGGTTGAGGTTGAAGACCATCCGATCGCTTACAATAAATTCGAAGGCACGATTCCGCAGGGAGAATATGGCGGCGGCACTGTCATGATCTGGGACCGCGGCCACTGGCAGCCGGAAAATGATCCGCACGAAGGCCTCGCCAAAGGGCATCTCGCATTCACGCTCAACGGCGAGAAACTGCATGGCGGCTGGCATCTGGTCCGCATGCATCGCCGCCCCGGCGAAAAACGAAACAACTGGCTGCTGATTAAACAACACGACGGGGCCGAACGCTCCGCTCGCGACAAGGATATTCTGGAGGAAGAGCCTCTATCAGTGGCGACCGGCCGCACGATGGATCAGATCGCCAGCGGTTCGAAAGTCGTGTGGCGAAGCAACAGAACGAAAGCAGGCGACCCACCGAAGGGCTCGAAAAGAGCGCCGCCCAAGCGCACGCACCCGACCGTGTCTAGACCGCTGAGTAAAACTGAAAAAATCGATAACGATGCCCTGACGGGCGCCCGTCGTGCCGCCTTGCCTGTCTTCGTCGCGCCTTGTCTTGCCACACTCGCAGACCGACCACCGGACAGCGATAACTGGATTCACGAGATAAAATTCGACGGCTACCGCATCCAGGCGAAGCTCTTCCACGGCAAGGTAAAACTACTCACTCGTAAAGGCCTCGATTGGGCCAAGAAGTTCCCCACTGTTGCGGCCGCAATTGCAAAATTACCGGTCAAAAGCGCGCTGATTGATGGCGAGTTGGTGGTTGAAGGCAGCAATGGTGTTTCGAGTTTTTCGTTACTGCAGCAGGATTTAAAAGAGAGTCGCCACGATCGCATGATGCTCTACGCGTTCGATCTTCTGTATCTCGATGGTGCCGACTTAAGGTCACGCCCGCTCACGACGCGCAAAAATGCATTGGCCAAGCTGCTTGGGCAGCTGCCAGCGCGCGTACCGCTGCGACTAAGCAAATCACTGACGGGGCCAGGCATGACATTGCTGAAACACGCCTGCAAACTGGGGTTGGAAGGAATAGTTTCGAAAATCGCCAACGCTCCTTATCACTCTGGACGGGGGCGCGACTGGATCAAGACCAAATGCTCGGACCGCCAGGAATTGGTTGTGGCTGGCGTAGTACCATCAACGGCGGACGCGCACGCGGTCGGCGCGCTGGTGCTTGGCTTCTACGATAAAGGCAAGCTGCACTATGCCGGTCGCACCGGCACTGGTTTTACGCGCGAAGTCGCGCGCTCGCTTTATCGCAAGCTCAAATCCATAGAAACTGCGAGGTCACCCTTCGAACCGACACCCCCCGAAGAGCGTGGCGTACGTAAGCCCATCTGGGTTGAGCCCAGGATGGTGGTCGAGGTCGATTTTCACGGCTGGACCCACGGCGACCGCGTGCGTCAGGCCTCGTTTCAGGGTGTCCGGGAAGACAAAACTGCAAAAGACGTCGTACGCGAGAAGGCTATTGCTGCGACAAGTCGGATCGCAGACGTAAGACGCAGCGCAACGTCAAAGAAAGCCGACATCAACGTGGCCGGGGTCCGCCTCACACATCCCGACCGGGTCTATTGGGACGATGTTGGCGTCACCAAGCATAACCTCGCGGATTATTACACGCAGGTCTGGAAGTGGATGCGACCTCACGTGACCGGCCGGCCAATCGCGTTGGTCCGCTGCCCGGAAGGTGCTTCTGGCCAATGCTTCTTCCAGAAGCACGCGCGGGCGGGCATCCCGACGGAATACCTCCATCTTGTTCCGGAAAAAGGCGACAAGATCATTTCCATCGATGATCTCGATGGCTTGATTGCATTGGTGCAGGGTGGCGTGCTGGAAATTCACACGCGCGGCACGACCATTGGCGACCGCGAGCGTGCCGACCGACTGGTATTCGATCTCGATCCGGGGCCGGGTGTCGGCTGGAAGGAAGTGGCAGCTGCGGCGCGCGGTGTGCGCGAGCGGCTTGCAGGCATCAATCTTGAGACCTTTCTCAAGACGTCCGGCGGCAAGGGTCTGCACGTTGTGCTGCCGATAAAGCCGACACCGTGGGAGAATGCCAAGCACTTTGCGAAGACAGTCGCCGAAGCCATGGAAGCGGACCAGCCAGAGAAATACGTCTCCACTGCTACGAAGGCCAAGCGCAGTAAGCGTATTTTCGTCGATTACCTGCGTAACAGCCGTGAGGCAACGGCGGTCGCTCCCTATTCCACGCGCGCGCGCGCCGGCGCGCCGGTTTCCGTGCCGATTGATTGGTCAGAGCTTGGCAGCCTGAAAGCAGCTGACCAGCACACCGTGCTGAACCTGATGCAGCGGCTGTCGCGACTGCGCAAAGACCCCTGGTCTAAGATTGGCCGTATCAAGCAGTCCCTGCCAAAACTGAAATAGGTACCTGTCAACTGACGCTTGCACAGATTGAGGATCGCCGGCGTACTCGCGGCAAAAACTCCGAAACCACGCGCGACGCATCGGCGAGGACTGCCGACCGCGCAACATCTTATAATCTCTGGTGCTTGCCTTGGCCGGAACATCCATCCCCGCGTTCTTATTGAAGGAAAAGTCGAACGGTCATCATTTCGTCAGAACTCCGCCACACCCGAATGCTGCGATGTGCTTGGACTGGAGGGGTCGATGAATTTCAGCAGCTGGACAGCGGCGGGAATGGTATTCATTTCCTGCCTTGTATCGTCCGGTACTTTCGCAGGAAGCACGCGTCAGTTTTCTGGGATCGCCGCATACTACAGCTCCGACTACAGCGGGCGAACCGCGCGCGGCGAGCGTTACGATCCGAATAAATTTACTGCAGCCCATCGGACCCTGCCGTTTGGCACGCACCTGCGTGTTACGGATCCCCGGTCGCAACGCAGCGTGTTGGTCGTCGTCAATGACCGTGGTCCCTTTACCAAAGGTCGTGTGCTCGATCTGTCGCTTGCCGCCGCCAAAGCACTGCGGATGACTGGCCGCGGACTGATCAAAGTCACGGCCGTGGTGCAATAACGGCACGCTCAGGCGGAAAGCGACGTCCTGCGCGCGCTGATTGACGGACTGCAACGCACCCAGGTCTCGGGGGCAGTCGACGCATCGCCCAAACGCAAATGCACCGTGTTTTCATTGAGCAGTGTCATGAAGATAGTCTGACCTGTTCCTGGCTCGGGCGCCGGCACGACATAAGTGAACCAGTGACGGCTATAGTTACCCTCCGTGGCCTTGCCACCCGGTGTAATAATTTCCGGCCCGCGAATACTGAAGCGGCGTCCGTCAGTGTGGCACCAGTTGCCGTCGATGGCATCCGCAAATGCCGACTCAACCAAAAACAGCAAGCCAATAGTGGAAAGTGAATATTTGAGCTGCTGAACAAACATGTCCTGTGCGGTGCTCTGGAAAGGGCTTCAGTCAACCTTTGCTTCGTCGCGATACATAACCTTGTGCCGCGTCTCACGCACCCAGGCATCGATGTCCTCGACAGTCATGTAATTCTTCATATCAAAACAATCCCAGCTCATGATCTGTGGCAGCGTTTTCTTCCACCGTTTGTACGGCGCCTTGGCCGGGATACCGAAAAGCATAATATCGATGATGGCCAAGTCGTCCGGCACGCCGAGTAGCGGGCGTAAGGACTTTTGTGCGTCCTCCTGTCCGATCGCGGTCACCCACCAAACCTGGTAGCCCAGGGCCGCCGCTGCTAAATGCGCCGACATGGTGGATGCTGCGACGCTTTGCAAAAGGATGCGTTCAGCATTGGCCTGATATTGTTTGTCAAGATCGGAACCATCAAGCAGCACCGGGAAGGCGCGCACGAAGCGAAAATCCGCCACTACCACCACAAATCCGGGCGCAGTCTCCAAACCGCGATAGTTTGGCGTGGGAAATTTCATCTTCATTTTCGCACGCTTGCTCGCTTCCGCGACGAAATAATCGGCAATTTTTCTTTTCACCGCTGGATCCGCCACGACAATGTAATGCCAAGGCTGCGCATTGGCGCCGGAAGGTGCATGGCGTGCGGCTTCCAATACCATCTCGATATGCTCGCGCGGGACTGGAATGTCAGGACGAAAGGCTCTGGAGGTCAGCCGGTTGCGTACCACGTCCATCAGCGTGTCATATCGGGCAAGATTGGGCGTAAATTTGGTGACATCATCCATGTGTACGTCGTGCCGACCGCATTTCGTTATGACCATGATAGTGGTTCCTGTGCTCGCCTCCTACCCCGCCCTCACTAGCAATGAAGGAAATATTTATGCCTGCTAAGCGCCCGGCGCCCCGCCTCGCCCTGGTCGACGAACCGCATATGAACAACGCGCAGCGTGAATTGCTGGAAGCAATCCGGTCAGGCCCGCGCGGCGCCTCCATCACACCCCGCGGGCCATTCGCAGTGTGGATGCATGCGCCGGAATTTGGCCATCTCGCACAGGCGCTCGGTGGCCATTGCCGCTTTAAAACTGCCTTGCCGCCGCGGCTATCAGAATTTGCCATCTTGTGTACGGCGCGACTGTGGCGGGCACAATACGAGTGGTTCGCACACGCTCCAATGGCCGAAAAAGGCGGCGTCAAGACAAAGACAATCGAAGACTTGCGCCTTGGTCGCGTGCCAAGATCTGCCGCCAAGGACGAGCGCGCGATCTACGATTTTATCCAAGAGCTTTACAAGACAAGACGGGTCGGTGACCGCACGTATAAACGCGTGCACTCTCTGCTTGGCGACGCGGCCACCGTCGAACTGGTCGGTATACTCGGCTATTACGCGCTGATTTCGATGACCCTAAATGTTTTCCGCATGATGCCGCCCGACGGCCAAAAGTTGGCATTTCCGAAGGAAAAATAAAAACAATGGGTCTTGTCCCGGCGTGCGCGCACGCCGGGACCGCGTTCTTGTACAATCCGGTTTTGGAAATCCCTCAGCAGCTGCGATTTCGACGGCCGTACACAATACGGCCATTCTTATCTCAGCCTGCTTTGTTTCCCCCAGGGGTCAGGAACTGCAGGAGTGCCCAAATTGTTTTCATTCGCAAGATCTAAGCGACGCGCTCTGCGTTCTTGCCTGCCGACCGCTCAGGTGACCGCGGTTTGTTCATATGTTGACGGAGGGCCTCAAGGAAGCGGTCTTTCGGCATTGGTGGCGCAACCAAAGCGCCCTGGCCGAAATCGCAGCCCATGACCATCAAGGACTGCAGATCGGCGATACCATCGATGCCTTCCGCAACTGCGATGCTGCCAAATCGGTGACAAAGGTCGATCGCGGTCTGGCAGATCGCAGCATTTGTGACATCGACAGCGCAGTTTTTGACGAAAGAACGATGAATTTTGAGCTCCGCAAACGGTAGTTCGCGTAAG
>Ga0187777_10000923_pt1 | contig 19219 bp, 15 predicted proteins | sample 1015_Q2_SP5_10_M_FD_132416 | JGI IMG/M metagenome (GOLD analysis project Ga0187777, IMG submission 132416) | Tropical peat soil microbial communities from peatlands in Department of Meta, Colombia - 1015_Q2_SP5_10_MG | ecosystem: Environmental > Terrestrial > Soil > Wetlands > Peat | place... | reverse complement strand
TATCCTTGGCGACCACCTCAGCCTCTCCTGATACCACCGTGGCCTTGTAGCCTTTCAGGAGCAGTTCTATGCCGCTGACCAGGCGCGAGACCACCTCGGACTTCCACTTCTGCATCTGGACGAAATCCACGTGGACTCCGGAGGTCTTCAAACCGTACTTCTCTGCCTCCTTCACCTTGTCCACCAACTTCGAGACGGTGATGAGAGACTTCGACGGTATGCACCCGTAGTTTACACACTCCCCTCCGAGCCGGTCTGACTCGATCACCACTGTCTTCAGGCCCAGCTGGGCGGCGCGGATTCCGCAGACGTACCCTCCCGGTCCGCCCCCGACTATCGCGACGTCCGCTTCAATCATTCGTCTCGATTCGCTTCGTGTTATCGGCTTAAACCTTGCTGAACGGCGGACAGACTAGAGTACTTCTGAGAGGAGTTTCTTCGTGTCCTGAACCGTCTCAACCACGCGGCTGGTGAACCTGGCCGCGTAGGCCCCATCGACGACTCTGTGGTCGAAGGAGAGCGACACGTAGGTGGTGTCTCGTATCTCGACCTTCCCGTCCCTCACCACTGGGCGCTTCGTGATCTTGTGAAGCCCCAGAATCGCCACTTCGGGGACGTTCACAATGGGGGTGGCGAAGAGCCCCCCGATGGCGCCGACGTTGGTGATCGTGAAGGTACCGCCGTGCACCTCGTCGAGGGTGAGCTGACCCTTCCGGGCCCTGTCCGCGAGCTTCTCAATCTCCCCTGCGAGCTCGAAGATGTCCTTCATGTCAGCGTCCTTGACAACAGGGACGACGAGGCCTTGCTCCGTGTCCGTTGCAATCCCGATGTTGTAGTACTTCTTCAGCACGATGCTGCCGCTCTGCTCGTCGAGGGAGGAGTTGACGTAGGGGAACTCCTTCAGCGCAGGTATCAGGGCCTTTATGATGAACGGAAGGAAGGTTAGCCTTACTCCCCTCTTCTCCGCGCTCCCCTTGAACGCCTCGCGAAGCAGGACGAGCTCTGTCATGTCCGCCTCGTCGACGTGGGTGACCTGGGCCGTGGTCTGGAGCGACTTCAGCATCCTTTCAGAAATAGTCCGCCTAAGCCCCCTGAGCGGGACTGTCTCCTCAAGCGGACCCCCCCTCGGGAGCTGAGTTTGGGGCGCCTGCACGGTCATGGTCGCAGGGCCCGAGCGCGAGCCAGAAGCGGAGTGTCTGACGTCGTCGTCAGTGACACGACCCTGAGGGCCCGAGCCTTTCACAGTAGTGATGTCGACCCCGAGTTCCCTTGCCAATTTGCGGGTAGCGGGCGTCGCGAGCACGCCAGGGGCTGGTCCCATCTGGGGCTGAGGGGCAGGAGCTGACTGCTCCGTGTGGGGGAGGCCTGTGTTTGGCGCCGGACCCGCGACAGTCGCGGGAGCTCCTCCGCTGCCGTCGTCGATTACCATTATCGTCTGTCCGACCTTGGCGATGTCGCCCTCTTTTACGAGGATTTTAGCGACCTTGCCGGTACGAGGCGCCGGAATCTGGACGTTGACCTTGTCGGTCATGACCTCGACGATCGGCTGGTCTTCCTTGATCTGGTCTCCCTCCTTGGCCATCCACTTGAGAATCTCACCTTCAGCGACTCCCTCGCCTATGTCGGGTAATTTCAGGTCGAAGGTCATCTAGCTGTTCAGAAGGGGCGCTTCGCTCCGACTCTTTTAGCGTTTTCCGAGGAAATCAGTAGTTGGCGAGGTCCAGGGCCGCTTTCATAATCCTGTCCTTGTTCGGGATGTAGTAGTCTTCCAGCCTCGCGAGCGGGACCTCGGTGTCGAACCCTGTGACGCGCCTTATGGGAGCCCTGAGCGAGTCGAGCGCCTTGTCGGCGACGGTGGCAGCGATTTCCGCTCCCACGCCGACACTCCTGGGCGCCTCATGCACGACGAGGAGCTTCCCCGTCTTCCTGACCGATTCGAGGATGGTCTGAAAATCCAGCGGCGATATGGTGCGGAGGTCGACCACTTCCGCGGAAAGAGAGAGCTCCGCCTGGAGGGCATCCGCAGCTTGAAGGGTCGGCACCATCATGGCACCGTAGGACACCAGGGTCATGTCTGACCCCTCTCTGGCGACCTTCGCCTTGCCGATGGGGACATGGTACTCATCCTCGGGGACTTCCATCTTGGGAGAGTCGTAGATCCTCTTGGGCTCCATGAAGATGACCGGGTCGGGTTCCATGAGCGCCGACGAGAGAAGTCCCTTGGCATCGAACGGGTTCGAGGGGATGACTACCTTCAGCCCTGGCGTGTGGGCGAAGTACGCCTCTGGGGATTCCGAATGAAGTTCGGGCGCCCTGATGCCTGCACCATAGGGGAACCTGATAACTCCCCTCGGCGAATAGCGCCCCCGGGTTCTGTTCCTCATTCTGGCGATGTGACCGAATATCTGGTCGAAGGCCGGCGTCGAGAAGCTGTCGAATTGGAACTCGGCCACGGGTACCATCCCGCCAATCGAGAGGCCGACGAAGATGCCGCCTATGCTCAGCTCCGCCAGCGGTGTGTCGAAGACCCGCTCCGGGCCGAACTCCTCCTGTAGTCCGCGGGTGACCTGGAAGACTCCACCGTTCTTCCCAACGTCCTCCCCGAAGATGACCACCCTCTTGTCCCGGTTCATCCCTTCGCGGAGCGCCATGTTGACCGCATTCCTGATGTTCACCCCAGGCTTTCCGCCCGCGACGTTCGGTTCTTGCGCTGCCGGTATGTGCCCGGGGCCTATGCCGAAGGCCTCCATCCTTTCCTCGTAGAGTAGAGGAGTCAGCGATGAGTAGGTGAAATCGAAGATCACTGACGGATCTGGGGTGGCGGTGGCACGATAGGCGGTCACCGCCTCGTCCATCCTCCTCTGGGCGGCAGCCACTATGACCTCCTTTGTCCTGTCGTCCAGCAACCCCCTGGACCGGAGGTACTTCTCGAACCTGGTGAGCGGGCTACGCTTCTCCCACTCGGCGACCTCGTCGGGCGCCTTCAGCTTGTTTGACACGAGCTCCGCAGTCGTATGTGGACCGAGCCTGTAGGTCGAATACTCGATCAGGGTAGGGCCGCCGCCCCGCCGTGCCTTGTCGACGGCGTACTTCGTCGCCTCATAGGAGGCTATTACGTCGTTCCCGTCCACCAGCATCCCCTCGAAGCCGTAGGCCACTGCCTTCTGGGCTATGGTCTTGGACGCCGTCTGGTTGTTCCTCTTCACCGAGATAGCCCACTGGTTGTTCTCGACGCCGAAGACGACAGGAAGGTCGTAGACCCCCGCGAAGTTGAGCGACTCGTGGAAGTCCGCCTTGGAGGTCCCTCCGTCCCCGGTGACGGCGAATGTGACGGCCCTGTCCCCTTGCAGCCGCCTGGCCAGTGCGAGCCCCACAGCGTGTGGGAGCTGCGTAGCGACCGGCACGGCTATGGGGAGCATGTTGAGGTTCTCAGGTATGTGCATCCCTCTCTCGTCCCCTCCCCAGTAGAGGAGGAGGTTTGCAGGGGGCATCCCGAAGGCCATCATGCCTGCCGAGTCCCTGTACATTGGGACGTACCAGTCCCCCTTTTCCAGGGCGTTGGCGGCTCCGACTTGGCACCCTTCTTGGCCCTTCCCGGGGGCGTAGGTGCCTATCTCCCTGAGGGTCGACAGGTTGCTCGCCTTCTCGTCGAAGAGCCTCCCGAAAACGAGCTGCTCGTAGAGCCTCTTCAGAGCATCGGGTGTGAGGTTCGGGTCCTTCCCGCGGAGGGTCCCGTCAGGAGCCAGCCTCTGATAGAGGAACTCCTCGGGCTTTGTGAAGTTGAAGTCAGCCTCGCTGAAGATTCTCGGGACCGCGTCGGACCCGGAGCTCTTCAGGGAATCAGCTTCGGTCAATCGGCGGTTTCCGCCCTGGCGGCAATATAAGACTGACTGCGCTGCGTGTCGCTTTCAATGACCGACCTGAGGTAGAACTCCCCAGCCCGGTAGCTGCTCCTCACCAGCGGGCCTGAAGCGACATACCTGAACCCCAACCACTCGCCGATCTCCTTGTAGCGTGCGAACCGCTCGGGCTCCACGTACTCCATGACCTTCAGGTGCCTCTGGGACGGCCTGAGATACTGTCCGACTGTAAGAAAGTCGACGTTCGCGTTCCTCAGGTGGAGCATCGCCTGGGTCACTTCTTCCTCGGTTTCACCGAGGCCGACCATTATCGAGGATTTCGTGTAGATGAGGGGGTCGAGCTTCTTGACGTTCCTTAGGACTGAAAGGGACTGCCAGTAGTTGGCCCGGGGGTCGCGAACTGTCGGGGTGAGAGAAAGCGTCGTTTCGATGTTGTGCGCGATTACGTCTGGCTTCGAATCGACGACTACTCTGAGGTCATCCAACTCGCCCTGGAAGTCAGGAATCAGGACCTCGACCAGCATTCCGGGGTTCTTCTCCTTGACCAGCCTGATCGTCCTGGCGAAGTGGGATGCGCCACCGTCGGGGAGGTCGTCCCTGTCAACCGACGTAAGGACTACATAGCTAAGGCCCATCTGCGAAAGTGCGAAGGCGACGTTCTCTGGCTCAGCCTCGTCGAGGGCTCCGTTGGGCTTGCCTGGGGTCACCATGCAGAACCGGCAGGCGCGCGAGCATACGTCCCCCATCAACATCAGGGTTGCCGTGCCCCCGCCCCAGCACTCGTGAACGTTGGGGCAGTGGGCCTCTTCGCAGACAGTGTGGAGGTTGAGCTCGCTGAAGAGTTGCTTCAGACCCTGGTAGTTCTGGCCGCTCGGTGGGTTCACTGTAAGCCACGAAGGCTTGGGCTCGGCGAGCAAGGCTCAGCTGCCGACTATCACTTTGAGCCGGTCAAATTCCTTTCCGGAGAATGTGCCCTCACAGGCGAAGCACCCCTCGGTCTGGAATCCGGGCTCGAGGTCTCCGTGGAGGCCGCACATCAGCTTGTTGAACCGGATGTAGTCGAGGACCTCGGTCATCGACCGCAGCGCCTCCCGTCTGTCGGGTTCCTTCAACGAAAGCTCCTTGGCAATCCTGTCGGCCGCCTTCGACACCGTCGGGTCGCTCTCGAGGTTCACCATCATCCCACGGGTCTTCCTCGCGTAGTTGCTCACGGACGCCTGGGTCACCCCTAGGCAGTTCGCGACCTGCTGCTGGGTCATGTGATAATCCTCCTTCAGCCTCCTCGCCACGATCGCACGAAGGGCGGGCAGAGCAGACTTGGCTACTATCTCATAGGGGCTTATCAGGTGAGACACGCAGTTTCAATAACTTATGTTATACCCCGTTATTTAAGCCGATATCCCTGCCTGCCTCAGTTTCACAGAAGCCTCCGGAGGCGTTCGTGAAAGACCGCAAACTTATTGGACAAGATTGGGCGCGCGGGTCTCTTCTTGGGGTTTTGTGACTCGACAGCTACAGGAGGGGAGGGTCCCCGATGAGCGAGCAGAATGTCTTCCAACTCCTCTCTCCGCCCCTTGTGGCCGCTCTGAAAGAGAGGGGTTTCGATTCGCCCACGGACCCCCAGCAGAAACTCGTACCGATAGTCAGGGAGGGGAAAAACGCGCTCTTGATGGCGCCGACGGGGACTGGGAAGACAGAGGCAGCCCTCCTGCCCATCCTAGACGCGATGATCAGGGAAGGGGAGTCGCGGGAGCGGGGGACGAAGCTCCTCTACATCACTCCCCTCCGCGCCTTGAACAGGGACATGCTCGACAGGATGCAGTGGTGGTGCAAGCGTTTCGACATCCGCCTAGGAGTCAGGCACGGCGACAGCTCCCAGGCAGAAAGGACCAACCTCAGCTTCGCGCCCCCCGACATCCTGATCACTACCCCCGAGACCCTCCAGATTCTCCTCGTTGGCAGGAGGATCAGGCAGAACCTTGTCAAGCTCCGCTGGGTGGTCGTCGACGAGGTCCATGAACTGTCGGAGGACAAGAGAGGGAGCCAACTCAGCGTAGGGCTTGAGAGGCTAAGGGACGTGGCAGAGAAGGAGTTCCAGATCGTGGGGCTGTCAGCGACTGTCGGCTCCCCCGAGAAGGTGGCCCAGTTCCTTGTGGGGGCCGGGCGGCAGTGCGAGGTGGTCAGGGTCCCGGTGGAGAAGGACCTATCGCTGAAGGTTGTTGCGCCGAGAGCGACCGGGGACGACAGGGTACTCGCCGATGCGATCTATTCGTTCCCTGAGGTGGCGGCCAGGCTCAGGACGGTGAGGGAGCTGGTCGAGAAGTACAGGTCGGTGCTGATCTTCACCAACACGAGGACGGAGGCGGAGGCGCTGTCGAGCAGGTTCAGAGTGTGGGACCCCGAGTTCCCCATAGGCGTCCACCACAGCTCGCTTTCGAAGGCAACCAGGGAGGCGGTGGAGAGGAACCTGAAGGACGGCAAGCTACTCGGGGTCATTTGCACCAGCAGCCTGGAGCTGGGCATCGACATTGGATTCCTCGAATACGTCGTGCAGTATAATTCGCCGCGGCAGGTAACAAGGCTGATCCAGAGGGTCGGCCGGAGCGGCCACAAGGTCGGAGAGGTTTCCAAGGGCCTCGTGATGACCCAGGATTCCGACGACACCCTGGAGGCAGCGATACTCTGCAGGAAGTCGGTGATGGGGGAGCTGGAGCCGTTGGAGCCGTTCATGGAGCCCTACGACGTCGCGATTCATCAGGTCGCTGGCCTTCTAATCGAACAGCCCAACTGGAATTTCGACGGCATTATGGCGCTCCTGAAGAGGAGCTATGCCTATGCGAACGTGAGCCCAGAGAAACTGAAGAAGGTGCTCACCTACATGAGGGAGAGATACCCGAGGCTCGCATACTACAGCGAATCGGACGGGAAGGTGTTCAGGGCCAGAGACGTCAAGCCCCTCTTCTCTTACTACTTCGACAACCTGTCGATGATCCCCGACGAGAAGCAGTATCTGGTGATAGAAGGGGACAACTTCGTGGGGACTCTGGACGAGGCCTTCGTGTCGGAGTACGGCGAGGTGGGGGTGAAGTTCGTCGAAGCCGGTCGCTGCTGGAAGGTGGAGCAGATCTATGGGAACAAGGTGTACGTGAAGGCCGAAGAGGACCCGACGGGGGCGGTGCCCAACTGGGTCGGAGACGAGATCCCGGTCCCCATGGCCGTCGCCTCAGAAGTGGGAGCGCTGCGCAGGAAGTACGCGGAGGCGCTCGAGAAGAGGACGGAGGACGAGTTTCTCTCGGAGCTGTCCCTCACCTACCCCGTGCCTGAGGAGATGATGACCGAGGCGCTGAAGGAGGTGGCCGAGCAGCATGCGGCCAAGCTCCCCATACCATCGGAGAGGCTTGTGACCATAGAGAAATGGGACAGGTACCTCGTCATCCAGGCGGCCTTCGGTCACAGAGTCAACAGGCTGCTTGCGAGGGTCGTAGGCCATCTGATTTCTGAGAGGATTGGGCAGTCGGTGGCGGTTCACCAGGACCCATACCGCATAATCATCGAAGCGGAGGTGTCACCGGCTTCGGTGCTCGGGGTAATCGAAGAACTCCACAAGCTCGACCTCAGAGCTGCTACCGAGAAGGCCGTGCAGCGGAGCGGCATCTTCAAGCGCAGGCTGATTCATGCAGGGAAGAAGTGCGGCGCCATTGCGAAGGACGCCGACTACGCAAGCGTCTCGATTTCAGGGATAATCGAGGCCCTTCGGGATACGCCGGTCTACGAGGAGGCGATGAGCATGATCTTCCACGACGACTTCGACCTCGAAGGGGCTGTGGACGTTGTTGAGAAGATGAACGCGGGCGCCATCGAAGTCAAGCTCGTCGAGTCGGACAACCTGACCCCGATTGCGAGGATCGGGGTGGAGGAGATCAGCAGGCGCGGGGAGATTGTCTCGCCGGAGAGACTCAGGGCGCTCCTGAAACAGTCGACAAGAGCGCGCATCAACGACACCTTCCTTGCAGCGGTGTGCACGAACTGCTGGAACTACCTTGAGCTGAAGAAGGTGGGGGACCTCGAGGGGCTGGACAAGTGCCCCAGCTGCGGGAAACAGAGCCTCGGACTCTCCACTGACTCCTATGAGAACGTCTTCTCGCTGGCGATGAAGGCGAGAAGCAGGTCTGACATGAGGGGGAGCAAGCTCAAGCAGGTCGAAGCACTGAAGAAGTCCGCGGAGCTGCGCAAAGACTACGGGCACGCGGCCGACATGCTCCTCGCGGGGAGGGGCGTCAGGCTGGGAGACGCGACCTCACTCGCGGCCAAGATGAGGAAAGAAGGAACTGACGTCGTCGAGCTGATAATCGAAGGAGAGAGGGAGGCGCTCCGGAGGCGCTATTTCTTCTCTACTTCCTGAGCTCTCGAAAGCAGCAGTGTCATCAGGGTCTTCTCATCCACTTCGGCGTGGGTGCGCCAGCCGATGTGGACCATCCCCCTGTCGTCCTGCTCCAGGTACCCCCTCTTGACGTACCTGTCGAGGGAGTAGTCGATGCGCCACTTCGGGAACTTCTCCCTGAGGAACTGCTCCACCTCTCTACGACCCACGCGGCCGGTCTTCGAGTTCACGAAGGCGATGGTAGCGGCCAGGACAGCCAGGTCGTCGATTCTGATGCCAGAGTTCTCCGCCTCGCTGACCGTGGGCGGTTCCTTGAAACGGAGAAGGAACCTGGACGAGTCGTCGGTGCCGTCGAGCCCCTTCACCTCGAAGACCTCGAGACCCATGGGGGACACGTCTTCCGAGAGAACCTCGATTATCTTGCGGTAGTCCCTGCCCAGGTGACGCTTCATCTCCCACCCCTTGACGCCGGGGTTGCGCCCTCTCTGGAGGACGAGGACCTGGAAAGCCCTCCTGACCTTGCGCTCGAGCAACGCCCTGTCGGCAGATTCGGCTTCCACTATGATTCACCGTTTATCGAGATCGCGACGGACTTGGGTACTCCCCTGACCCTCTCGGCGATGGCCATGGTCCAGACCTTGCCCGACAAGGGTTCCGTCTTCAGCAGCGCCCTCCCTTCGCTGATAAGGAACGCGAGCATGTACGCCCGCCTCACCTTCGACTCGTAGCTTTCGTCCCCCAGGAACTCCCTGTAGTCCACCCAGTCGCCGTTGGACCTTTGGAGCAACTCGTTATGCAGCTGGACCAGGTTGGTCTCGAACTCGTCCTTGGTGAAGACCCCGAGGCTGATGAGCTCCGAGTAGTCGACTACGCCCGGCTTGATCCCGTAGGTCCCGAACTTGTCCTTGAATCGCTCAGAGATGGGGACCAGATCCCGCCAGTAGACGAACGCCTTCTCTATGCCCCGCGGTGAAAGCTGGTCAATCTGGGCCACGGGGTGCCAGCTCTTGATGAACGCCTCGGAGAGCGCTTCCTTCGGGAGGAGCTTCACCTTCAACTGGATGAGCAGGGGGTCGATGTAGAGCGAGGACGCCCTCGACTTCAGCCACTGGTCCTGCAGCTTCACTATCTGCGTGAGTTCGAGCATCGCCTCGGCGTCGACGAGGAGTTCGTCGAGGAACTTGAGCTCCGGGAGCCTCTGCCTGAGGATGAGTATCTTCTCCCGGATGTCGACGTCGAAGGGGTTGGCGCTGCTCGTCTCTACGTCTCGGCAGAGCTCTATGACCCTGAGGTAGTCGTCGAGCTTCGTCTGCGACAGCTACTTCAGCTCCTTGACTTCGGATGGGCCGTGGACCGCCTGGACCGTGATTACGTGGGCGCTCTTGTCGAAGACTGTCAGTATGGAGGGGGTGATGACGATGTACTGCGACGCCTCCCTCTGCTTGATCTGAGAGAGTATCATCTTGAACATCGCCTCTCTGTTCTTCGGGTCCATGTGGATGTCGAACTCGTCCATCGCCCGGAGCGGCGACACGATCCTCGCCTGGAGGGAAAGGATGAACGCCATCAGCGCCACCGAGCGCTCCCCTCCGCTCTGGGTGAACGGGTCGAGGGTCGTCGGGGCGCCTCCCCTGAAGCCCACGTAGAGGTCGAGGCCCGCATCTTCGATGTTGTCGGCCAGCTCGAATCTGATGAAGCCGCTGGCGTCCGCCGCAGATAGGACCGTTTGGTATGACGGGTCGACCGCCTCCACCAGATCCTCCATCGCCTTCTTCCAGACTTCCTTTCGGGAGCCGAGCTCGGTGAGCATCGACTTCTTGTTCTCCTGAAGTTGGGCCAGCTTGACCTTGAGCTCCTCTATGTTCCCCGAGTAGTCGTTGTAGATTTTCTCGGCATCGTCGGGGACGTCCTGCATTTTCTGTATGTGAGCTGAGACTAGCTTGAGCTCTTCCGACACCTCGTAGGGCTGTCTCGACGTCTCCATCCTCTGGCCGGCGTTTTCGAGCTCGGGCGCCATCTTCTCCAACTCTGCCTTGTATTCGCGGGCGCTCCTCTCGAGGTCGTGGAGGTCCGACTCCGTGACCCTGATCCTGTAGGAGAGGACCTCGGCCTTCACCTTGAAGGAGACGTAGCTCTCCATGGTCCTTTTGATGAGGTCCTCGGTGCGAGTTATCTCCGGCTGCAGCGAGGAGACCTCTCTTTCAAGCTCGACCTTCCTGCGCTGGGCGTCTTCCTCCGCCGCGGCCCCTTTCCCTTGAATGTAGGTCGCCAGCTCCTTGAGCCTCTTCCCGCTCTTGTCGGAGCCCTTCGCCAGCAGCTCGTCTATGGTCGACGAGAGCCCTGCGAGGTCCTCCTTGATGGAGTGGTATGCCTCCCTGGCCGACTCGTCCTTCGCCTTCTCCGACTCTGCCCTCACAAGTGCGTAGTAGAGCTTCCTGAGCTCCACCTGTTTGTCAAGCAGGGTCTGGTGAGTCTGGTCTGCGTCAGAGGACACTTCAGACTGCTGGGACTTCAGGTCCTCCAGGGCGCGGCCCTTGGCGAGTATCTTCTCCTCGACCCCCTGCAGCGACTTCGTCAGCTTTGCCTCGTTGGCCCACAGGAGCTCCTTGGAGAGCAGCGCCCGGTGCTCAATCAGCTTCCTCTTCTCCTGGTACCTGTCGTAGACCTGCTTCCAGTACTCAAGCGCCTGGTTGGCGTTGTCTATCAGCTGCAGGAGGGAGCTCTCCTCTCCGATCAGGCCGCTTAGGTCCTGCTCCGCCTGAAGTATCCTCTGCCTGTATTCGGAGAAGCCGACGGCTTCTTCCACCATCCTGAGCCTCTCCTGCGGGGTTACAGCCCCCAGCTCCTCGATCATGCCCTGGTGCATGATGATCAGCAGGTTGTCTGGGTTGATGCCGAATTCTCTCAATAGCCTCACAACCTCGCTTTTGTCGATCTCCTTGTAGTCTGCCTCGAACCAGTAGGAGCCGTCCCGCCTGAGGTACCTGCTGAGCATGAAGGTGTCTGACTTTGAATATGGGATTGGCCGCTTGCCCGACTTCGCCGAGTTGTCGAAGACCAGAGAAACCCGCGCGATTTCTTTCCCTCTCCGGATCAGGTCGGAGAGCTTGCGGGATCGCTCCGTGTACGCCTGCCCGAAGGCGACACTGATTGCCAGGAGGACCGAGGACTTGCCGGCGCCGTTGGGGCCGACGATGAGGTTCAGTCCCTCCCTGAGCGGGATCCTGGCGTACTCGTAACTCATGAAGTTCTCTAGGATTATCTCCTTTACAGCGGTAACGTGACCGAGTCTCTCCTGAGTGACCTCTTCAGTACTGCGTGACAAGCCTCGAACCCGTCCATAGTCAGGGCGTTTTTAGACATTGCTGACTTCCGAGGTCGAAAACACTTTCGGCGACCTCTCTCCTCCGAGGCCTTAAATCGGCGTGGGGGTTCTCCGGCCTGTTTGCCCCCGGAGAGCGCACTGGAGTACCTCAACCCTGCAGTGAGGGGGCTGCTGGCAGACTCAGGGATAGTAAAACCGACCCCTCCACAGGTCCAGGCCTGGCCCCTGGTTGCGCGAGGAGAGGACGTCCTAGTCGTGGCACCGACTGGGTCTGGGAAGACCGAGGCTGCGCTCCTTCCGCTGCTGGGGAGGCTCGTTTCGGAGGGGCATGGGCAGGGGATCTCCCTGCTCTACATCACCCCCATGCGCGCGCTCAACCGAGACATGCTGAAGCGGCTCCATGTGTGGTGCTCAAAGCTGGGGCTGACCGTGGACATCAGGCACGGAGACACCCCCCAGGCGCAGAGGGCTAGGCAATCGGCTCATCCACCTGATGTAATGGTGACGACTCCGGAGACCCTGCAGGCTGTACTCCCGGGGAGGAGGATGAGGGACAACCTCTCGCACCTCAAGGCCGTGGTAGTGGACGAACTTCACAACCTGGTCGAGAGCAAAAGGGGGGTGCAGCTCTGCGTCGGCCTGCAAAGGCTGAGGAAGGTGGCCCCGAGGTTCCAGCTGGTCGCTCTGTCGGCGACCGTCGGGACCCCTGAGGTGGCGGCCAGGTTCCTCTTCGGGGAGGGCAGGCGGACCATAGTGAGGGCTGAGACTCCGAAGGAGTTCACCTATGCCATAGAATATCCGGTCCCGGACTCTTCGAGCCGGTCAGCTGCCAAGGAGACCTATTCGGCCCCTGACCTGGCAGCACGGCTTTTCAGAATCAACTCTCTGATCGACAGCCACACTTCCACCCTGATCTTCGTGAACAGCAGGACTGTCGCGGAGATGCTGGGGGAGAAGCTCGCCAGACTGAGGAAGGACGTGGGCGTACATCATGGCTCGCTGCCGCGGGAGGAAAGGGAGAGGGTCGAGCAGGCGTTCAAGGCGGGCCAGCTCAGGGCCCTTGTCTGCACGAGCACTCTGGAGCTCGGCATCGACGTCGGGTCGGTGGACCTCGTTGTCCAGTATATGTCTCCGAGGCAGGTCACGAGCCTCGTGCAAAGGGTCGGTCGGAGCGGGCATAAACTTGGAAGAGTCTCGAAAGGAGTCATGGTGACAGTGTCCGCGGACGACATCCTCGAGTCGTCGGCCAGCATCAACGAGGCGTCGCGGGGAAGGATTGAGCCGACGAGGCCGTATTCGAATTCCCTCGACGTGCTGGCACATCAGATCGCTGGCTACCTGATGGACTTCGAGACCATGGACTCGCGGAAGCTCCTCGATGAGATTCGGAAGGCCGCCCCCTACAGGGACCTTCCGGAGGAGGCGTTCCTCAGGACGGCCAGGTATCTCGCAGAGCTGAGGAAGATCCGTTTCGACGGCAGGACCCTCTCTAGGACCAGGCTCACGAGGGAATACTACTACGAGAACCTCTCCATGATTCCTGACGAGACGAGGTACCTCGTGGTGGACGTCTCCTCCAACCAGTCTGTGGGGATACTAGGGGAGGAGTTCGTGCTGCTGAGCGTCAAGGTCGGTGTCCATTTCGTCTGCAAGGGGAAGGTGTGGCAGGTGGAGCAGGTGGCCGATGACAGGAAAATCTACGTCACGCCAGTGGAGGACCCGCTCGCCGCTGTGCCGGGGTGGGACGGCGAGATGCTCCCCATCCCCTACGAACTTGCGGTCGAGACTGGGAAGCTGAGGAGGGAGGTCTCCGAGGCCCTCGACGGGGGAGAGGAGGCCATCGCTGAAGCGTCGAAGAGGATCCCGGGTGAAGACGCGGCGAGGGCGCTTGTCATCGATGAGATAGCCGAGCACAAGAAGATGGGAGCATTGGTGCCATCTGACAAGGTCGTCCTGTTCGAAGGGTTCGGGAAATATCTGATAGTGCACCTCTGCTTCGGCGAGTCCGTCAACAGGACCTTCGCCTACGTTTTCGAAGAAATACTCTCGAGGAGAGGCCTCGTGAGGATGTGGTGGCTGGACGGGTATAGGCTCCTCATGGAGCTCACCACGGACACCGAGGAGCTGGACCTCGGCGCGATCTCGAAGGAGCTCATGGGCCTGACCCCAGAGGAGCTCGAGAGGACCTACGCAGTCGCAGCCCAGCGCAACTTTCCCTTCCCCGCCCGGGTCAAGCACGTGGCTGAGAGGTTCGGGGCTCTGAAGCGGGGGAAGCTAATCGCGCACCCCAACCTCTGCTCGTTGCCGACGAGGTTCGAGAAGACCCCGATATTCGAAGAGGCTCTCCGGGAGACTGGGAGGGACCTCATAGACATGGAGAGAGGGAAGCAGGTCTTGGTTTCTGTCGCAAACGGGGGAATCGCCGTCGAGACGTTCCTTGCCGGGGAGAGGCCGACGCCAATCGCCTATGGTCTGCTCTACAGGTACCTCGAGGTGCCCGAGGCCGTCGCCCCCGACTCTCTCGGGAAGTCGTCATACCAGAGGATGAAGGCGAGCATCTTTGGGACAGACGTCAGCCTCCTTTGCGTGAAGTGCGGGACCGACCAGGGGGCAACGACGGTGGGGGAGGTCCCCGAGGAGCCAAAGTGTGTGAAGTGTGGGTCCGGGCTCCTGGTCCCCTGCTACTGGGGGACCGCTAAGCTGGAGGACCTTGTCAGGAAGCGTGAGGCGAAGGGGCAGCTCAACGAAGAGGAAAGGTCGGAGCTCTCGAGGGCGAGACGCGGGGCCGACCTTGTGCTCTCCTACGGGAAGAAGGCGGTGGTGGCGCAGACGGTCTATGGGATAGGGCCCCAGACGGCGTCGAGGATATTGGCGGAGATGCGTGACGATGAAGAGGCGTTCTATCGAGACCTGCTCGAGGCCAAGATCCGGTTTGTCACGACGAGACAGTTCTGGGGCAGCTGAAAACCCAATAACAGGAGACCATGGGGGCGATTCGAATTGGTTCTAGCTGGGAAGGTGTTCCTAGTCAGGGAGAACTATGAGATCGACACCCTGGCGGAGAAGCTGAAGTCGTTCAAAGTCGAGACAGAGACGAGCGTCGAGGAGAAGGAGTTCAAGCTGGTCACAGAGATTACAGACCTCAGCGTCGGGAAGGGGAGCCTGGAGGGGAAGTTCTCCTTCGACACGGTGTTCGTAATCCCCCACAGGGGGGAGTCGGTCCCGGTCCCGAGGACCTTTGAAGCGCCGTTCTCATTCAGCATGTACAAGGACAGGATGTTCCTGAGCGTCTACGACAAGAAGAACAGGGCGAACAACGTCGCCAACGAGATGAGCAAGGCGGTGTTCATGAGCCTGGGCCAGGTGGTAGAGGCTCGGATCGACCCCGAGACGCTGAGGAAGTTCCACGAGGCTAATTTCGAGGACACCAAGGTGATCTTCTACTCGGACGTGGACCTGCCGAACATCAGCAAGCTTTCGCTTTATGGAGCGGAGCTGGGGAACACCAGCCTCTACAGCGACTACCTGACCCATGGGAAGCTCTGGTACATCGTGTTCAAGAGCAAGGCCTACGGCTATGTCTTCGGGCTGACGAGGAACTGCATCCTTACCGCCTTCAGCAGGATGGAGCTGTCGGAGTTCAAGAGCTTCATGACGGGCCAGGTATTCCCTCTGATTGCCTAGCTTGCTGAAGATAATCCCGGGGGATGCCGCCCTGGTCTTTTCCACAGATGAGTACAGCACCTTGCTCATCTCTGACCTTCACCTCGGGCTCGAGAAGGAGATGGCGAAGAAGGGGTTCAGGCTCCCTGCGTACTCTGTGAAGATGGTCGATAGGGTGAAGGGAATCGCCGAGAAGTACGGGACCAAGAGGCTGATGGTACTCGGCGATGTCAAGCACACCGTCGGGAAGGTGGAGGACATCGACTGGGGGGTGGTCCCCTGGTTCTTCGACACCATGCTTGACCTCTTCGAATCGGTGGGAGTGGTGCCGGGGAATCACGATGGGAGCCTCAAGACCGTTCTCCCTCCGCGAGTCGTCCTTCACCCCTCGCAGGGCGCAGTGCTAGGGAGCGGAAAGGGTCGGGTCGGCGTCGCCCACGGCCACGCCTGGCCCTCGGAGGAGGCCATAGCCACGAAGAACCTCGTCATCGGGCACTCTCACTTCACCTACGAGATGAGGGACCCCATCGGCGGGAGGACCCGCGAGGCCGTGTGGGTGACGGCAGAGTATGACGTGGCGGAACTGATGGAGGGGGCAGGGTACGAGTCGGGGGCCAGGGGCAAAGGGAAACTCACTGTCATGCCACCGTTCAACAGGCTGGTCGGGGGCCAGCCCATCAACAGGAGCAGGTCGTTCGAATTCGGGCCGGTCCTCTCCTCAAGGTCTCTTAGTCTGAAGGACGCAGACATCTTCCTGACGGATGGGACCAGGGTAACCTAGGTCTCTGCCGAAGACCCTTCGACTGCGTTCTTCACGAGGCGTTCCAGCGAGGCTTCCCCCACCGCACCTATGACCGCGTCCATGGGCTGCCCGTTCTTGAAGACCATGAACGTCGGGATGGAGAACACCTCGTAGCGGGATGAGATGTTCATCTCCTCGTCCACGTTCACCTTGCCGAAGAGCACCTTACCGGAGTACTTCGTGGCGAGCTTCTCCACGATGGGCTCCATGATCCTGCAGGGTCCGCACCAAGATGCCCAGAAGTCGATGAAGACTATCGGGTTCCTGACAATCAAATCGTCGAAGGTGTTCTCACTCACCGCGATCGAAGACAAAACGGAAGGCCGCATTTTCTATTTGGTGATAAGCCTTTCCTGTCGTGCCTTCAGATCGGAGGCAAAGTCGGGAGTGAGAACCGGGTGGCCAGATTTATTATTCTCAGAATGACGACTCGGCTGGATGACTCACCCGCTAGTTGAAGCGATTCGGCGGAACCTAGTCCCCCACGAGCCACCTCAGAAGGGGCAGCGCTTCGCGGCGGTCGCAATCATTGTGCGCGACACTCAGTTCCCCAGCGTGCTTCTGATCAAGAGGGCGGAGCGCGCAGGCGACCCCTGGTCGGGACAGATAGCCTTCCCTGGCGGGAAGATGCAATCTGGGGACGGGACGGCGCGCGATACCGCCGTCCGCGAGACTCTGGAGGAGGTCGGAGTCGACCTCAGCGGGGCCGATTTCATGGGCTACGCGCCCACGGCGACCACCCACACGGGCAACATGGAGGTGGTGCCGGCGGTCTTCCTCCTGAAGAAGAGCACAGAGGTTAGGCCGAATGAGGAGGTATCGTCCTTTAGGTGGGTCGACCTGGAGGACATGGTCTCCCCGGGTTCCCAGTCCACATACAAGCTCAGCTACAACGGAAACGAGGTCGAACTGCCCGCTTTCAAGGTGGACGCCTACGTTGTGTGGGGTCTGACCCATCGCATCTTGAGCAGCGTCCTGAAGGAGCCGCAGTAGGTCAGACCCTGGACAGGCTAACCTTCCTCGATGAACTTCCTTATGGCCCTCAGGGCCAGAGGGTTTTCCTGAAGATAGTCGCCAAGCCGCTCGAACCTCCGCAGCGTGGTGGGGTGGACGTGGTGTTCGATACCCTCCGTGTCGATATAGGCGGTCTGGCTATCCACGCCCAGCATTGACAGAAGTTCGGATATCACCCGGTGGCGCTTTATGACCGACCGGGCCATCTTCTCTCCAGACTGGGTAAGGGTCATCCCGCGATACCTCTCGTGTCTGACATACCCCTTTTCCCTCAGGCCGGACACCATGCCAGAGACAGTGCCAGGCCTGACTCCAAGCTTCTCAGAGATGTCCTTGACACCGACGTACCCCTTTTCTTCTTGCAGGTTGTAGATGGCCTCAAGATAGTCCTCGAGGCGAGAGATATCCCGCTTCGACTGAAGTGCCGTAGCCACCCCTTTCTCCCTCCATCGCGGAAGGGCCGCCAGCCGATAAAAGGGTTATCACCCGAAGAGTTCGCTGGCCAGAGCTTTGTTAGGGAAGCCTACTTATGTTAGGTCTATCTAACTTTAAGTAGTGGGCGGAAGCTCGGCTCCTGCCAATGCGGGCCAGCACCGTCCGGGAGTTCCTCGCATATCTCGGACCTGCTCTCATCGTCAGCATGGCATACATGGACCCGGGGAACTACGGGACTGCCATCCAGAGCGGGGCACTATTCAGGAACGGCTTGGTGTGGACGGTGTGGCTGGCGAGCCTGATGGCCATGGAGCTGCAGTACTTGTCCGGGAAGCTTGGGATAGCAACTGGGAAGAGCCTCGCAGAGCTGGTAAGAGGATCACTGAGGTCAAGATACTACACGTTCGCCTACTGGCTCGCCGCAGAGGCGGCGGCGGCAGCCACAGACCTCGCTGAATACCTGGGCACGGTCCTGGCGCTTTACATCCTGTTCGGGATACCGTTGCCCATCGCAGGGCTCCTCGGGGCTCTGGACGTTCTGATCATCCTCGCGTTCGCGACAAGGCGTTTCAGGGTCATAGAGTACCTGTTCATGCTCTTCGTGTCAATAATCAGCATCGGGTTCCTGTACGAGCTCATCGTGATCGGGCCTAACTTCTCGGACATACTCTCACACACGTTCCTCCCGAACCTCGACCAGAACAACGTTCCCTTCGTAGTAGGGATCGTAGGCGCCACAGTCATGCCGCACGCCCTCTTCGTGCACTCGCACCTAGCGAAACAGAAGCTGAAGGACGACTCCCTGGATGAGAAGAGACGTGTCAGGAAGCTCCACCTGTACGAGTGCGTACTCACCCTAACGATTGCGGCCCTGGTCAACGTGGCCATCCTTGTGACGGCGTCGGCGATTCTCTGGCCGTCCCACGGGGCCCTGGCAACCTGCGCGAATGATATCTCCAACTGTGCCAATGGTCTGACGGTGCCTGACGCCGCAAGCACCATGGGGACCCTGTACGGAGCCGGCGCCGCGGCAGTCTTCGCGGTCACCCTGCTGTCCTCAGGACTTGCTTCGTCGACCACAGGAACCCTTGCCGGCCAAGCCATCATGGAGGGCCTGCTTGGGACGAAGGTGAACGTCTACGTGAGGAGGCTTGTGACCCGTTTCATAAACGTCATACCAACTGAGGCCTCGATTCTGCTTGGCCTTCAGCCCCTGCTCCTTCTTGTGTACAGCCAGGTAATCCTCAGCGTGATGATCCCGCTTCCGATGATTCCTCTGCTTTACTACACTGCAAAGAGGAATGTTATGGGGGAGTTCGTGAACAGAAAGGTCACCACCGTGATTGCGTTGGCTGTCGGCGGGACGATATTAGCGCTAAACGCGTACCTACTTCTCAGCCTGTAGCGTGCTATCCATCGCGGCCCGCTGTCTCCCCGCCTCTCCCAGCTCGAACGGGAAGACTATCCACTCGGATACAATCTCAAGGAAGTAGTCGGGTTCGGTCTTGCTCCAGGGTTTCTTGAACATCACGGCCGTCCGCAGGGACTTTGGCTTCTGGTCTTTGAGATACTTTGTCAAGAATGCCAACGTGTCCCCCTGGTCAACCAGGTCGTCGACGAGCAGGACTTCCTTCCCTTCGACCCCTTCAACCAGGGTAGAGAGTATGCGTGGAGCAGTCCTCTTCCCTATGTCGTTGTAGGATTTTACGTTGACTATGTCGATCTTCACTTCGAGTCGG
>Ga0187777_10000922_pt1 | contig 19232 bp, 18 predicted proteins | sample 1015_Q2_SP5_10_M_FD_132416 | JGI IMG/M metagenome (GOLD analysis project Ga0187777, IMG submission 132416) | Tropical peat soil microbial communities from peatlands in Department of Meta, Colombia - 1015_Q2_SP5_10_MG | ecosystem: Environmental > Terrestrial > Soil > Wetlands > Peat | place... | reverse complement strand
GGCGTATCCAGCGGTTCTGCGGGAATTTGAAATAGGGCCACCTCCGCTTGTCCCTGCGAAAGCGGGATTCAGCGTTATTCACCTTCCGTTATGATCGCTTTCGTAGTCTGCGGCCATGATCCGTCGCACGGCTCTATCGTTCATTTTTATTGTCAGCGTTGCCGCCTCAGTCGCTGCACAGGAACACGTCGTCGTAGGCACCCGGCGCCTCCCGCAAAATGGCCCACTGTTCCTGGCTGTCGCGCAAGGCTACTTCAAGGCTGAAGGGATCGATCTTGCTATGACTGCCTATGATTCTGATCAGACGGTTGCAGAAAGGCTCGCCGCTGGCGCGACCGATTTTGCTCTGGGAGGCTTCACCCCGGCCGCTTTCAATTTCGCAGGCAAAGGTCAAATCAAGGCGGTCGCCGCGCAAGCGCGCGAGAAACGCTTCTACGAAGGATCCGACCTCGTGGTGTCAAATCTCGGCTTTGCCAGAGGATTGCAAAAGTTCGAGAACCTCGCCAACAGATCAGTTGCTATCGATGCCCTCGGCTCAGTCTCTCATTATCAGCTTGAGCAGATTGCGCGGGTTAAGCATGTCGATGTCGCGAGCATTTCAGTAAAACCGATGCAAACTATCGACGCGATAGCGCGCGCGATCGGCAACAATCAGGTCGACGCAGCGATCATGCCAGCGCCCTACGCGCGCGAACTGTTGGCTTCGAGTCAAGCCAAACTTTTGGGGTGGTATTCCGAGTTGGACGAACAGCAATTGGGCGCTCTGTTCGCCTCAAGGAAAATGATCGAAACCCGGCGCGAGGTGGTGGAAAAATTTGTACGCGCCTATCGCCGTGGCGTTGCTGAATATGCCGCCGCGCTTCTGCGCAAGGATGTCCATTCCAAGAGAACGTCCGATAGCAAATCGAACGAAATAGCGACAACTATAGCCCGGTACATCTATCCGGAACGTGGTGCGAGCGCCGCCGAAGTCGAAGCCGGTGCTTATTTTATCGAGCCGCAGGCCCGGCTCGATTTGGCCGATATCGAGCGCCAGATCGCGTGGTACAAGTCGCACGGTCTGATCGATAAGAATGTCGACGCGCGGAACGTAGTCGACCAAAGTTTCATCAAGTAGCGACTGTGTTCCTCACACACCGTGAATTTCTGCCCTTGCCAGCTTGCTCAGGGCCTGAGACGATAATGTGACAGGGCCGGGAAACTAGGTCCGACCTCCCGGCCGGCAAGGGAGGCACGGTATGGGACAAAATGGCACGGGTCCCAAGGGTCCCCGGTGTATCGCGCTGGTGGGCCCGTTCCAAAGCGGTAAAACGACACTGTTAGAAGCGATCCTGGCCCGCACCGGCGCTATTCAGCGGCAGGGCACGGTGGATGCGGGTACCACGGTCGGCGACGCCAGCAAGGAGGCACGCCACCACAAGATGAGTGTAGAAGCGACTTTCGCCACCACCAGTTTCATGGGCGACATCTACACCTTCATCGACTGCCCGGGCTCAATTGAATTCATCCAGGATATGCGCAGCGTGCTGCCGGCTATTGATGCCGCGGTGGTGGTTTGCGAGGCCGATGAAAAAAAGGTGCCGCAGCTGCAACTGATCCTGCGCGAGCTCGAAGACCAGAACATTCCGCGCTTCATTTTCCTCAACAAGATCGACAAGGCCGACAAGCGTGTACGCGAGACCATCAAATTTTTGCAGCCGGCCTCGCGCGTGCCATTGCTGTTGCGGCAGATTCCGATCTGGAATGGCGACATCATTTCCGGGTTTGTCGATCTCGCACTTGAGCGCGCTTATGTCTACAAAGAACATGCGCCGTCCGAGATCATCGAACTCAAAGGTGAGGACCTTGATCGCAAGAAGGAAGCGCGCTTCACAATGCTGGAGACGCTTGCCGATCATGACGACGAGCTTATGGAGCAACTGCTCGAGGATATCGAGCCGCCACGCGACAAGGTATTCGACGACCTCGCCAAGGAATTGCGCGAGCGCATCGTTTGTCCGGTGCTGCTTGGCGTTGCCACCCGCAGCAACGGTGTGCTGCGCCTGCTCAAGGCGCTACGGCATGAATCGCCAGGCGTTGGCGAAACTGCGCAGCGCTTGGGAGTTAAGGCGGGGAATGAGGCGGCGGTCCTGGTGCTAAAAACCTTCCACACCACCCACGGTGGTAAAATGTCGATCGCCCGTCTTCTTGCGGGTCAAGCCGGCGATGGTACGACCTTTACCACGTCGACCGGCGAGACCGGTCGCGTAGCCGGGGTGTTCAAGCTAATGGGCCAGCACTTCGAGAAGCGCGGGCAGGCAACTACTGGCGAGACGGTTGCCTTCGGCAAGCTCGAAAGCGCCAAGACTGGCGATACGCTTTCTTCCGGCAAGCAACCGCATGCCGCGCTGGCACAATTAAAACCTTGCGCGCCGGTGCTCGCCATCGCCGTGCATGCCAAGGAGCGCAAGGACGACGTTAAATTGGGGCCGGCCTTTGCCAAACTGACCGAAGAAGACCCCTCACTCTCGGTTGTGCACAACGCGGAGAGTCACGAAGTGGTGATCTGGGGTCAGGGCGAAATGCATCTGCGTGTCGCGGCGGAGCGGCTCGCCGACCGTTTCTTGGTGCCGGTATCGACCCGGCCGCCCTCAGTCGGTTACCGCGAGACCATCCGCAAGCCGATCACGCAACGTGGCAGGCACAAAAAGCAATCGGGCGGTCACGGGCAGTTTGGCGACGTCGTGCTCGAGATCAAGCCACTGCCTCGCGGCTCCGGCTTCAAGTTCGAAGACCGGATAACCGGCGGCGTTGTGCCGCGTAATTACATTCCGGCGGTGGAAGAGGGCGTCATAGACGCGCTCAAGCACGGCCCACTCGGCTTCCAGGTCGTCGATATGGCGGTCGCGTTGATCGATGGCTCCTATCACACAGTGGATTCATCGGACCAGGCTTTCCGCACGGCTGGGCGAATTGGCATCACCGAAGGCTTGCCACAGTGCCAACCTGTGCTGCTGGAGCCGATCCATGAGGTTGAGATCATCTGCCCAAGCGAGGCGACCGCGAAAATGAATGCGATCCTCTCGGGCCGGCGCGGACAGATCCTCGGCTTCGACACACGCGAAGGCTGGAATGGCTGGGACACCGTGCGTGCCCAGATGCCGGAAGCGGAGATTGGAGATCTGATCATCGAGGTGCGTTCGGCAACTGCTGGCGTAGGTTCGTTCACCTTCAAATTCGACCATATGGCCGAATTAACGGGCCGTACCGCGGACCAGATCGTCGCGGCAAGACGCGCGGCGGAATAGGTATCCGCGCGGGAAAAATTATTGGCACGCCCGTATTTGCGGGGCGACAGCGATAATTTTCGGCAATCTGGTAAGCAGATACAAAGCAGATTCACCGGCAGTCGGAAGGCGTTAACCGGCCGGCTGCCGGAAGCTCCGACAATTGACATCACGCGCCGTGCAAGTGCGCCGCATTCGTAGTGCGAGTGGCCACCATGCTCGAAGGATTGCGACATCTGTTTTCGTCTGAGCCGACACCCTACGACGACCCGAAGATGCGGATTCCGCTTGGCGAAATTCTCCGCAACAATTGGCTTGAGCTCTGGTATCAGCCGAAGATCGAACTCAAGACGTTGCATCTGGTCGGTGCCGAGGCGCTGGCGCGTGCCCGTCACCCGACGCGCGGCGTCGTTGCACCCGGGTTGTTCCTGCCTGATGCCAGCGAGAAGGATATGCACGCCCTCACTGAAAGGGTCATCCTCACCGTGCTCCGCGACTGGGAGAGCTTTGCCGAATGCGGTGTGTCGCTGAAACTCTCCATCAACGTGCCAGTGTCAGCGCTGATAGAGCTACCAATTCCTCAAATGTTGCGTGAGGCGCGTCCGGCCGCGGCCAACTGGCCGGGTTTGATCCTGGAAGTTACCGAAGACCAGATCATTGACGACCTCGATCTTGCCAAGGATGTTGCCGACGCGCTGCATGCGCTCAAGTGCGAGCTCTCCATCGACGATTTCGGCGCCGGATATTCGTCGCTTGCCCGCCTCAAACAGTTGCCTTTCAGCGAGTTGAAGATCGACCGCAGCTATGTCGCCAATTGCAATGAGGACCAATTCAATGCGGGCCTGTGCGAGACGATTGTCGAGCTTGGCAGACGCTTCGGTCTTCGCACCGTGGCCGAAGGTGTCGAGACCAGGTACGAGAGCCACAAGCTGCAAGCCATCGGCTGCCAGATCGGGCAGGGCTATCTGTTCGCCAAGCCGATGCCCAAGGCCGATCTCATCAGCCGCTTGCGGGCGCGCATGAAAGGTGCGTCGAAGCCGAGGTCATATATCGAGGGCTTCCATTAAGCCGCGCTTGCGGCGATGTTGCTTTTCCTTTCGCAAAACCGTGACCTGCCAGTGATGGAGTCGCCGCGTAGTTCTCTGCGGCGATTTTGGGAGAATCGGCGCCGACTACGCTGCCGACCTGTACAGGGGTATGGAAAGCGAGCGCCTCTGGGCATGAGAGTTCCCGCAGCTATATGCGGCGGCCATGAGCGGGAGTAGTGTTACGGGATCGGAAGGAACCCGTGGAGGCGTCCATGTCTACCCAAGCCGACATCCAAGGAATCCAACGCGCGGCGGCCACTATAATGCACGAACACTGGGTGCTCTTTTTGATTGAAGGCATTGTGCTGCTGATACTCGGCGCCATTGCCGTCGTTGTTCCACCGATCGCCACGCTGGCGGTTACATTTCTTTTTGGTTGGCTGATTTTGATCAGCGGTGTCGTTGGGCTCGTCACCACCTTCTGGATGAGGCACGCGCCCGGTTTCTGGTGGTCACTGTTGTCGGCGGTGCTTGGCATTGTTGTTGGCGTGATGCTGCTGGCATCCCCGGTAATCGGTGCGCTCTCGCTCACTTTCGTATTAATTTCGTTCTTCCTCATAGAGGGTGCCGTCACGATCATGTTCGCGCTTGATCACAGGCGCGAATTGTCCGGCCAATGGGGCTGGATGTTGTTTAGCGGCATCATCGATCTTGTGCTTGCCGCTATGATCCTGGCCGGTCTTCCCAGCACAGCGGCCTGGGCCATCGGACTTCTGGTCGGCATCAATATGATCTTCGGTGGCGCGGCATTGATTGCGATGGCGCTACACGCACGCAAAACGGCGTAGGCCTGTCAGCCCTCCGCTTCGCCGGCTTCTGCTTCGGCTAGCTTGGCGCGCCAATCGCCACGCTTGAGCAGGAATGCATAAGCTGCGAGGGCGAGCAGGCCGATGCTGACGGCCATCAAGGCGGCTGAAATCGGGCGGCTGAAGAAAATCAGATAGTTGCCGTTCGACATGATCAGCGATTGCCGCAGGCTCTGCTCCAGGATCGGCGAGATCACCAGGCCGAGCACGAGAGGTGCCGGGTCGAAGTCAAACTTGCGCAGCGCATAACCGACCACGCCCATGATCAGCATGATCCATACGTCGACAATAGAGTTGTTCACCTCGTAGACGCCGATGATGCAGAACATGATGATCAACGGATAGAGATAGGCGTAAGGGATGCGCAGGACGGTCACGAAAACACTGACCAGCGGCAGGTTGAGCGCCAGCAACATGAGGTTGCCGACATACATTGACGCCACGAAGCCCCAAAACACATCTGGATGCTCATTGACCAGTGTCGGGCCGACTGAAACGCCATGAATCATCAACGCGCCAATCAAAACTGCGGTAATGGGGCTGGTCGGAATACCGAGCGCAAGCAGGGGCACGAAGGCGCCGGTTGAGGCGGCATTGTTGGCCGTTTCGGGTCCGGCAACGCCGGCGACAGCGCCCTTGCCGAATTGTTCGGGATGTTTCGCGACTCGTTTCTCGAGCGCGTAGGACAGGAAGCTCGAGATAATGTGCGCGGATCCCGGGATGATGCCGATGATGAAGCCGAGCAATGTGCCGCGCCCGATCGGCAGCGCCGCCTCCCTCCATTCCTTGCGGGTCGGCAGCAGATCGCGCAGGCGCGGACTGATGATTTCCTTCACCGCGTCGGCGCTGGGGGTCGACAAAATCTCGCCAAGTCCGAACAACCCCACCGCGACCGGCACAATGCCGATGCCGTCGCCCAGCTCGGCGAGATCAAAGCTGTAGCGGAAGTGGCCGGTCATATTGTCGATGCCGATCATGCCAAGCAGCAGCCCGAGGCAGGCCATCAGCAGCGTCCGGATCAGCGAGGAAGACGACATATAGGCCAGGAAAATCAAACCTAGCAGCAGCAGGGCCGTATATTCGGGTGGCCCAAACCGGATGGCGATCGTTGCCAGGGGCGGTGCGACGACGGTGAGCACAAGGACGCCGAATGATCCGCCGATCCATGAGCCGATCGCGGCTATGCAGAGGGCTGCTCCCGCGCGGCCTTTCTTTGCCATGGCGTAGCCGTCGATGCAGGTCATCACCGACGACGCCTCGCCAGGAATGCGCATCAGGATCGACGTAGTGGAGCCGCCATATTGCGAGCCGTAGTAAATGCCGGCGAGCATGATGATCGCCTGCGTGGCATTGAGGCCGAAGGTTACCGGCAGCAAAATTGAAATGCCGGCAAGCGGTCCGATGCCGGGCAACACACCGACAAGGGTGCCAACCAGACAGCCGAGAAATGCGTACCATGCGTTGGCCGGCGCCAGAGCGACGGAAAAGCCGAGATACAGACTATGAAGAGTGGTTTCCACGGCGTTCCTAGAGTCCGAAGGGGCCAGCTTCGAGCGGCGTCTTGAGCACGTAAACAAACAGGATGTAGGTGACCAGGACCACTCCGAGGCTGTAGATCGTCGCCGGCAGCAGCCGGCGTCGCTCGATGACGGCCAGCAGTGCGAAAATCAACAGCACATTGGTTGTGAGAAAGCCGAGCCGCTCGAACAGCGCAATCGATGCCGCGGTAATTGCCGCCACCAGCGCCGCGTGCTTGGCGTCAGTCCACGACAGCGTGGCGAATGGCTTGCTTTCATGTCCGCGCAGCGCCAGCACCAGCCCAAAGAAAATGGTCAGCCCGGCGACAATCTTCGGCATGAATCCGGATCCGGGCAGCGACAGGTTGCCGGTCGGCAGGTCGCCGCTGAGCGCAATCACCAGCAAACCGAAGCCGATGAAGAAAGCGCCCGCAACGTGATCGGCGCGCAGCGTCATGGGCGGTCCTTGAAAGCGGGAATCATCCCTGCACGCGGCCGATGGAGTTGATCGCGTCTTCCTGGCGCCTGGCGTCAGCGTCCCAGAATTTCGCGAATTCCGGCTGATCCATATACGCCAGTTCCTGGCCTAGATTCTCGAGCGTGTCGATGAACTGCTTGCTGTGCGCCGCCTTGTTGACGCTGTCGCGCAAGGTATTGATGACAGCAGGCGACGTTCCCTTTGGAGCGAAAATGCCGACCCAGAAATAATATTCGAGATCGTATCCCAGCTCCTTGAAGGTCGGGACGTCGGGAAGCGCTTTTACACGATTGGCGCTCGACACCGCTAGTGCGTGCACCTTGTCGGCGCGAATGTGAGACAATGCAATCGACGTCGGTGACATGAAGAAACTGACGTTTCCACCGAGCACGGCGGTGACAGCTGGACCGCCGCCATTGGTCGGCAGATGCCGAATTTCCAGATTGCCCGCGGCTCGCGCGAACAGCGCCGTCGGGATGTGAGACGCGCCGTATAGACCCGACGAGCTGAAGATCAGTTTGTTGGGATTAGCCTTGGCGTCGGCGACCAAGTCTTTCAATGTCTTGTATGGCAAATCCTTGTTGGCAATCATCACAATGGGATCGGCAATAATGCGTGCGATCGGGATAAAATCGGCGTTGGTAAATTTCGGCTGGCGGCCGAATAGCTTGTCGACTGCCGCAAAGCCGGAAATCGACACAATGTGGCTGAGCAGGGTGTAGCCGTCGGGCTTGGCGGCGGCAACATATTGTGCGCCAACCGCGCCGGCCGCGCCGGCCTTGTTTTCCAGCACGACGGGCTGCTTTAGGATCGTTTCGAGCGCAGCGTCCAATGGGCGAGTAATCGTATCGCTGACACCGCCGGGCGGAAACGGACTGATCATCGTAATGGCATGAGACGGATAGGCGTCTTGCGCGTTTGTGTACCCGGTTGCCAATGTGGCGGCCGACGCGGCGGTCCCGACGAAAAAGCTGCGGCGATCCATCCTGCTCCCCTCCGTTATTGATGCCGGGTGATCCCGGTCTCTCTTTCAAACAAATGTCCGGCTATCCCTGCACGCGGCCGATCGCTTTCACGGCATCATCAATCCGTTTGCCGTCCACATCCCAGAATTTCTGAAAGTCCGGCCCGTCGAGATAGGCGAGTTCCTGGCCGAGATTCGTCATCGCCGCTACGTACGCTGCCGTATGGGCGGCCTCCTTGATCGCCGCGCGCAATTTGGCCGTCACATTGGCCGGCGTAGCCTTCGGCGCGAAAATCCCAACCCACAGATAGTATTCGATGTCATATCCAAGTTCCTTCAATGTCGGCACGTCGGGTAACGCCTGCGAGCGCTTGGCGCCGAATGACGCGAGTGGCCGCAACTTGCCCGCCTTGATGTGAGCAAGCGTCGCTGACACCGACTGAGCGCTCACCTGCGCATTGTTACCGAGAATGGCGGTAATCGCGGGGCCGCCGCCGTTGGTCGGCAGATGCCGTAGCTTCAGGCCCCCGACGGCTTTTTCCAGCATTGCCATTGGGAAATGAGTGGCGCCATAGAGCCCGCCCGAGCTGTACACAATCTCATCCGGGCGCTTCCTCGCATCGTCGATAAACTCCTTCAGGGTCTTGTAAGGCTGCTGATCGTTGACGAGCAGCACGCACGGATCGGCAATCAAGCGCGCGAGCGGGATGAAATCATCGCGGCTCGACTTCACCGGCCGGCCGAACAGCTTGTCGACCTCGGCGTAGCCGGAAATGCCGGTGTTGTGCGAGAGCAACGTATAGCCGTCGGGCTTGGCGCTGGCCCCCACTTGTGCGCCAACCTGGCCGGCAGCGCCGGCCTTTGTCTCGACTACCACTGGCTGTTTCAGGATCGGCTCCAACGCTGCGGCAAGTGGACGGGTTACGACATCGTTGGCGCCGCCCGGTGGGAACGCATTGATGATCGTGATTGCGTGCGAGGGGAACGTCTCTTGCGCGAACACGGGGCCGACCGCAACAAGCGCGGTCATGCCGGCAACGAAGCTACGGCGATCCATCGTAACCCTCCAGACTTTCTCGAAGCACGATTTAGTTGCGTCAGCCCTGAACGCGGCCGATCGCATGCACCGCCGCCTCAACCCGCTTGGCGTCTTCGTCCCAGAATTTTGCAAATTCCGGCTGATCAAGATAAGCGACGACGTCGCCGATATTTGTGATCGCTGCCTTAAACTGTTCGTTTTGAACTGCCTTCCTGGTTTCTGCGCGCAATCTGGCAATCACCGGTTCCGGGGTGCCTTTCGGCGCAAACAGGCCGACCCAGATCGAGAATTCGACGGCATAGCCGAGTTCCTTCAGTGTCGGCACATCTGGCAGAGCGGCGGCGCGTGTGGGTGAGAAACAGGCGAGCGCGCGCAGCTTTCCGGCCTTCATTTGTGCGCTTGCCGCAGCTATCGATGTCACCAGCACCTGCGAATTATTGCCGAGGATCGCCGTGAGGGCTGGCCCGCCGCCGTTGGTCGGCAAGTGCCGCATTTTGATGCCGGCGGCACTCAGGAACAGCGCGGTGGGAAGATGCAGAGCGCCATAAAGACCAGACGAGCTGAAGATGATTTCGTCAGGACGTTTCTTGGCGTCGTCGACCAGATCCTTCAGCGTCTTGTAGGGCTGCTCGTCATTGACCACAAGCACCAACGGGCCTTCAGTAAGACGTGCGATCGGAATGAAATCGGCCCGGGTGAATTTCGGCGGGCGGCCGAATGTTTTGTCCACCGCCTCAAAGCCGGAAATCGACGGCAGGTGAGCGAGTAAAGTGTAACCGTCCGGTTTGGCGCTGGCGGCGACCTGCGCGCCGACCTGGCCGGCAGCGCCAGCCTTGGTTTCGACGATGATCGGCTGCTTGATCAGCGTTTCGAGCGTGGCTGCAAACGGCCGTCCGACGACATCGACGGCCCCACCCGGCGGGAACGGGTTGATTATGGTAACCGCGCGCGACGGGTAGGCGTCCTCGGCGAAAGCGGGCCTTACACTCAAGACTGCAGCTGTGGCGGCGCTGCCGACGACAAAACGGCGTCTATCCACGTGAGTCCTCCCTGGAAGTGCTTGTTTTACCGGGATTTGGTTCGGCGTTTGTTGGTTGGGATGCTATCGCCCGGTGCGGTGGGCAATCAAGCATCAATGATTGCCACCGCGCGCGTCCAGCCGGCTGAGCCACCGCGAACCTTCACGGGAAAACAGCTGACCAGGAAACCCCTGGATGGCAGCGCCTCGAGATTGTGCAGCTTTTCGATGTGACAATAGCCGATCTCGCGCCCGGCGCGATGGCCTTCCCAGATCAGCGACGCGTCATGGGTCTCGGCATATTTTTGCTTCGTATAGATGAACGGCGCGTCCCAGCTCTAGCCATCAGTACCGGTCACGCGCACACCGCGCTCGAGCAGAAAGAGCGTGGCCTCGCGCCCCATCCCGCAACCTTTGGCGACATAGTCCGGGCGCCCGTAGGCGGCGCCGGCGCTGGTATTCACCACCACAATTTCGAGCGGCGATAACGTATGGCCGATGCGTTTGAGTTCCGCCTCGACGTCGTTCGCCGTCGCCACGTAGCCGTCCGGGAAATGACGAAAGTCGAGCTTCACGCCGGGTTGGAAACACCAGTCGAGCGGCACTTCGTCGATAGTGATGGCGCGCTTGCCGCGGTCCATAGTCGAGGCGAAATGCCAGGGTGCGTCGAGATGGGTCGTGCAATGGGTCGACAGCCGAATCCACTCAATGCCCCAACCTTCGCCGTCGGGAAGGTCTTCCTTTTTCAGCCCGGGAAAGAACTTAAGGATATCCGCAGCGGTCTGCTGGTGATTGAGGTACTCGATTTTGGGGCCGTAACCGGGCGGGTCCGCCGCCACATCGTTTTCCAGCGGCACCGATATATCGATGACTTTGCGCGACATATTTTTTTCTCCGTCACGTCCGGCACTCAGGTCCGGTTTGGCCGGCCCGAGCACAAGCCTTGTGCCAGGCATCCACGCCTTTACTGTCTATCATTTCAAGACGCGGATGGCCGGGACAAGCCCGGCCATGACGATGAGGAGAACGCTGATGCCGGCTTATTGGGTTGCACGGTCCAAAATCAACGACCCTGTCGAGTACAAAAAATATACCGATCCGTTGCCCGAAATTTTCGCCAAGTTCGGGGGCAAGATACTCGCGAGGGGCGGTCGTTTTCAGATTATGGAAGGTCCGCACAAGTTTCATCGGTTTGTCGTCATCGAATTCCCAACTTTCGAACAGGGCGTCGCGTGTTTCACGTCGCCTGAATACGACAGGGCCGCCGCGTTCCGGCGCCGCGGCGCTGGCGAGGTTGAAACCATCATGGTCGAAGGCGTGTGATTTCCCACCCAACAATCCGGCTACTGGTGTGGGCCGATTGATTGGGCTAAAAGTCCCCAAAATCACAACAATCTGGGAGGCAAAACCATGCTGCGTTATCTGAAATCTGCTGCGGTTATGGGCCTGGCGGCGGCCGCAATGACTGCGGTATGCGCAACCATCGCGGTCGCACAGGACAAGCAGCCGATCAGGATCGGTTTTGGCATGGCGGAAACCGGCCCGCTGGGGCCGAACGGCAAGTCAGCGTTGCTCGCCATGGAAATTTGGGTTGAGGAAGCGAACGCCAAAGGTGGCCTGCTCGGCCGGCCCGTGCAACTCGTGCACTATGATGACCAGAGCAATCCATCGACGGTGCCGGGCATCTACAGCAAGCTGCTTGATGTCGACAAAGTCGACGTCATCGTCGGTGGCTACGGCACAAACATGCTGGCCCCGGCCATGCCGGTCGTCATCCAGCGCAAAAAAGTGTTCCTCGGATTGTACGGGCTCGGCGTAAACAGCGAGTTCGGCTACGACCGCTATTTCGCAATGATCCCGACCGGGCCTGAGCCAAAGACATCCTTCACCAGAGGCTTTTTCGACACTGCGATGGCGCAGAATCCAAAGCCGACCACTGTCGCGATTGTTGCCGCCGACGCGGAGTTTTCAAAAAACGCCGCCGAGGGTGCGCGCGAGAACGCCAGCAAGGCTGGCTTGAAAGTCGTCTACGACAAGAGTTATCCGCCGGCGACCACCGATTTCGGGCCAATTGTGCGGGCGATCCAGGCGACCAATGCGGACCTGGTGGTGATTTGCTCTTACCCGCTCGATTCCGTCGGCATGGTGTTGGCAGCCAACGAGGCCAAGCTCAATCCGAAGATGATCGGCGGCGCCATGGTCGGCCTGCAATCGACCGTGTTCAAAACCAAGCTCGGTCCGGCGCTCAACGGGTATATGAACTACGATTTCTGGCTGCCGACAAAGTCGTTCATGTTCAAAGGCACCGCCGAATTCATGCAGAAGTACCAGGATCGTGCGGCCAAGGCCGGTGTCGATCCGCTCGGTTACTACATGGCGCCTTTCAGCTACACCTACCTGGACGTGCTCGGACAGGCGATCACGGCAACCAAGAGCCTCGATGATGCAAAGCTTGCCGACTATCTCCGCAAGACCACATTCAAAACCATCGTCGGCGACGTAGCGTTTGGCAAGAATGGCGAATGGGCGAAGTCGCGGGTGCTGCAAGCACAATTTCGCGGGATTAAAGGGAACGGTGTCGATCAGTTCAAGAATCCCGGCACCCTTGCGATTATTACGCCTGCCGAGCTCAAGTCAGGCGAGGTGATCTACCCCTTCGAGAAGGCCAGGCAGTAGGCCTTCCCACTGCGGCCCACAGCAGGAGCTTGCGACGCGGCACAGCCGAAATCGGCTGTGCCGCACGCATCTTAGCGGCCAGCCTCGGGCCATTTGGTCTAACCCTCAGGACTTTCTGCCGCGCCCGGTGGACCATTCCGACAACCGCTGTCATTATTGGGTATCGAATAAAACGAGGTTCAGGGGAGGAGAAAATATGCTGCAAAACCTCAAATCCCGGACGCTTGCCTGGATCGCAGGGACGGCTCTCGCCGCCGTTGCGGTGGGGGCGATGCTCGCGGGAGGCGCCACGGCGCAGAACAAGGAGCCGATCAAGATCGGCTTCGGCATGGCGTTGACCGGCCCGCTCGCGCCGAACGGCAAGCAGGCGCTGCTCGGCATGAAAATCTGGGAAGAAGAGACCAACGCGAAAGGCGGGCTGCTCGGGCGTCCTGTCAAGTTAATCTACTACGACGATCAGTCTAACCCGTCGACGATTCCCGGCATCTACACCAAGTTGCTCGATGTCGACAAAGTCGACCTCGTGGTCGGGGGCTATGCCACCAATATGGTGGCGCCGACAATTCCCGTCGTAATGCAGAAGAACAAGACCCTGATCGGGCTGTTCGCGCTCGATGCCAATCACGAATTCAAATATCCGAAGTACTTCTCGGTGTTGCCGACCGGCCCGCAGACAAAGCCGTCGTTTACGGAAGGCTTCTTCCAGGTCGCCGTTCAGCAGAACCCGAAGCCGAGCACGCTGGGCCTCGTGGTCGAGGATGCCGAATTCTCGAATAATGCCTGCGAAGGCGCGCGCGAAAATGCCAAAAAATACAATGTGAACATCATCTACGACAAAAAATATCCGCCGAACACGACGGATTACACGCCTATCGTGCGCGCGGTGCAGGCGGCCAATCCCGATCTTGTTATCGTCTGCTCTTATCCACTCGGCTCGGTCGGCATTGTGCAGGCGGTCAACGAGCTCAACTACAGGCCGAAAATGATCGGCGGCGCGATGGTTGGCCTGCAGGCGACCGTGTTCAAGAACAAGCTCGGCCCGAAGCTCAACGGCATCGTGAATTATGAAACGTGGGTACCGTCCGAGAAGATGATGAAACCAGCTGTCGAGTTCTTCAAAAAGTATCAGGCCAAAGCGGGTGCGGAAGGCGTCGATCCGCTCGGCTATTATCTCGGCGGTTGGGGCTACGCCTACATCAACCTGTTGGGCGAAGCGATCGCCGGTTCGAAAAGCATCGACGACAACAAGATCGCCGACTGGGTGCGCAAAAATCCGCACAAGACCATCATGGGCGACTGGAGCTACGGCCCGACCGGCGGCGAATGGACCAAGTCCTGGATAATGCAGGTGCAGTATCACGACATCAAGGAAGGCGCCGGTCTCGAGACCTGGAAGGGTATGAGCTACCAGACCGTGCTCACACCCGCTGAGCTGAAGACCGGCAATGTGGTCTACCCCTACGAGAAAGCCCAGCGATAGATCTCGCTGAAGTACGAACAAGAGCGGCGCGGGAGTAAATGCCGCGCCGTTTTTGCTTAAACCGCTTCCGTTACATGCCCATATAAAGCTGGCGGACCAGGTCGTTGTTGTTGAGCTCGTCGGCCGAACGGCCCTCGAACGCAATCTTTCCATGCACGATGACATACCCGCGGTCGGCAATACGAATTGCCTGCGTGAAGTTCTGTTCAGCCATCAGCACAGTAAGGTGATAGTGCTCCTTGAGCAGCTTGATAGCGTCGATAGTGCGGGCGACCAGTTGTGGCGCCAGCCCAACCGACGGTTCGTCGACCAGCAGAATGCGCGGAGCCAGCATCAATGCGCGGGCGAGCGCCAGCATCTGTTGTTCGCCGCCGCTCATCGAGCCGGCAAGTTGACTACGGCGCTCGGCGAGACGTGGAAACGAATCGAAACAGAAATCCATGTTGGCCTTGATCTGCGCCCGCGCCTTCGGCCGGAACGCGCCAAGCAACAGGTTCTCCTCAACCGTCAGCTTGGGAAACAGCCTGCGCCCTTCCGGCACAAGCGCGATACCAAGATCGACGATTTGCTCGGTACTGCGGCCGACCAAATCGAATCTTTCCCCGTCGATCTCGGCGATGATGCTCCCGCCTTTCGGACGTACAATGCCCATCACGCATTTCATCAGCGTGCTCTTGCCATTGCCGTTTGTGCCAAGCAAGACGACGGTTTCACCCGGCTTCACGGCGATCGAAACGTCCTCGATGACGCGAACGGAGCCGTAGGCGGCGTGCACGCCCTGTATGGTCAGGCTACTGGCCAAGGTATGCCCTCACGACCTCGGGATTGCGCACAACGTCTTCCGGTTTGCCGTCGGCGATCTTCTTGCCGCTTACCAGCACGACGAGCCGCTGTGAAAAGCTCATCACCGCGCTCATGATGTGCTCAATCAGGATAATGGTAATGCCGCGTTCGTTAAGCTGCTTGAGCAGTGCAAGGATATCCTCGATCTCGGTATGCGACAGGCCGGCCATCGATTCGTCGGCAATCAGAAGCTTCGGCTCCGCCGCAACGGCACGCGCCAGCTCGAGCTTGCGCATCTCGACCTGGGTCAGGTCACGCGGCATGTGACGCGCCTTCTTGTCGAGCCCGACCAGACGCAGCAACTCGACGCAGCGCGCGTCGACGCTGTCGGCGTGCAAGGGGCCGGTACGTTTGTGAACAGTGTAAAGCATGGGAACGCGTATGTTATCGGCGAGATTCAGGCTTATGAACGGACGCGGCAGCTGGAAGCTGCGTGCGAGTCCGCGATGCGTGCGTTGATGCGCGGCAAGGCCGTCCATTGCGTGGCCGTCGAAGCGAACGCTTCCCTGTTCGTTTTGCATAGCACCGCAGATGCAGTTGACCAGTGTGCTTTTGCCAGAGCCGTTCGGGCCGATCAGCCCGACGCGCTCGCCCTGCTGTACTTCAAGCTCGATGCCATCAAGCGCGACGAAGCCGCCAAAGCGTTTGCTGACATTGCTAACGTGAAGGAGCGGGCTCATTCGCTCCTCCGTGCCTGAAGCCGTTCCCGCACCAGTCCGACCAGGCCGTTCGGTGCAATGACGACGAATGCGACCAGCAGCAGGCCGACAATAAGAAGATTCACAGCCGATGAAATAGTCACCGTGGCGAGTTGTTGCAGTGAACCAAGCAAGATGGCGCCGATCAGCGGGCCGACCCAGCTCGTAGTTCCGCCAATGATCGGCATGGCAATGGAATTTACGCCGTATTCAAGCCCGAAGGCCGATGCCGGCTGCAAGTAGCCGATGTAGTAGGGGAACGGCGCGCCGGCCATTCCCATCAACGCGCCGGAGATCGTGGTGGCAATTAACTTGAGCCGAAGAGTTGGCACGCCTGAAGCCTCGGCCGCCAGCTCATCGTCGCGGATCGTGGCAAAGCCGAAGCCGAGCTGCGTACGGGCGATCGTACGCGAAATAACGATCGAAGCGATCGCGAGGGTCATCATGAGCAAGAAGAGATATTCGATATATTCGATCGAATAGCCGGCGATCGAGATCGTTTCCTCGCGGACAATATAGGCGCCGCGCGAACCCCCGACGTAGGTCCAGTTGACCACCAAAGTTTGCAGGACTACCGCCATTGCTAACGTGGCAATTGCGAAGAAGGCGCCGCGCAGCCGCAATGTCAGGTAGCCCATGCCTAACCCGACGATGCCGGATACCACGGCGCTGATGGCGATCAGGACGGGGATCGGCAATGGGTTGAATTTGTAGAAGAACACTGTGGAATAGGCCCCAAGCGCGAAGAAGGCAGCCGAGCCGAAATTCACATAGCCGCAGTAACCCCCAAGGATGTTCCAGGCCGACGACAGAACAATGAATTGCAGGATCGTGTAGCCCGCGAAAAACAGATAGCCGATACCGAGAAGGTGCCCGCAAACATAGACCGCGAGGCCGACGAGAAAGCAGATGATGGCAAATCGAAGAGCGCTCACGGGTTACCGTCCGAACAGACCCGCCGGTCGGAAGGCGAGCGTGAGGAGAAGAAATCCGAATGCGACCGCCGGCGCCCAAGAAGGTCCATAAAAAGTCGAGGTCATGCTTTCCATGACGCCAAGCAGCATCGCGGCGATCAGACTGCCCGGCAAACTGCCGAGCCCGCCGAGCACGCAAATCGCAAAAACACGGCCGATATATTCGCGGCCGACCGAAGGTTCGACCGGCTGAATGATCACCAGCAGCGCGCCGGCAATCGACGCCGTCGCAATCGAGATACCGAAAGCAATACGCTTGATGCGGATCGGGTCAGCCGCCATCAGTTGAAGCGCAACTTGATCCTGCGACACAGCCATGATGGCCCGGCCAGTGAACGTGCGGGTTACGAACAATTCCAACAGACCAAACAAAACAAGCGCGGTAATGCACGGCACCAGCATGCGCAATGGAAAGTCAATATTGCCGAGATGCAGGCTTGGTCCGATGTAACCCGCTTCGACATAGCGGTAATCGACGCCGAAAACGAGGATCAGCGTGACTTCCGTTACAAACAGCAGGCCGAAAAAGAAGGCGAGGCCGCGCAGGGATTCCTGACCGCGCCTCTCGAAAGACACGTAGTACACCTGATAAATGACCGTGCCGAGGACATAGAAGGCCGGGAGCATCACGACGCTCACCACGATCGGGTCGATGCCGAACGAGATGTTGACAATGTAGGCGATGTAGGAGCCGAGGATTATGAAGGCCGGATGCGCGATGTTGACGATGTCGAGCATGCCGAACGAGATCGATACCCCGGCGGTGACTGCGGCGTAGAATCCGCCGAGCAGCAGCCCTGCAACAATTGCATTGATCAGCAGATCGAAGGAAATATCCATACGCACATAAACCGGTATCGCTGCCGCGGCGCGCCGCATTTTAAATTCTGACCCGGAGATGACCCGGCGCGGTGCGGCGGCTGCGATCTGCGTCGAAATGACCGGCTTTACTCCCCTCTGAGGCCTCGATGTTTCTTATCTCACAGCGGCTGCCCCGCTGCCATGTGAAGTTTTGCGGCAGTTTGCAAGATGGACCTGGGCTTGGCTAGCCCATCGGTGGATTTGGCGAGGGTCAGTCTGCGCGGCAAAATGAAACGCCCGCCGCGGCATCGAGCCTGCCGACGGGCGTTTGCAACGGCGGATGGACTAAGCGGCAACTGACTGCGGCCGTACACCGGCGGGCAGTGGCATCGGCTTGTTGGCGCTGTCTTTGAACTCGACCGTCATGAAGACCATCTCGCGATCGCCGAGATTTTCCAAATCGTGCACTTTGAATTCGCCTTTGGCGTAGCTCTCGTGCCGCGTTTCCCCCGGCTGATAGGTATACTCGACAGTTGTGCCATCATGCACATGCTGTCTGCCGCGACCGCCGGAAACTGAGGTCCAGAAATAATCCAACACGTGACGATGGAAGCCAATGCGCTCGCCAGGAGCGAGACGAATGATCCATACCCGCGTACGTTCATTCTCTGACAGCAGCGTGGAGCCGACGCAGGGGTTCGGATTTTTGCTCTCGCGCTCGAACTCAGTGGCGATATCAGCCGGCCACTGCGACTTTTCCTTTTTCTCGGCAGCTTTGTCGAGCATGCTCAAGGCCATGGGATTCCTCCAACGCTGTTCGCTGTCATATATAGGATAAACGGGTAAACGGAAAGCTTGAGGGCGGCCAATTGACCGAAGCTCGTTTAAAACGCGCAATCGTCGTAGGAGGTTCGATGAGCGGCTTGCTCAGCGGGCTTTTGCTGCGACGGGCCGGGTGGGCCGTCGATGTTTACGAACGCGTGGACAGTGAACTCTCCGGCCGCGGCGCCGGAATTGTCGCTCAATACGAATTGATCGAGCGGTTGCGCGGACTTGGTCTCGCGACGGACGAACTCGGGGTCCACATTACCACGCGCAAAATCCTTGATGCGCAGGGGCGACTGACCCATCAAATCGAATGCCCGCAGGTGCTCACCGCCTGGGAGCGCGTCTACAGGTTGCTGCGCGATGCGTTTTCGCTGGAGCACTATCACCGCGGGCAAGGTCTCGCCAAATTCTCGCAAGGACGAAGCGGAGTGCAGGCGCATTTTTCCAATGGTGAAACCATTGAAGCGGATTTGCTGGTAGGGGCCGACGGCATCCGTTCGACGGTGCGTCAGCAATGCCTGCCCCAAGTAACGCCACGCTACGTAGGGTATACCGCTTGGCGCGCGTTGATCGCCGAGCGCGCGTTTCCGCCGGACGTGCACCGCGAGCTCTTCGAATTCATGTCTTTCGGTTTGCCGCCTGGCGAGCAATTCCTCGGCTATCCGGTAGCGGGACCCGATAACGATCTGCGTCCCGGCCACCGCCGTTACAATGTCGTTTGGTATCGGCCTGCGGATGAGGCGACCAAATTGCAAT
>Ga0187777_10000921_pt1 | contig 19238 bp, 19 predicted proteins | sample 1015_Q2_SP5_10_M_FD_132416 | JGI IMG/M metagenome (GOLD analysis project Ga0187777, IMG submission 132416) | Tropical peat soil microbial communities from peatlands in Department of Meta, Colombia - 1015_Q2_SP5_10_MG | ecosystem: Environmental > Terrestrial > Soil > Wetlands > Peat | place... | reverse complement strand
GCCCAACGCGGTAATTGCGCGAGGAGAATCGCCCAGTTTGCCCGCCAGGAGCAATCCCGGAGTCCCGGCAATTTGCAAATTGTGCAGCAGGAAAAATCCGAATGCCACGACCAGGTAAGTCGTTTTCAGACGCGGCCGGCAAAATGCGAGCAGGCCTATGCTGCCAAATAGGAGCCAGAACCAGGTTGGCGAGCACAGGCACCAAACGTCGGCTGCAAGAATTCCGCTGGCCGCAGCCAGCACCAAGCCGACAAATGGTTGTCGCGGCAATCGGTCAAACCTCCGTAAATCATCTACGGAATCTTCAGGCCAAAGTTTCGCGCGCCTGCGGCCTACGCGGTTCTTAATTACAAATTAGGAGCGAAGCTCCGGCACGAGCACGACTGGACAGAGGCCGCGTTTCAAAACGCCTTCCGTCACGCTGCCGACGAGTAAATTGTACATCGCGCCGTGGCCGTAGCGGCCCATCACAATCAAGTCTGCTTTTGTTTGCTCGGAAGTGCGCAGGATTTCTTCTACGATATTACCGACCAGATCATGGCTGGTAACTTTGAGCCCCTCGTGCTCGAGCTCGCTTTTCCACGCTGCCAGCTTCCTTTTATCTGATTCGTTAGGCATCATGGCTTGCGCATTCGGATCAGGCACAGGTAAAGTTGACATCGGCATCAGTTCCGGCATGCCGGCCATTCCGTAGCCGATTGCACTGGGAGGAATATCTGGAGCCAGTTCCCTCACATGAACCAGGTGGATCTCTGAAACCAAGGCTTTGGCAAGCTGACCGGCGAACTCGAGAACGCGCGGCGTGGCCGTCGAAAAATCAATTGCAACGAGGACACTCTTCATTCCGGATTTAGTGAGCTTAGCCACGCTCCCACGTCCGCCTCAACTGGAAATAAACAGCCGAGCGCCGTATTCTAAGACGTGCACGATTTGTTTACCGACGAAAATGCGGACCTAGCAAGTACGAACGAGGCCGCGCCGCTCGCAACGCGAATGCGTCCGCGCTCGCTCGAAGAGTTTGTCGGCCAGGAACACATTCTCGCGCCCGGGAAATTGCTCCGGCGCGCAATCGAAGCGGATCGATTGCCGTCGGTAATTCTTTCCGGACCGCCGGGCACGGGTAAGACAACTCTCGCGCACATCATTGCAGACATGACGCACGCCAAATTTGTCAGACTAAGCGGCGTCGAAAGTAATGTCGCCGACATGCGTCGCGTGATCGCAGCGGCAGCCAACCGGATTCGCACATCCGGACAGAAAACGATTTTGTTCGTCGATGAGATCCATCATTTCAACAAGGCGCAGCAGGACATTCTCCTGCCTGATGTTGAGAGCGGAAATCTTCGGTTGATCGGCGCGACGACTTACAACCCGTTTTTCTATGTCAATAGCCCGCTCGTTTCGCGGTCACAGGTTTTTCAACTCGAGCCACTGCGGGTTGAGCAGCTCGAAGAACTAGTCGATCGCGCGTTGGCTGACAAGGAGCGGGGGCTCGGCAATTACAAAGTCAAAATCGACAAACAGGCCAGAGAACACCTGGCCAGGTTAAGCGATGGCGACGCGCGAAAATGTTTAAACGCCCTCGAGATCGGTGTGCTAACCACGCCACCTGAAACTGTCGCGACGGCCCATGACCGTCGAAAACAAAGGGTCGGCGCCGACACAGCGCCGCTGCAACCCGTCATTCATTTCACCATCGCCGTTGCGGAAGAAAGCATTCAGCAAAAAGCAATAGTCTATGACCGCGCTGGCGATGCGCACTACGACACGATCAGCGCGTTTATTAAGAGCATTCGAGCGTCGGACGAGCGGGGCGCAATCTACTGGCTGGCGAAAATGCTGCACGCGGGAGAAGATTATCGCTTCATTGCGCGACGGATCGTCATTTTCGCGAGCGAAGACGTCGGCCTGGCCGATCCGGAGGCGTTACCGCTGGCGATCGCTACCCAACAGGCAGTCGAATTTGTCGGATTACCGGAAGCGCGTATTCCGCTTGCGCACGCGACGGCTTATATGTGCCGGGCAAAGAAAAGCCGCGAAGCATACGATGCGCTGAACGAGGCGACCGAAAAAATCGAAGCGGAACGAACCCGACGCGTCCCGGAAAATCTCAAGAACAAACACTTCCCAGTTAATCCGGAACGGTAGAACACGACCGTTCGAAGCTATCCTTCAAACTTTGTCGTGACGAGGGTGGCGTTGTGGCCGCCAAAGCCGAATGAATTATTGATCGCGATGCGGATTTGTTTCTCTTTCGCCTTGTTCGGGGTGTAATCGAGATCGCACTGCGGGTCTGGATTTTCGAGATTGATCGTCGGCGGGATAACGCCGTCGCGGATCGACAACGCACAGATTGCAGTCTCGACCGAACCCGCGCCGCCCAACAAGTGTCCAGTCATCGATTTGGTCGCGCTGATTGAAACCTCCTTCGCTTTGTCGCCAAAGACCGATTTAATGGCGCGAGTCTCGCTAATGTCCCCCAGACCGGTGGAAGTGGCGTGCGCATTAACATAATCAACCTCGCCGGGCGAGACGCCGGCGTGATTGAGCGCCATGTTCATTGCCCGCGCCGCTCCGTCGCCGTCTTCCGGTGGCGCAGTCTGGTGATACGCGTCTGCCGAAAGTCCGTAGCCCGCCAGTTCACAATAAATTTTAGCGCCGCGCTTCTTTGCATGTTCCAGCTCCTCCACGACCACAATTCCTGCGCCCTCACTCATGACAAATCCGTCCCGGTCGCGATCGAACGGACGTGAAGCCCGTTCCGGCTCGTTGTTGCGACGGCTGAGCGCTTTCATCGCCGAAAAACCGGCGAGGCCAATTGAGACAATCGACGCCTCCGAACCACCAGCGAGAAAAATGTCCGCGTCGCCGAATTTAATGATTCGCCACGATTCGCCGATGGAGTTGTTGGACGTGGCGCAAGCAGTGACGATGCACATGTTGGGCCCGCGCAAACCGAACTCCATCGAAACAATGCCGCTGGCCATGTTGCTAATCAGCATCGGAATGGTAAACGCGGAAACGCGCGACGGTCCCTTGCTCATTAAAATATTGTGCTGATCCTCGAGCGTCCTGAGTCCGCCGATCCCGCTGGCGATCATCGTACCGAACCGATCGCGATTAATCCGTTCGAGATCGAGGCCGCTGTCCTTAATCGACATTTTGGCCGCCGCCATCGCGAGTTGAGTAAAACGATCCGTGCGTCGCACATCTTTCGGATTTTTGAAGAATGGCTTCGGATCAAAATCGCGCACTTCACCGGCGATCTGGCAATCGTAGGCGCTGGTGTCGAAAGTCTGAATTCGGCGAATGCCGCTGACGCCGTTTTTCAAATTCGACCAAAACGTTTCCAGATCGTTCCCCAGCGGGGTAACGACACCTATTCCGGTGATTACAACTCTGCGATCAGAATTCATTGAGTGATTTAACGATTTAGTGAATTAGCGATCGAAATCACTGAATCGCTCGATCGTTGAATGTTTTAGCTTGTCCCCATGCCGACGTTTTGCACTGCCTGGAAAAGCTTGCCTTCCGTCTTGATCGATGGAGCAATAATAATCTCCGTTTGCTGAAACTCCGCAATGTTGCGCGCTCCAACATTGCCCATGCAAGTCGTGATCGCGCCGATCAAATTTTGGCTGCCGTCGTCCACTTCAGCCGGCCCGAAAAGAATCTGTTTCAATGAGCCGGTCGCACCGACTCTAATGCGCGTGCCGCGCGGAAGGTTTGCATGTGGAGTTGCCATTCCCCAGTGGTAACCGGAGCCCGGCGCTTCGTGCGCCTTGGCAAACGCGCTGCCGACCATTACCGCGTCCGCGCCACAAGCGAGCGCTTTACAGACGTCGCCTCCCTTACTCATTCCTCCATCGGTGATGATTGGAACGTAACGCGATGTTTTTTTGAAATAAGCATCGCGCGCCGCCGCGCAATCGACCGTCGCCGTGACTTGCGGCACACCGAGACCAAGCACACCGCGCGAGGTGCAAGCCGCTCCCGGACCGACGCCGATCAAAACCGCTGCCGGCCCGCATTCCATAATTTCAAACGTGACATCGTAACCAACCGTATTACCGACAATGACCGGAATGCGCATTTCGCGACAGAATTTCTCGAGATCAAGCGATTTATATTCGGACGATATGTGGCGCACCGTTGAAACCGTGCTTTGGACAACGAAAACGTCCGCCCCCGCGTCCTGCGCGATCGCGCCGAACTCCGACGCCCGTTGCGGAATGGAACTGACCGCAGCAATCGCGCCGCTATCCTTGATCTGCCGAATGCGTGCCGCGATTAAATCGGGCTGCACCGGTTCCTGATAAATTTTCTGGAGCAACGCGGTCACTTCCGATTTGTCGGTCTCGACAACTTTTTGGAGGACTTCCTGAGGATTTTTGTAGCGCGTTTGCACACCTTCGAGATTTAAGACGGCCAGGCCGCCGAGTTTGCTCATCGCGGCGGCAAAGTGAACGTCGACCACACCATCCATCGCGCTGGCGAGGATCGGAATCTTGAGCTCAAGCGGCCGCGCATCTCGGCGCGGCAAACGGAAGGTGATATCCACCTCATTCGGATTGATCGTGACCCGCCCCGGCACGAGCGCGATTTCGTCGAAGCCGTAGGTGACTCGCGCTTTTCGATTTCGGCCAATCCACATTCCCATTTCTTAAATTTGCTCCAATCTAAATCGTTCGTTCAAACTGCCGCAACGCGGACAGCGTGGAAGCAGCGCCGTCGTTCGATCCTCAAACTCCATTGCGCAAATCACGCAGCGAAGCCGATAACGCAAGGCGCGCTTTTCGCGCCGACGACGGTTCCACTCACTAACTATCCAGAGAAGAAAAATCGTGGCAAGGGAAAGCAGCAGATAAATTGTGACCAGCGCGGCAAGGCTGACTCGAATCACGGCGTAGTTGTTCCCGCGGATTTCGGTTGCGGCAGCAGCACGAGATCGTTGCCCCAGCCGATCGTCACAGTTCCCCAAACTAGATCCTCCCCGTTCGCAGCCGATTTGCCAGGAAAGCGGCAAAGGGCCAGATATCTTCGCGCCTGCTCATCCAACTCACGGTCGCCCGAAGAATTCATGGCAAAGCAATAACGGATTTCTCCCCGCGGACTGACAGCGATGCGAAATGAGATTGCCTGCGGCGCTTCGTTGGTCGACGCGACAAATTTCATCGCCGCCCGGACCGGCGCCCCCAAACTTGCGAGTTCCTTTGAAAACGAAATCGTTGTCGGCAACGCAGCGAATTTCTCCGGCGGCCGCGAACGAGGCAAGAGGACAGGCCCCGGAGGTTGCGAACTCGGGACGCGAAGATCGGCAATGAGCGGAGGCGCATTTCTCAGAGTCGGTTCAGTCGACCGGTACGAAGGAACGTGCTCCACGACCGGCAAAGAAACCGGTTTCATTTCTACCGGTCGCACAGTGCTCGACGCCAGTGCTGGGTCTTCCGCTTCCAGCCAGCGCAAAATGGTGCGCCCTTCTTCCGAGCCCGATGTAATCAAGCTCACTCGAGCCGGCGGCGGCAGTAAAGAAAGCGCCGGCGGATAGATGATTTGAAAAAGACAAAAGCCCGCCACGTGCACGATCAGCGACAGCGCGACAAAACCCAAAAACACCAGGCCCCGTCGTCTCGGCTTGTTCCAATTGAACACGAGCATTCCGCCCGAAGCAGCCAAGGTCGACATTTATTTTGGAGGCGATGTTGCCAATGCGACCGAGCTGATTCCGTGCTCAAGGGCCGCATTCGTTACCGCGATGACCAGATCGTACGGCGTAAATCGATCGGCTTTGATGATGATCGAGCGATTCTCGCGTTTGGCCGCATCGAGCAATGGCCCCAGTTTCTCCAATGTGATTTTTTGGTCGCGAAAATAAATAGCCGGAGAGCCCCCACCCGTAATGCTGATGATTTGGAGATTTTGCTGCGGAGCGAGAGTGAAATGAGAAAACGGAAGGGAAACGACGATGCCTGGCTGCAAAATGAAATTCGAGCTCAGCATCAAAAAGAAAATCAGAAGGAAAACGATGTCGATCGCCGGCACGATCATCAACCAAACGAAGTTGAATTCCTTCGTACGGCTTAGCTTCATCGTGAGCGGATATCGGTTTTAGCGTTCCAGCCGCGTATCGCGCTCAGCCACAGATTTTTCACCCGGTTGTTGAAAAGTAATGATGCCGCTGAGTCCTTCGCTGTCTTTGAGCAAATGAACGATTTCAATTCCGGCGCGTTCCATTTCGTGCAGCATGGTATTTACCCGCGACGAGAGATAGCTGTAGGCAACGAAAGTTGGCGTCGCAACGACCAATCCGGCAGCGGTTGTGAGCAAGCTCTTGTAAACGCTGCTGGAAAGTTCAGTCACCGTGGCGTAGCCGCCATGCGCGGCGATTGCGCCAAATGCATCAATCATTCCCGCTACCGTTCCTAACAAACCGAGCAGTGGAGCAAGGAACGCCAGTGTCCCCAGAACACCGAGAAAACGTTCAAGTTTCGGCACTTCGAGCTGACCCGCTTCCTGGACGATGTCGCGCAGCTCGGATCGCGGCAAATCATGACGAAGAATCGCGGCATGGATGACCCGGGCAACCGGCCCGGGAGTGCCGGCCGACTCGTGCAACGCTTCGGCAAAGTTGCGTCTTTGAATAAGATTGGACAGCCCTTTCAGAAACTCCCCGACATGAATGGTTGCGCGATGAAGATAAAAAAAACGTTCGGCAAAAACTGCCATGGCCACAATGCTGCAGACGAGAATCGGCCACATCAGAAGCCCACCCTTTTGGATGTAATCAATCACGGCTCATTTCCTTAGACCTTTTTGCCGATCGAGGCAAGCAGCCGACTAACGAATTATTTTTGAGTGCGGCTTTGGCGTCGGCGTGGGCGTGGAGGAGGCCCCGATCATTTTGCCGGAGGCGTCATAAACCGAGTATCCCATCGCTTTACCAGCTGCGTCATAATGATAAACCAGCTTATTGATGACGGCGCCCTTTTCGTTCAAATGCATCTCCTGCTCCAGGCGGCCGGTGTTGTCGTACTTATATAGACTCTTGAAACGGAACTTCCCGTCCGCCCCAAAAATTATTCCGCTGGCAAAGCGTCCAGCTTCGTCAATTTCGTACTGAATCTTGCCACGCAATTTCCCATCAGACTCATTGGTCGTGGCGGTCGCCCGATGATTCGGATTGTCGTACTCGTAGGTCGTTCGCGATCCATCGGGATTGATTGTGACCGTAACTCGCACTGTATCCTTGTTGTTGTCATCCAGGGGCTGGGCGGATGAAGTGAAAGTGGCGACCAGGACGATCATCCAGCTCGTGGCGGATCTTGTCAGAGGGAAGTTCATCGAAGGCCAAGTGTAAGGTTGGCCGGGGTGGCTGCAAATAGCACAAAATTTTTATTGACCGTTGGCACGGAAGGTGGTTAAAAGTGGTGGAAAGTGGGTTAGAATGGATCAATTATCCACCCGCACATGCCTACATCTTCCCAAACTTTCTTCGCCGGCGATTTCCGTCACTTCATCGACGAAAAAAACCGGATCACCATTCCGGCACGCTGGCGCGGCAATCGCGCCGAGGAATTCATCATTCTTGCGGAAGCGCATTATCAATTTCTCCTGGTCATGCCGCCTGAAGAATTTTCTCGCATGAGTGCCGCTGTAGAAACCGACCCGGCGGTCTCGCCCCGCGATCGCCGCGTTTTTTTTCGACAGCTTCATTCGCGTGCGCAACATGGCTCCGCCGACAAGCAAGGCCGACTGGTCTTGCCAGAGGAGCTTTGCAAGAAAGTTGGATTGAAAGGCGAAGTGGCGCTCGTTGGCGGGCGCGGCCGTTTTGAGATTTGGAATTTGCAACGCTGGAAAAAGGCGAATGAAGAGGAAACGCCGACTTATCAGCACGTGGCAAACGTCATCGGTCTGTAAGCACAATAGATATGAACGCGTTATTGTTTGAGCGTGCGGTCTGGTTTGCGACCGGTCCGCTGGCCTTCGAGGAGGAGGCGCAGGAAATGGAAGACTTCGTTTATCACCGACCGGTCCTGGCACCGGAAGCAATCGAGTTGCTGGCACCGCGACCGGGGTCGCTGGTGGTCGACGCAACGATTGGTGGAGGCGGCCACACCGAAGCAATCCTGCGCGCCGGCGCCGATGTTCTCGGGCTCGATCAGGATCCGGACGCGATTGAATTCGCACGCGAACAATTCGGATACTGCGGCGCTCGAGTTACTCTGCGCCAGGCAAATTTTCGCGACGCCGGCAGGATTCTCGACGAACTCGGGATCGAAAAAATCGGCGGAGCGATTCTCGATCTGGGCGTTTCATCGCGACAACTGGAAAACGCCGAGCGGGGTTTCAGCATGATGCGCAACGGCCCACTCGACATGCGAATGGACCCGCGGACGCGCCTGACCGCGGCCGAAATCGTCAACCAGTATAGCGAAGAAGATCTCATCCGATTGTTTCGTGAACTTGGTGAAGAACCGGCTGCACGCCGCATTGCCAGTTTGATTGTGAAAATGCGCAAGACAGAGCCCGTACGAGAAACCCTGCAACTTGCGCGCGCGATCGAGAAGGTGATCGGCCGGCACGGAAGACGTCATCCCGCTACCCAAATTTTTCAGGCGCTGCGAATGGAAGTAAACGACGAACTGAGAGCGCTCGAGGCCGGATTGCGCGTCTTGATTGACCGCCTCGAATCCGGCGCGCGCATTGCCGTCATCAGTTTCCATTCTTTGGAAGATCGAATTGTCAAAAACCTCTTCCGCGATCGCAGCCGCGAGTGGATCGACAAGCCGGAATGGCCCGAAGCGCGGCCGAATCCGGACCGCGATTTGAATTTGATTACGCCTAAGCCAGTCGAACCGAGTGAAAGCGAGCGACGCGCAAACCCACGGGCGCGCAGTGCAAAGCTGCGGGTCGCAGAAAAAATCGGATGAGCCGTTCCCGTCGAAAAAATTGCAACTCGGTCGATGCCGCATCGCTCGCGCGCTGGATTGTCGTGACCGCGTTTCTGGCCGTCGCCGGTTTGAGTTATGTCTATCTCAGCTTGCAACTTCACCGTCTCGGCGACTCCAAGAAATCGCTCGAGACCGAACTTGCCAGTTTGCGCGCGCAGAATGAGGTCGCTCGCGTGCAGATTGCCGCGCTCACTTCCCGCGCCGCGCTCCAGCATCGATTAAAAGAAGGTTACTTGAAGATGGTTCCTATTGCCGAGCACAACATCGTTCGACTAACGATTCCGGCGACCAATCCAGCAAGCGCGATTCAACCAGTCTCGAATCCACAAATCGCGAAATGAAATGGAACAGCCGAACACGATGTGCCCTCGTTTGTCTCGGCTTCACTGCGCTCTTCAGCGCGTTCTCGTTTCGTTTGGTCTATCTCCAGATGATCAAGCACGACGAGTACGCGGAGCGCGCCGCTGAAAAACACGTCGAGAAAAAAATCATCCATGCCGAGCGCGGCGCGATTTTCGACGCGAACGACGAAGTGCTCGCGCACAACGCGCCGGTAGTAACGATTGTGGCGGATGCGACCCGCCTCAACAACGTCGAGCCAACAGTCGATCTGATCACGCAAGAACTGAAATTGGCGCGCGCGGAGGTTTCCGAGAAGCTTCATGGCAACAGCCGTTACATCGTGCTGAGACGCGAGGTCCCGCAAAGCCTCGCAGATTCGATCCGGGAAAAGCTACGCAATCAAAATTTGCGTGGAATTTATTTCGAACAGGATTCGGCTCGCATTTATCCGAACGGTCCGATGCTTTGCCACGTGATCGGTTTCACCGATTTCGAACATCACGGAATCCAGGGAGTGGAATCTTCGATGGAAGAGTATCTTCATGGGCAGGATGGCTATCGCTACATCGAGCATAATCGCGCCGGCCAGGAGATCGTTCTCTATCGTGGCCAGGAGCGCGCGCCCCGGGACGGTTATCAAGTCCACCTGACCATCGATCTTAATTTGCAAAACATCGTCGAGGACGAAATCAATGCCGCTGTTCGGCAATATACTCCGCAGAAGGCGACGATTATTCTGATGCGACCTCAAACCGGCGAAATTCTCGCGATGGCGAACCGTCCCAACTTCGACCTCAATCAGCGCAATGAAGCGAAACCGGAAGAGATGAAGAATCGCGCGATCATCGATATGATGGAGCCGGGCTCGACTTTCAAGATCGTGGTCGCCGCCGCCGCGCTCAACGAACATAAAGTTTCTCTCGATTCGGAGATTTTTTGCGAGAACGGGGTGTGGAACTTCGGCGGCACCGCTTTGCACGACCACGCGGCGTTCGGAGATTTGACCGTCAAAGATATTCTCGTGAAGTCGAGCAACATCGGCGCGGCGAAAATGGCGGTTGGTTTAGGGGATCAAAAATTCTACGAATACATTCGTCGTTTTGGGTTTGGCGAACGGACTGGCATCGAGTTGCCCGGGGAAATCCCAGGCATGGCGCGTTCGCCTCGCAGCTGGAGCAAAATCTCCATTACCCATATTCCGATGGGCCATGAGATTGGCGTTACGCCGCTGCAGATGTGCGTTGCCATGTCGGTCATCGCCAATGGAGGAAAGCTGATGACGCCACGAATCGTGAAATCGGTCACCACCGCGGACGGCAAAACAATCAGTTCGTTCTCTCCGGCGGTGTTGCGGCAGGTTATTTCACCGCAAACGGCGAAACAAATCGGTGAGGCGTTGCGCGGCGTCGTGAGCGATCGAGGCACGGCCGCGGCCGCAGCGGTTCCTGGATTCGTCATTGCCGGCAAAACTGGGACGGCAGAAAAAGTCGATCCCCACGGTGGTTACGAAAAAGGCAAATACGTCGTTTCCTTCGCCGGCTATCTCCCGGCAGACCATCCGGAATTTGTCGGATTGGTGGTACTGGACGACGCGCATACGGCCAGGCCGGAATTGAATTACGGCGGCCAGGTCGCCGGCCCCATCTTTTCGCGCATCGCGGAGAAGGTTGCCCGCCATCTAGATCTTGAGCCGCATGAGGAAATTCGCAAAGCCCTCCCGGTTGCGACGCAAGTTGCCTTAACCAATGTCTCGCACCATTGAATACTGCGCGCCCGTATGCTGAAACCTCATGCAGCTCAAATCTCTTCTTTCTGCGATTTCCGTCCGCCAAATCATCGGGCCATCTGATCGCGCAGTGGAAAGCATCGCGTATGACTCGCGCCGTGTGCAAAGGAATGGTCTGTTCGTCGCGCTCCGCGGCGAAAAACTCGACGGCCATAATTTCATCGGGCAAGCCATCGAAAAAGGCGCGTCCGTGATTGCCAGCGAACGCGCGCAAGAATTTCCACGGACCACCTGCGTCGTCGTCGAAAACACGCGCCTGGCAATGGCCGATTTAAGCGCGGCGTTTTACGGATTTCCGGTTCGCAAATTGAAACTGGCGGGGGTCACCGGCACAAACGGCAAGACCACCACCACCTTTTTAATCCAGCATATCTGTGAAAATGCCGGGCTGCGTTGCGGCTTGATTGGAACCGTGCGCTATCAAATCGGCGACCGCATCCTGCCCGCGGCGCGCACGACCCCGGAGTCGCTGGATCTCCAGGAGTTACTCGCGCAAATCCTAAACGCCGGTGGCCGCGCTGCCGCGATGGAAGTTTCATCGCACGCGCTCGCACAAGACCGGACTCGCGGTCTCGAATGGGATGTCGCGGTCTTCACCAATCTCACTCAAGACCATCTCGATTTTCACGGCACGATGGAAAACTATTTCGAAGCAAAGGCGAAATTGTTCACCGAACTGGGCGGCCAGCAGAAAAAGCGAAAACCGGTCGCAGTCGTCAACATCGACGACCGTTACGGCGAACAGCTGCTTGCGAGGATCGACAAGAAAGTGCGTCACGTCTCTTACGGAATGGGCGCGCGTGCTGATTTTCGCGCGTCAAATTATCGAATGGAATTCGGGGGCACATCTTATCAACTCGACGCGCGCGGAAGAAGTTATCTCGTGCGCGTTCCGTTGATTGGTCGATTCAACGTCGCGAATTCGATGGCGGCACTCGCGGCTGCCAATGCTCTTGGAATCGGCCTGCGGGAAGCAGTGACAAGTCTTGGTAAATCGCCACAAGTTCCCGGGAGGCTCGAAATGGTTCCAGCCAAACGACAATTCCGGGTTTTTGTTGATTACGCACACACCCCGGACGCGCTACTCAACGTGCTCAAAACCTTGCGTGAACTTGAACCGCGCCGGTTAGTCGTGGTTTTCGGTTGTGGCGGAGATCGCGATCGCGAAAAAAGGCCATTGATGGCTCAGACCGTCGATCTCAACGCCGATTATGCCGTCATTACCTCGGACAATCCGCGAAAGGAAGATCCCGAACAGATCATTTCGGAAGTCGAAAAGGGATTTCGTTCGAATCGATACGAAAAAATTACCGATCGTGCCGAGGCAATTGCGCATGCCATCGGTCTCGCTCAGCCGCGTGACATTGTTTTGATCGCAGGCAAGGGACACGAAACGTACCAGGAGTTCGCCGATCACACGATCCCGTTCGACGATATTCAGGTCGCACGCCGCGCTCTGGAGAATCGACCCGTGGAATTTTCATGAACCGACTCTCGATCTCACAAATTGCAAATCTCGCCGGCGCGAAGCTGGAATCAGGCGATGAAAATGTTTCGGTTGAAAAAATCAGCACCGACTCGCGAACGTTGAAGCAAGGCGAACTGTTCGTCGCCCTTCGCGGCGAAAATTTCGACGGTCACCGTTTTGTCGAAGCCGCGGCAAAGTCGGGAGGCACGGGCGCAATCGTCGATCCTAATTGGAAAGGGAAAGTGCCTGAGGACTTTGTCCTCATTCGCGCGGACGACACACTTCGCGCCTACCAAAATCTGGCGGCGAACTATCGACGATCACTTCCGATCAAAGTTCTCGCGATCACTGGCAGTAATGGAAAAACCAGCACCAAGGATTTCGCTGCCTCTGTCCTGGCGCGAAAGTTTCGAGTCACCAAGACCGAAGGCAACTTCAACAATCACGTCGGCCTGCCGCGCACAATCCTGGAAGCAACATCCCAGGACGAAATCGGCGTCTGGGAAATTGGCATGAATCACCCGGGCGAAATACCCAGGCTCGCCCAGATCGCCGCTGCCGACGCGGCCATTATCACAAACATAGGCGTGGCGCACATCGAGTTTATGGGATCACGCGAAGCGATTGCTCAAGAAAAAGGCGCGCTCGCCGAAGCAATCGGATCGGACGGCACGGTAATTTTGAATGCCGACGATTCTTTCAGCGACGCAATTGCGAAACGCACGAGCGCAAAAGTCGTATTGGCGGGGATCAACCACGGGACCATTCGCGCGATCGACATTCGGCAGAGTTCGGATGGTTCTGAGTTTACTATTTTAGAAGGAGCACATCGTTGTCGAGCGCAACTGCCCGTTCCTGGATTGCACATGATTCAGAACGCGCTCCTCGCGGTCGCGGCCGGTCGCGCGTTTGGACTATCGATCGAAGAATGCGCGGCGGGTCTTGCCTCCACGCCCTTGACCAAAGCGCGCCTGCAAATCAAAGAAGTTCACGGTGTCCAATTTATCGATGACAGTTACAATGCGAATCCCGATTCGATGACAGCTGCATTGCGCACGCTGGTTGAACTCGATACCGGGGGGAAACGCATCGCGGTCCTGGGCGAAATGCGCGAACTTGGCAGCGAATTGGAGCAAGGCCACGTCCAAGTTGGCGAAGCCGCCGCCAAGTTCGGCATCGATCACCTGATTGCGATTGGCACGAACGGCGCAATCATCGCCCGCGCGGCGGAGAAAGCCGGTCTGGGGAAAACGGTTGCGGTAAAATCGACGACCGAAGCGGCCGAATTGCTTGTCGATATTGCCGCTCCTGGCGACCTCGTTTTGATCAAAGGCAGCCGTCTCGCTCGAACCGAGCACGTGATCGAGGAATTCGCCAAACATCAACCCGTTGAGGACGTGGCGCGATGATGTTTTATCTCCATCGCCTGAGCGATCACATCGGCGGATTGAATGTGTTTTTCTATGTCACGTTCCGCGCGGTGGCAGGCGCCGTCACTGCTTTCCTCGTCTGTCTGATTTTTGGCAACTTCGCTATTCGAACGTTACGTGCGCTAAAACTCGGCCAACCGATTCGACAGGCATCCGAAGTCCATCGTTTGGCTGAGTTGCACGGCGGAAAGCAGGGAACACCGACGATGGGCGGTGTGCTGGTAATAGCGGCTGTTTTCGTCTCGAGCGTTTTATGGGCCCGCCCTGACAATCGCTTCGTCTGGCTGGCCCTCTTTAGCATGGTTTATCTCGGCGCGCTCGGCTTTGCGGACGATTACCTAAAGGTCACGAAAAAGAAATCCGACGGCATCAGCGGACGGGTGAAGCTTCTTTTTCAGATTCTGTTGGCCCTTATTGTTACCGCAGTTTTTCTGACCAGCCCGTTGCTCGAAGTGCAGGCGCGTTCGCTTTACGTGCCATTTGTAAAATCGCCGGTCATTACAAACATGGGTTGGTATACAATCCTGTTCTTTGCGCTGGTGATCGTTGGTTCGTCTAACGCCGTCAATCTGACCGATGGATTGGACGGACTTGCGACCGGTTGCACCATTACGGTCGCTTTTGCCTATGCCTTGCTGGCTTACGCCGCAGGAAATTTTCGCATCGCGGAATATCTGCAGGTCCCATTTTATCCGTTTACCGGCGAGCTCACTGTCATTTGCGCGGCCCTGGTTGGCGCCGGATTCGGTTTTCTTTGGTTTAATTGCTATCCAGCGAAAGTTTTCATGGGCGACACTGGATCGCTCGCGATCGGCGGGATGCTTGGCGTGGTAGCGATTTGCTGCAAACAGGAACTTCTTCTCCTCGTCATCGGCGGCGTTTTTGTGATCGAGGCCGTATCCGTCATCGTGCAAGTGATGAGTTTCAAGCTGACCGGGCGGCGAATTTTAGCGATGTCGCCGCTCCATCATCATTTCGAACTGATGGGTTGGAAGGAAAACACGGTGATCGTGCGCTTCTGGATTCTGTCCGGCGTCTTCGCCTTACTTGGACTTGCGACCCTGAAGTTGAGGTAAATTTTGCGCTACCAGAATCAAAACGTCGCAGTTCTCGGCGCTGGCTTGAGCGGAGCGGCGGCCGCCCTGTTGCTCAGAACGGAGGGCGCAAACGTCACCGTGCTCGACTCGGCCGAGGAGAAAAAATTATTGAAATCAACAATCGATAATCTTCGCGCTCAAAACGTTCGCGTGATTTGCGGCCCGGCGGCGGATGGCGATGTGGGGAATTACGATTTTGCGGTGGCCAGTCCCGGAATCGATCCCGAGTCCCCGCTCGCTCAAAATTTTTCTGCTCGCGAAATCGAGATGATCGGCGAGCTCGAGCTTGGCTGGCGCTCCGTCAATGTTCCGGTGATTGCGGTAACCGGGACCAATGGAAAAACAACGACGACGGAACTGCTTGCAACAATGCTCAACGCCTGCGAGCAGAAAAGCATCGCTTGCGGCAACATTGGCAAACCGCTGTCGGAAGTTGCGCGGGAAGGAAGGCAATTCGATGTGCTCACGGTCGAGGTCAGCTCCTTTCAGCTCGAAACGATCAAAACTTTCCGACCATCGATCGCCCTTTGGCTCAATTTTGCTCCCGATCATCTCGATCGCTACCGCTCGGTAGCCGAGTATCGCGCCGCCAAACTGCGCATCTTTGAAAATCAAACGGAAAACGATGTCGCCATTGTCAATGCAATCGAAAATCTCCCGAACATTGCCGCGCGCAAAATTACTTTCAGTGCGTATACCGATCGCGCCGATTTCCGTTTGGTCGAAGCGTCGATTGTTTACGAAGACAAACCGATTCTGCGGCTGGCCGAAATGAAGCTGCGCGGCTCGCACAACATTGAAAACGTCATGGCCACGCTCGCGGCCGGGATGGCGCGCGGTCTGTCGTTCGAAAAAATGGTGCCATCACTTTCCGCCTACGAACCGCGACCTCATCGTTGCGAATTTGTCAGGCAAGTCGGCGGCGCCGACTATTTCAACGATTCGAAGGCAACCAATCTGGATGCAGTCGAGAAAGCGCTTCTGGCACAGAGTAAACCCGTCATTTTGATCGCCGGCGGAAAAGACAAGGGATTCGATTTCAAGCCGCTGCGCGATCTGGTGAAACAAAAGGTCAGATCGACAATCTTGATTGGCGAAATGGCGCAGCGAATCGCGGATGATTGGAGCGGCGCGGTGAAAAGCGAAATTGCTCAATCGCTGGCGGACGCGGTCGACCGTGCGCACGCCACGGCCAGACCGGGCGAAGTCGTCCTTTTTTCTCCCGGTACTTCGTCTTTTGACATGTTCAAGAGCTATGCCGATCGCGGAGATCAGTTCCGTGAATTGGTCCGCGCCCTCCCAAAATGAAAACCAAACTCAGACTCGCAAGACTTTTCAAATCCAAGAAAAAATTGCACGCAACTGCCGTGCGGCGGCCGTTGGGGGTCGCGGCCGCCACCAATTACGACGAAATCGCAGAACCAAACATGAAGTTGTCGCGGGCACTACTGATTGTGCTGCTGCTTCATGTCGTCGCCGTCGCGGGGATTATTGCTTTTAACGCGATCAAGACGCGACAACCTTCAATCCGGTCGGTTGCAATCGCTACAAGTCCGGCAAGCCAAAGTGCTCTGTCCATGACCAAACCAATGCCGGCAAGTTCGCCTTCGACATCGGCAACAAAGCAGATCTCGGAGACAAAGACCGCCCGGTTGACAACAAAGTCTATGGCGAAAGACGCGAAACTTCCTCCGAGTTCGGGCAAGACTTATGTCGTCGCCAAGGGAGATAATCCGGTCACGATCGCGAAGAAATTCAAGGTCTCGTACGACGATCTGCTCGCGCTCAATCATATCGATGATCCGCGCAAACTAAAGATTGGTCAGAAGCTTTTGATTCCAACTAAGACCGGAAAACCAAAAAAAACCGATCAGTAATTATCAATTTACGATGCATCGTAAGAGCGCCTATTTTCTTTTCGTAGCGGTTCTTGGAGTGCTCGCCATTGGCGTAGTCATGCTGTTTAGCACGAGCGCGTTTGCTCGCGACAGTCACGGCGATCCGTACTTTTTTTTGAAACGTCAATCAATCTGGCTGGGCGTAGGTCTTGCCATTTGTATCGTCAGCGCGCTCATCGATTATCATTTTTGGCAGCGGACCTGGTGGCTATGGCTGGCCGTGGCCGCCATTGCGCTCGCGCTCTGCTTCGTTCCTCACCTCGGTTTGCGAATTAACGGCTCGCGCCGCTGGATTGGCCTTGGTCCGATCGCGTTTCAGCCATCGGAAATTGCAAAACTGGCGGCTGTCTTTTTTCTAGCCTGGTGGTTCGCGCGCTTCGAAAAATCAATGGCAAATCCGCTCTTTGGATTTGCCATTCCACTTGCAGTTGTCGCGGGATTGCTCGCGCTGATTATTTTTGAGGTCGATCTCGGCACGACTGCGCTGATTGGAGCAGCCACGTTCGTGGTGATGTTCGTTGCCGGCACCAGCCCGATTTTTCTCACCTTTCTCAGTGTCGCCGGTAGCGGCGCGATTTTTTTTGCTGCCACCCACGAAAGGCTGGGCCGGCTCCTGGCGTTCGCCGATCTCGAACGCTACAAAGATGACGCCGGTTTGCAGCAGATGCAGGCATTAATCGCGTGGGGGAGTGGCGGAATGGAAGGCCTTGGACTGGGCAACGGTCGTCAGAAGATGGCTTATCTTCCCTACGCGCATACCGATTTTATTTTCCCGATGATTGGCGAAGAGCTCGGTCTTCGCGTCAGTCTCCTGGTGGTATTTCTCTTCGTTGCGATCATCATTTGCGGAATCATGATCGCTCTTCAGGCCAAGGATCGTTTTGGTTTACTGACCGCGACCGGTGTTGTCGCACTGGTCGGCTTGCAAGCGGCGGTGAATATCGGCGTCACGACCTCATTGCTTCCAAACAAAGGACTGCCGTTGCCTTTCGTTAGCTACGGCGGATCGAACCTGGTCGCCTGCCTTTTTGCGATCGGTTTACTACTGAACATTTATCGACAGGGAAATCTGGAGCCCTCAAATAAAGGACGCGTCGCGCTTCAGGCGCGAATCACTCCGCGAATTTAACTGGAATCGAACATTGTTTTCATGAACGCAGTGATTGCATGCGGTGGAACGGGTGGACACCTTTTTCCAGGAATCGCCGTGGCCGAATCGCTGCGCGCGCGCGGCCACGACGTGATGTTGTTCGTCTCGGAAAAGGAAATTGATCGGCTGGCGCTTTCCGGCCACTCCGAATTGCGATTTGAGACGCTGCCGAGCATTGGGCTCCCGTCGTTCTATTCGCCGGCGATTTTCGGATTTTTGCGGCGCTTCACCGAAAGTCTTTCGCTCTGCCGCGCAATTTACAAAAAGTTCCAGCCGCAAGCCGTGCTCGGAATGGGCGGATTTACCTCAACCGCGCCGGTGATGGCTGGGAAAATGCGGGGTGCTGCCACATTTATTCATGAATCGAATGCCATTCCCGGGAAAGCCAACAAATTCACGGCCCGAATGGTTCGTGCCGTTCTTCTCGGATTCAAAGAGTGCGCTCCGTTTTTTCCAAAGGCGCATACCGAAGTGACCGGAACGCCGATTCGCACCGAACTGAGACCGATCGATCGACGCCTGGCGCGGCAAAAGCTTGGCTTGCGCGACGACCTGACAACATTGCTCGTGATGGGGGGAAGTCAGGGCGCCAGCGGGATTAACCAAGCGATCATTCGATCAGTGCCTTTGTTGCGTGATCTACCACTTCAGATCATTCACCTTTCCGGGACCCGTGACGAACGCCTGGTCGCAGACAATTATCTTCGCGAGAATATTTCCGCATTTGTCGCGCCTTTTCACCATGAGATGGAGGAGGTCTATAGCGCGGCGAATTTTGCAATCGCGCGCTCAGGCGCGGCCAGCCTGGCCGAACTAGCCACTTTTTCTTTACCGAGCCTTTTGATCCCCTTTCCCTACGCCGCCGACGACCATCAAACTCGTAACGCCGAAATTTTTGCGCGCGCGAATGCGGCGATTTTGTTGAAAGAATCCGAGTTGTCGGCCGACTTGCTGGCGCGCAAGATAAAAGAACTGATCGGCAACCCGCAGCAGTTGGAGGGCATGGCCGAATCGGCCGCGAAGCTTGCCCCAAAAGATGCGGCTGGACGTGTGGCCGCAACCATCGAGAAATACACCAATGATGTCTGAGGCCGATCTTGCCAGAATGCTGACGCG
>Ga0187777_10000919_pt1 | contig 19240 bp, 18 predicted proteins | sample 1015_Q2_SP5_10_M_FD_132416 | JGI IMG/M metagenome (GOLD analysis project Ga0187777, IMG submission 132416) | Tropical peat soil microbial communities from peatlands in Department of Meta, Colombia - 1015_Q2_SP5_10_MG | ecosystem: Environmental > Terrestrial > Soil > Wetlands > Peat | place... | reverse complement strand
TGCGGTCCTCGAGGAACTGCGAAAGAAACCGCGCCAGATGCTCGGCAAGGACTGGTACGAAGCTGCCTACGCAGATGGTCGCAATGTCACGACAGAGCAGGCGATGAGCGAGACGATTGCTTGGCTGGAGCGTGACGGCGAGGTGTAGCTCGTGACCAAATTCATGATCAACAAGGACGGCGCCACCTTCTACCTGAACGGCAACACGTGGTTCAGGCCGGCGTATGGCGCAGACGGAGTCTCGTAGACCGCCAAACTATCGGTCAGCACATGCTTTAGGCCGTCATAGGGGGTAGTGGAGGCGGGGGTCGGAATCGAACCGGCGTAGACGGCTTTGCAGGCCGCTGCATGGCCACTCTGCCACCCCGCCGGGTGGTCGTGATGCCTATCGCGCTACCGCCCGTGGGGCCATGAACGCGAAGGGAGAGCATGGCGCCCTCCCTGAAAAGCTGGAGCGGGAAACGAGTCTCGAACTCGCGACCTCAACCTTGGCAAGGTTGCGCTCTACCAACTGAGCTATTCCCGCGCGCGATGATCACGAATTATAGCGCGCGCTCGGGGAGTGTCAAAGCGACAGCGTCGGTGAGTCGCGCGTGGTTTGCGCCGATCGTTGCGGACAAGGCTTCGCGAGCGAAGGTCAGGCGATGACCGCACCGATCGCGCCAGCGACGTAATCGAGATTGCGCTGATTGAGCGCCGCGACGCAGATGCGCCCGGAGTCGATGGCGTAGATCGAAAATTCGCTGCGCAACCTGGCGACCTGCTCGCGCGTCAGGCCCGAGTACGAGAACATGCCTCGCTGCTGCGGCACGAAGTCGAAGTTTGCCCGCGGCGCATGGACCTTCAGCCGCTCGACGAGCGCGCGACGGATGGCGCGAATGCGCTCGCGCATCGCGGCAAGCTCGTTCTCCCACAGGGCGCGAAGCTCGACCGAATCGAGGACGGTCTGCACGGCCAGGCTGCCGAATCCGGGCGGGCTGGAGTAGTTGCTGCGGATGACGCGTTTGACTTGGGAGAGCGCGCGGGCAGCTTCATCGCGATCGGCGGCGACGATCGACAGCGCGCCGACGCGCTCGCCGTAGAGCGAGAATGACTTGGAGAAGGAGCTCGCCACGAACAACGGCGCCGGAGTATCGGCGAGGCGTCGCGCGATGGCGCCGTCGGCGTCGATCCCGTCGCCGAACCCCTGGTAGGCGAGGTCGAGCAGCGGAATATGCCCGCCGGCCCGAACGCGCTCGAGTATCTTTGTCCACTGCTCGGCGGAAGGATCCACGCCGGTCGGGTTGTGGCAGCAGGCGTGAAGTACGACGATCGCCCCCGCGGGAATGCGCCCGAGCGCATCGATCATGCGCTCGAAGTCGAGTCCGTGCGTGGACGGATCGTAATATGGGTAGGTATTGACTACGAAGCCCGCGCCCTCGAACAGCGCGCGATGGTTCTCCCAGGAGGGATCGCTGATCCATACCTGGGCTCCCGGGGCGAAGCGGCGCAGGAAATCGGCGGCAACCTTGAGGGCGCCTGTGCCTCCGAGTGCCTGCACGGTGGCGGCTCGGCCCGAGGTGAGAATGTCGCTGTCCGCACCGAACAGGAGGCGCTGCACGGCGCGGTCATATGCCGCCATGCCGTCGATCGGCAGGTAGGCGTGTGGCGCCGACTTCCCGGCGATAACTTGCTCGGCCCTGCGCACGCACTCGAGGAGAGGAACCTTGCCGCTCTCGTCGTAATAGACCCCGACGCCGAGATTGACCTTGTTCGGATTGGGGTCGGCGTTGAACGCTTCGGTTACCCCGAGAATGGGGTCGCGCGGCGCCATTTCGACAGCGGCGAAGAGCGGGGCGGAAAGTGGAGCGTTCATCATCGGGCTCGCGGCTTGAAACATTGAAATCTTAGCATGCGTTGCGAGGCAGGTGCGCCGCGCGTCGTCGCTCGGCTACAATGATCGATTAGCTTTCAGCCGCCTCACAAGATGGTCGTCACTTTTCCTGACAGTCCGTTCGAGTTGCACCAGCCTTTCGCTCCGGCCGGCGACCAGCCCGAGGCGATCGACCAGCTCGTCGAGGGTATCGGCGACGGGCTCGCGTTCCAGACGTTGCTCGGCGTCACCGGCTCCGGCAAGACCTACACGATGGCGAACGTCATCGCCCGTACCGGGCGGCCGGCGCTCGTGCTCGCACCCAACAAGACTCTCGCGGCGCAGCTCTACTCGGAGTTCCGCGAGTTCTTCCCGACGCACGCGGTCGAATACTTCGTCTCGTACTACGACTACTACCAGCCGGAAGCCTACGTGCCTTCGCGCGACCTCTATATCGAAAAGGATTCCTCGATCAACGAGCACATCGAGCAGATGCGGCTGTCGGCGACGAAGGCCATTCTCGAGCGCCGCGACTGCGTCATCGTCGCCACGGTATCGGCGATCTACGGCATCGGCGACCCGTCCGAGTACCACAGCATGATCCTGCACGTGAAGCAGGGGGACCGACTCGCTCAGCGCGACGCGATCAAGCGTCTCACCGAGATGCAATACCAGCGCAATGACACCGAGTTTCGCCGCGGCACGTTCCGCGTACACGGTGACGTGATCGACATCTTTCCGGCAGAAAGTGCCGAGAACGCCATCCGTGTCTCGCTCTTCGACGACGAGGTCGAGTCGCTGCAGCTCTTCGACCCGCTCACCGGGCACATCAAGCAGAAGCTCGGCCGCTTCACGGTGTTTCCATCGAGTCACTATGTCACCGGGCGGCAGAAGGTGCTCGACGCCGTGGAGGCGATCAAGGCCGAACTCGCGCAGCAGAAGGAATTCTTCGTCTCGCAGATGAAGCTCGTCGAGGCGCAGCGCATCGAGCAGCGCACGCGCTTCGATGTCGAGATGATGCTGGAGGTCGGCTTCTGCAAAGGTATCGAGAACTACTCGCGGCATCTTTCAGGGCGTCAACCTGGCGAGCCGCCGCCGACGCTGATCGATTACCTCCCCGACAATTCCATCGCCTTCATCGACGAGTCCCACGTGACGATCCCGCAAGTGGGCGGCATGTACCGCGGCGACCGGGCGCGCAAGGAGAACCTCGTCAACTACGGCTTCCGCTTGCCTTCGGCGCTCGACAACCGGCCGCTGCGCTTCGACGAGTTCGAGAAGCTGCTGCCCCAGACGGTCTTCGTATCGGCGACGCCGGCGGAATACGAGCGGCAGCACGCGGGGCAGGTCGTCGAGCAGGTGGTGCGGCCGACGGGGCTCGTCGATCCCGTGCTCGAGGTGAGGCCGGCGCAGTCGCAGGTCGATGACCTCCTGTCGGAGATCTCGACCCGGGTCGAGCGCGACGAGCGCGTGCTTGTCACGACGCTCACCAAACGCATGGCCGAAGATCTGACCGATTACTTGAACGAGCACGGCGTGAAGGTGCGCTACCTGCATTCTGACATCGACACCGTCGAGCGGGTTGAGATCATCCGCGACCTGCGCCTCGGCGAGTTCGACGTTCTGGTGGGCATCAATCTCCTGCGCGAGGGACTCGATATCCCCGAGGTTTCGCTCGTCGCCGTTCTCGACGCCGACAAGGAAGGCTTTCTGCGCGCCGAGCGCTCGCTCATCCAGACCATTGGCCGCGCGGCCCGCCACATCAACGGCACGGCGATCCTCTACGCGGACACGATGACGGAATCGATGAAAGCCGCGATCGAGGAGACCGAGCGACGGCGGCGCAAGCAGATGGCTTACAACGAGCGGCGCGGCATCATTCCGACGGGGGTGACGAAGCGTATCAAGGACATCATCGATGGCGTGTACGACATCGATGCGGAACGCAAGCAGCTCAAGGCCGCACAGGCGCACGCCCGCTACGAAGCAATGCCCGAGAAGGACCTCGAGCGCGAGCTCAAGCGCGTCGAGCGCGAAATGCTCGACGCCGCGAAGAACCTCGAATTCGAGAAGGCTGCAGAGCTGCGCGATCGCCTCTTCCAGCTGAAGGAGAAGCTCTTCGGCGTTGCGGTGCAGGAGTAGGCGCCGGCGGGATATCCGTTGTTGCGGCGCAACAGAGGCTGGCTATAATGCCCGCTCGCGAGCAAGGCGCTTCCATCGAGCGATGACCGCACCTAGCAGGAAAATGACACGTGGCGCAGGCGGACCCGTCAAGCACGATCACACGGTTCTCGTGTTGCAAGGAGGCGGCGCGCTGGGTGCGTACCAGGCGGGCGTGTACCAGGGCATGCATGAGCATGGCTTCGCGCCCGACTGGGTGGCTGGCGTATCGATCGGTGCCGTCAACGGCGCGCTCATCGCAGGTAATGCGCCCGAGCGACGGGTCGAGCGCTTGCGCGAGTTTTGGGAAAGGGTCTCTTCGGGGTTGCCGCTGGTCGCGCCCGCGCAGGTCGACCCGGTGCGCATCGCCCTCAATCGTCTGAGCGCCGCTACGGCAGCCACGTTTGGGGTTCCTGGCTTTTTCGTCCCGCGCGTTCCACCGGCATTCCTCGCCCCGGAGGGCACCCCCGAGGCGCTCAGCGTCTACGACACCTCGCCGCTTCGAGCCACCCTGGAGGAGCTGGTCGACTTCGGGCTCATCAATGGAACGCAACGCATCCGCCTGAGCGTCGGGTCGGTGAACGTTCGCACCGGGAACTCGGTCTATTTCGACAGTCAGGATCAAAAACTCGAGCCGGAGCACATCATGGCCAGCGGGTCGCTGCCGCCCGGGTTCCCTCCCGTCGTGATCGACGGCGAGCATTACTGGGATGGCGGGATCGTCTCCAATTCGCCGCTGTGGTACATCCTCGACCAGTCTTCGCAGATCAGCGCGCTGATCATCCAGGTCGACCTGTTCAGCGCGCGCGGCGAGCTGCCGGTGAATCTCGATCAGGTCCTCGAGCGCGCCAAGGATATCCAGTACTCGAGCAAGACGCGTTTCAACACGACGCGGATCCAAGAGCTGGAGGGTCTTCGGCATGCGCTCGCGCGTCTGATGAAAAAGCTGCCGCCGAGCCTGCGCGACGATCCCGACTACAAGCTGCTCAAGCCGATAAGCGAGCACAAGCGGCAGATAGCGATCGCGCACCTGATCAACCGGCGCTTCGCCACGTCGACGAACGCCAAGGACTACGAGTTTTCCCGGACGACCATGGAGGAACTCTGGGACGCGGGGCTCCAGGACGTCCGTCGAACCTGCGCGCATCGGAGCTGGGGTGAGGCGAAGCAACTCATCAGTGGTGTGCGAGTCTTCGACCTTGCCGCGTAGCCGCGGGACGTTTCCCAGGAGAGCATCTTGACCGAGAACGAAGTCAAAGCCCGTGCGTTTGCGATGCCGCTCACCAGCCCCGCGTTTCCTCCAGGGCCGTATCGCTTCGTCAACCGGGAGTTTTTCATCATCACCTATCGCACCGACCCGGTTGCGCTGCGCGCGTTGATCCCGGCACCTCTCGAGTACACCCAACCGCTGGTGAAGTACGAGTTCATCCGCATGCCTGACTCGACCGGCTTCGGCGACTACACCGAGTCAGGCCAGGTGCTACCGGTTCGCTTCCGCGGGAAGGAAGGCGGCTACGTGCATGCCATGTATCTCGACGACGAGCCGCCCATCGCCGGCGGGCGCGAGCTATGGGGGTTCCCCAAGAAGCTCGCCTCGCCGAAGCTAACCATCGAGAAGGACACCTTGCTCGGAGTGCTGCGTTACGGCCCGGTCACGGTTGCGGTAGCGACGATGGGCTACAAGCACCGCGCTCTACCCAACCACAAGATCCTCACCTCGCTCTCGGCGCCAAATTATCTCCTGAAGATCATCCCGCACGTCGACGGCAAGCCCCGCGTCTGCGAGCTGGTGGAATACTTCTGCGAGGAAATCACCGTGAAGGGCGCGTGGGAAGGGCCGGCCGCGCTGGAGCTGTTTCATCATGCGCTCGCGCCGGTTGCCGAGCTGCCGGTGCTCGAAGTCGTTTCCGCGGTGCACATCCTGTCCGATCTGACACTCGGTCTCGGTACGGTCGTGCACGACTATCTGGCCTGATTGGAGAATGCCTATGAAGCTCAAGAACAAGTCAGCGATCATCACCGGAGCCGCGAGTGGCATCGGCAAGGACATCGCGCACGTCTTCGCGAGCGAGGGCGCCGAGGTCGCGATCGCCGACCTCAACATCGACGCCGCCAACGCCGCCGCGAGCGAGATCCGCGCCGCGGGCGGACAGGCGATGGGCGTCGCGATGGACGTCACCAATGAGCAAGCGGTCAACGACGGCGTAGCCGCGGTGGTCAAGGCATTCGGGGGCGTCGACGTGCTCGTCAGCAATGCCGGCATACAGATCGTGCATCCGATCGAGGAATTCAGCTACGCCGACTGGAAGAAGCTCATGGCAATCCATGTCGATGGGGCATTCCTCACCACCCGCGCCTGCATTCCGCACATGTACAAGTCAGGTCGCGGCGGCAGCATCATCTACATGGGGTCGGTGCACTCGAAGGAAGCGTCGATGCTCAAGGCGCCGTACGTCACCGCCAAACACGGCCTGATCGGGCTCGCCAAGGTCGTGGCGAAGGAGGGCGCGGCCCACGGAGTTCGCGCCAACGTCATCTGCCCGGGGTTCGTGCGCACGCCGCTGGTCGAGAAGCAGATCCCCGAGCAGGCGAAGGAGCTGGGCATCTCCGAGCAGGAAGTCATCAAGAACGTCATGCTGAAGGAGACGGTCGACGGCGAGTTCACCACGGTCGATGATGTGGCGCAGGTCGCTCTCTTCTTCGCTGCATTCCCGACGAATGCACTGACAGGCCAATCGCTCGTCGTCAGCCACGGCTGGTTCATGCAGTAGCGGCCCGAGCAGCGAGAGGGGCCCCCGCGCGCGCAGCGCGTGGGGTCGAGCGTCCGCGAGTGGCCGCAGCGGCCGAGGCGAGCCAGTTCCCAACGCTCCGAGGAGCAACGGGGCCGCGGCGCGAGCCCGCGGCGGGCGCTTGCTCGCGCGCTACTCGGCGGACGGTTCTTTGCGCGTCGTCTCGACCATCTGCAACGGCTCGTCCTTGACTTCGGCGCGGGGCGGTCGAACGCGGTGTGCGCGCGGCGCCTCAGGCTCGGGCGAGTCAGCTCTCGTCGTCGCACGGCTGGTTTCCACGAGGACGAGGTCCGAGCCGGTTGGCAGCTCGAGCGACACGCGCGGAATGTCCGGGGCGTTGCGCGGAATCGGTGCAGGAGCAATCGGGACAGGCTGCTCCACGACTGCGGCGGTGGGTCCTGCAGACGGTTCGAAGGCTGCGGCCGCCATGCTCGGGGCACTGCTTTGCGGCGGCTGCGCCGCGCTGTCGGTGGCTGGGCCACCTGTCGACGTGCCTTCCGTGAACGCGCTGAGTTCGGCAGTCTGCGCACCATGCGGCCGGGACTCTTCGCGCTCGGTCTGTGTTTCCTCCGGTCCGTGGCGTCCCTGGCGGTCCCGATCGCGTCCGCGCCGGTGATCGCGGCGACGCCGGCCGCCTTCCCCATGCTCGCGCGGAACGCCCGGCTGCTGCTGGACGATCGCCGGTGCGTTTGCGTCCACGGGCCGCGGCTCTTGTGAGGCGCGAGGAGGCCGCTGCTGACGCTGGCCTTCGCGCCGACCGCCACGCGGAGCATCGTGCTCGGACTCGCGCCGGCCTTCGTGGCCGCCCTCGCGGCGTTCGCCCCGGCGTGCGTCACGACCCTGCTCTCGCTCGCGTTGAGGTTGCTGTTGCTGCCCATGAGGAGGGCGTGACTTCTGCTGTTCGCGCGGCGTCTCGCGTCGCTCGGCCGGGCGTTGCTCGTGCCGTTCACGCCGGCCAGAGCGATCGTGGCGGCCGCGGCCACCCCGATCTGCTTCCTGGTCGCGCTGCGCGGGTGGCCGCTCGGCGACTGGGGCCGGCGGCGGCGCGGTATCCTCAGGCTGCCGTCTGAACCAACCCATGACGGTCGTCAGCCAGTTATCGCGGCGCGCGACTTCCGCCGAAGCAGGCCGCTGCTCAGCTGGCACGGGAACCGGCGCAGGCTGCGCCGGCGTGATGCCCTTTACCGCGGCCTCGGGACGCGGCTCGCGCGCCTCCTCCTTCCGCTGCTTGGCGATGTCCTCCTCTTCGGGCCGCTCGACGAGATCGAAGGAGGGGGGCAGCGGCTCGCTCTGATTCAGGTCATCATGCCGCAGACGCTGCACTTTGTAGTTCGGGGTCTCGAGATAGGTATTCGGCACGAGCATGACGTTGACCTTGAAGCGCGTCTCGATGCCATGGATCTCGGGTCGTTTCTCGTTGAGCAGGAACGTTGCGACGTCGACGGGGACCTGCGCGACGACTTGCGCAGTGTTCTCCTTCATCGCCTCCTCCTGCAGGATGCGCAGAATATGCAGCGCTGTCGATTCCGTGCCGCGGATGTGGCCGATGCCGTGACAGCGCGGGCAGGCGATATAGGCGGACTCCGCCAGCGCCGGGCGCAGCCGCTGTCGCGACAGCTCCATCAGGCCGAAGCGGGAGATCTTGCCAAGCTGCACCCGCGCGCGATCGTACTTGAGCGCGTCGCGGAGCCTGTTCTCGACCTCGCGCTGATTCTTGCTGCTCTCCATGTCGATGAAGTCGATCACGATCAGCCCGCCGAGGTCGCGCAGCCGCAACTGGCGTGCGAGCTCGTCAGCGGCCTCGAGGTTGGTGTGGAACGCGGTGGTCTCGATGTCGCCAGCCTTGGTTGCACGGGCAGAATTGACGTCGATCGAAACCAGCGCCTCGGTGTGGTCGATGACGATCGCGCCGCCCGAGGGGAGCGGGACCTGCCGGGCGTACGCGGTTTCGATCTGGTGCTCGATCTGGAAGCGCGAGAACAGCGGGACGTCGTCCTTGTAGAGCTTCACCCGATTGACGTTGCCGGGCATCACGTGGCCCATGAACTGCTGCGCCTGCTCGTAGATGGCCTCGGTGTCGATAAGCAGCTCGCCGATATCAGGTTGGAAGTAGTCGCGGATGGCGCGAATGACGAGGCTTGATTCCTGGTAGATGAGAAATGCGCCCGTCTGACCTTTTGCCGCCTCGTCGATCGCCTGCCAGAGCTGCAGCAGATAATTCAGATCCCAGTTGAGCTCCTCGAGCGTGCGGCCGATGCCGGCGGTGCGCGCGATCACGCTCATTCCCGCGGGGACGTCGAGCTGCCCGATCACCTCCCGCAGTTCATTGCGATCTTCGCCCTCGACACGCCGCGACACACCGCCGCCGCGAGGATTGTTGGGCATCAGCACGAGATAGCGGCCTGCGAGAGAGATATAGGTGGTTAGGGCGGCGCCCTTGCTGCCGCGCTCGTCCTTATCGACCTGAACGATGATCTCCTGGCCCTCGCGCAGGCTTTCCTGTGGCCGCCCGCGCCCGTTCTCGCCGTTGCTCCCGCGCATGTATTCGCGCGCGACTTCCTTGAACGGCAGGAAGCCGTGACGGTCGGCGCCGTAGTCGACGAAGCAGGCTTCGAGGCTCGGCTCCACGCGCGTGATAACGGCTTTGTAGATATTGCTCTTGCGCTGCTCTTTGCTTGCCGACTCGATGTCGAGGTCGATCAGCTTCTGACCATCGACGATCGCCACGCGAAGCTCTTCGGCCTGCGTGGCATTGAAAAGCATTCTTTTCATGCGAAATCTTCCCGGCACAGGACTGCGCGGGTCAGGCGGGATGCTGCGGGTCGGCGCCGCGCCGGCGCCGCTTTCTCAGCGTGCGGCGGGCGAGCGCGATGAACGCATGGCAGGCTGCCTCAGCAGCGCTTGCCGCCAAGCTACGAGGGAATGGATGGGGTTATGTGCCATCACTTGAGACCTGCTCGCCGATTGACGAGCCAAGCCGCTCTCGTGAACGTGGATGCTCTTGTTCGCGTTTTCGCTCAAACTTGTCTGGCCGCTGTGCTCGCCAACGCGAGTAGCAGCAAGCTGCAGAATCCGTTGCGCCTATTGGCGCGCCGCGCGTCTTGCCGCTTCACCCCGGCTATTGACCGGTGCGGAGACTGCGCCCTTCCGTTAACATCGCTACTTTTCCGGGTTGTCAGGCCCGGACGGTGAGTCGATTTAACCTCTTCCCCTCCTCGGGGCAGGCAGGCGATCCGACCCCCACGGTTCCCGGGCGTCGGCAACGGGCCGGGGCTTCAAGCCCATCAACCACGGTTGCGAGTCATCCTGCCGGCCACAATTATAAAGAAATGAAGGATTTAAGCAAGGATTCTGCGCGGCGCCTCACCGTTGGCGATGCCGGAGCAGGGCAACGGGTCGACAACTTCCTGCTGCGGCACCTGAAGGGGGTGCCGAAGAGCCATGTCTACCGAATCCTCAGACGCGGCGAGGTCCGGCTTAACAGCGGTCGGGTGAAGCCCGACGCAAAGCTCGCCGCCGGTGACGTGCTGCGCATCCCGCCACTGCGTATCGCGATTCCGGACACGGAACGACCGCGCCCCGCTCAAGGCAGTCGACTATCGAGGCTGCGCATTCTCTACGAAGACGACTCACTGCTGGCAATCGACAAGCCCGCAGGACTGGCCGTTCACGGGGGAAGCGGGGTGAGCCTGGGGCTCATCGAGCAGTTGCGCGCGTCGCGACCCGAGTCGTTTCTGGAGCTCGTGCACAGGCTCGATCGCGAGACCTCGGGCATCCTGCTCGTGGCGAAGCAGCGCACGGCGCTGATCCGGCTGCATGCCGCCTTGCGCGAGGGAGGCGTCGACAAGCGCTATATCGTGCTCGTGCGCGGCAGGTGGCGCGACGAGACGCGAAGAGTGGACCTGCCGCTGCACAAATTCCTGACCGGCGAGGGCGAGCGTCGAGTGCGAGTGGAGCGCGAAGCAGGAAAGGCCGCAACGACAGTATTTCGTCGGAAGCGGGTATGGCCGGGAGAGCCGGCCTTGAGCCTCCTCGAGGCGCAGCTGCGAACAGGACGGACGCATCAGATCCGGGTGCACCTGACACACCTGGGCTTCCCGGTCGCAGGCGACGATAAGTATGGCGACTTCGAGTGGAACCGAAAACTCGCGAAGCTTGGCCTCAAGCGGATGTTCCTTCACGCGTGGCGGCTGACGCTCCCGCACCCGGTGGAGGCGCGGGAGCTCGCATTGGAATCACCGCTGCCGCGCGACCTGTCTGCCTTTTTGGCGCAGCTCGAGGATGTGGAGCACCGGGATGGCTGAACGGCAGCGGTTTCGGCTTCTCGTTTTCGACTGGGACGGCACGCTCGCGGATTCTACGGCGATCATTGCCGGTGCAATCCAGCAGGCGTGCGCGGATCTTCGGCTGCCCGTCCCCGACGATGCTGCTGCGCGCTTCGTCATCGGTTTGGGTCTCGCCGACGCGATGAGGCACGTCGCGCCTAACCTGCCGGCCTCCGACCATCCTCTGCTCTCCGAGCGCTACCGGCGGCACTACCTCGCGCGAGACCCTGAAATCCCGCTCTTCGCAGGCGCGAGAGAAATGCTCGACGAGCTCGATGCCCGCGGCTTTCTTCTGGCGATTGCCACAGGGAAGAGCAGGGCGGGCCTCGCCCGTGCCCTGGCGCAGCAGGGCCTCGAGCACCGCTTTGTCGCGTCGCGCTGCGCCGACGAAAGCTTCCCGAAACCGCATCCCGACATGCTCCTTTGCCTCATGGAGCGTTGCGGAGTCCCCGCGCGAGAGACCCTGATGATCGGCGATACGTCGCACGACCTGGAACTCGCCCGCAACGCCGGTACGAGTGCAGTCGCCGTGAGCTATGGCGCGCATCGGGCGGAGGGCCTCGCGGGCTACTCTCCGCTGGCAACCGTGTCTTCGGTGGCGGAGTTGCGTTCATGGCTCGCAGCGAACGCCTGATCTGCGCCAGCGACTCGCTCGCGGAAGGCGGGATGGGCGTCCGCTTCGAAGTGCAGCGAAGTGGCGGGCCGATGCCTGCATTTGTCGTTCGGTTCCACGGAATCGTTCGAGCGTACATCAACGAGTGTCAGCACCAAGCGACCGAGCTCGACTGGAATCCCGGCGATTTCTTCGATTGCGACGGGCTATACTTGGTTTGTGCCACGCACGGCGCGCGTTACGACCCGGCGAACGGCGCTTGCGTCGACGGACCTTGTGCCGGCGCACGCCTGGCCACGGTCGAGGTCCACGAGCGCGATGGTGCGGTCTACTGTGCGGAGGAATGAGGCATGGCAGAAGAAAACTGGGAACGGCGCCTCATCGAGCAGCTCGCAAGTGAAGGCCTGCGCGAACAGCGTCGGGCCAGACGCTGGAGCATATTCTTCAGGCTGCTCACACTGGCAATCGTGCTTGTCGGCTTGTTCGCCGCTCTGGGCCTGTTCAGCCAGCGGGAGGTCTCATGCCTCGACAGGTGCACGGCTCTGGTCGAGCTGCGCGGCGAACTCGACGCCGAAGCGCCGGCGAGCGCAGAGAACGTCATCGAGGGACTGCAAGCTGCATTCAAGAACAAGGGCACGCAGGGTGTCGTTCTGCGTATCAATAGCCCAGGTGGCAGCGCCGTTCAGGCAGGGGAGATCAACGACGAGATCCGCCGCCTGCGCGGTAAGTATCCCGACACGCCGATCTACGCGGTGGTCGAGGAAATCTGCGCGTCGGGCGCGTACTATGTGGCCGTCGCAACGGACAAGATTTACGTCGACAAAGCGAGCCTGGTCGGTTCGATCGGCGTGATCATGGACAGCTTTGGGTTCGTCGGAGCAATGGAAAAGCTCGGCGTCGAGCGGCGAGCGCTTACCGCGGGCGAGAACAAGGACTTCCTCGATCCCTTCCTGCCGATGACGCAGGAGCAGAAGGACTATGCGTTGAAGATGCTGGCGGAGATCCACCAGCAGTTCATCGCCGCCGTGAAGGCTGGGAGAGGCTCACGGCTGAAGGAGTCGCCTGAGCTCTTCTCCGGTCTCGTCTGGAACGGGGCACGCAGCATCGATCTCGGCCTCGCGGACGCGCTCGGAAGCGTGGGCTATGTTGCACGCGACGTGATCAAGGCCGAAGACGTCGTCGATTTCACTGTCCAGGAGAGCCTGACCGACCGCCTGAGCCGCAGGTTCGGCGCAGCGTTCGGAAGGAGTCTCGTCAGCGTGATTCAGCACAGCATACGCTGGCGTTGATGGCCCCCTGGCGGCAAAAAAGAGATACGTGCCTTCAGCGGGTGATCAGCCCTCGTGAAACCGCGATGGCGACCGCTTCGTGACGATTGGCGGCGCCGAGTTTGCTGAGGATGTTGCAGAAATGGAAGTTCACAGTGCGTTCGGCCACGCCAAGCCTCGCCGCGATATCCACGCTAGTTTGCCCGTGCGCAGCAAGAGTCAGGCATTGGACCTCTCTCGCGCTCAATCTCTGCCCTTGCTGCAGCGGCGGTGCGTTGGAGTCAACAAACTGGGCCATGAAGAGTTCATGGAAGTGTGACGCGAAAAGCACGATATCTCCGAGGCTTGCATCGATTTGCGACCGTCTGGCAGGGTCGATTTCCCGTTGCGGGGAATTGAGTGCGACCAGCACGAGCGGGTGAAGCGGGTCGCGCAGCGGCACGACGACCCCGCTACCTACACCGTATTCCGCTGCGTGATCCAAGAACGCTGCGACGGATGTGTTCGCGCTCGAACAATGCCGATCCCAGACAAACGGCGTTACTTGTTGCCAGCAATGCGTTAGGCGGGGGTCAATCTCTATGTATGCCTTCTCGTCGTATATAGCGACCCACTCTCGGGGCAAAGTCGTCCAGACATAGGATCGGCTTTCGCGATTGGGCTGCGGCGACGTCGACATCCCATACATGAAGCTCGCGAAGCCGAGCGCCGAAACAATCGCCTGGACACCTCTCTTCAGATCAACACCCGACTCGTTCAGTAGCTCGGTCGCAAGATGCGGCAGAGATCGGTCCAGAGGAATGCGCGGTTTTCCTGGAGTTATTTCTCTTAGCACGACAACGCCTTCAGCAGGGCGAATTGCATAAAGCATACTCCGCGCCCGCGGGCGCAGGTAGCAAGCGGCCAGGCACATCGCTCGACGCTAGTCCAGTGCAGACCTAATGTAGGCTTCAATCGTGCGCGAGCGGCGCGTTGTCCAAGCCCTCCACACGGTCGCCCGCCCCAATATCGTGCGCGGTAAACCAGCCTTTCTTCATCTCGAGAGCATAGAGTGCCATGCCGCGTGACCGATGACCGTCCTCGGTTTGCGGTGCCATGTCCTCGATATTGAGGATGCGCCCATCACTGCCGATGAAGGCGATCGATAGCGGTACATAGGTGTTCTTCATCCAGAACACGAGCGCCTGCGGCGCGCTGAACACAAACAGCATGCCGCTGTCCGGTCTCAGGCTGAAACGATGCATCAAGCCCGTCGTGCGGCTAGATTCGGTGGCTGCGACTTCCGCGCGAATCGCCTGGCCCTTGATTTTCAGCTGGACGGTGGGCAAGTCTGCGGCATTGGGCGGCCCGGCTGCGGCGAGGCTCCAGGCAAGCATCGAGACGACTACCACCAACGCTCGCCCGAACCATGGCTGGACAGTGCGGGAAGACCGGGTGAGGACGAGAGTCATCGGCAGGGCTCAGAGCTCATATTGATCCGCATTGCTGCGCAGGGCTGCCTCGATCGCCGCGCGATCGAACTGCGGCGCGAAGAGGCTGATGAATTCGTAGACGAAGCCTCGTGAATAGATACCACGCCGCAACGCCAACCGTGTCGTGCTCGGCGCGAACAGGTGCGACGCGTCGATCCGCTCGAACTGCTGATCGCGCGCCGCGTCGTAGGCCATTTGAGCCACGATGCCGACCCCAAAGCCAAGCTCGACATAGGTCTTGATCACGTCGGAATCGAGCGCCGTGAGTACGACGTTGGGCGCAAGGCCCTTGGCGGTGAATGCGGCATTGATCTGTGACCGACCGGTGAAGCTGAAATCATAGGTGACGATCGGGTAGCGGGCGAGCGCCTCGAGGGTCAGGGGTCTCCCGTTGGCGAGCGGATGTCCCTTGGGGGCGAGCACGCAGCGGTTCCAGGTATAACAAGGCAAGGTAACGAGCTCGGGATAATCGGCGAGGGCTTCCGTGGCGATACCGACGTCAACCTCGGCGCGAGCAGTCTGCTCCGCCACCTGGACCGGATTACCCTGGTGCAGGAGCAACTTGACTTTCGGGTAGCGCTCCACGAAACGCTTCAGCACCGCCGGAAGCACGTAGCGCGCCTGCGTGTGCGTAGTGGCGATCGCAAGCGTGCCGCTGTCTTCGGCCTTGAATTCGGCACCGACCCGCTTCAGATTGTTCAACTCCTGGAGCGCGCGACGAGCAGTGGCGACAACGACCTCACCCCCGGCGGTGAGCGCGCTGAGCCGCTTGCCCTGGCGCACGAAAACGGGAACTCCGAGCTCATCTTCGAGCTGGCGGATCTGCTTGCTGATTCCTGGCTGAGACGTGAAGAGAGCTTCCGCCGCTGCCGATACGTTCAAGCCATGATCAACGACGGCGCAGAGATAGCGGATCTGCTGGAGGTTCACGGTGAGACGGAATATAACTGTGCGTTAGAATCCCTCTCGAATTATATAGCGCCTGTTGCTGGTCGTGGCCCCCTTGTCATGGCCCAATACTTCTCCGTTCATCCGATCAATCCCCAGAGCCGCCTGATGCGCCGGGCAGCTGCGATCGTTCGAGACGGCGGGGTCATCGCTTATCCGACCGATTCGAGCTACGCCCTTGGTTGCCGCGTGGGAGACCTCGAGGCCGCGGCGCGGATTCGCGCGCTGCGGCAGGTCGATATCCGGCATCATCTGACACTGGTTTGCCGCGATCTCGCGGAGGTCGGGCGTTATGCTCAGCTCGACAATTGGCAATTCCGCATCCTGAAGCTGGGCGTGCCCGGCAGCTATACGTTTCTGCTGCCGGCGACGCGCGAGGTGCCGCGCAGGCTCCAGCATCCTCGTCGCAGCACGATAGGTGTTCGCGTTCCCGATCACGCTGTTGTCCAGGCTTTGCTCGCCGAGCTCGCCGAGCCGTTGCTATCGTCGACGCTCATTCCGCCCGGTGCCGCGCAGCCGCTCAACGACCCGGCAGAGATACGCGCCCGCTACGAGCACGTGCTCGATCTCATCATCGACAGCGGCGCATGTCATCTCGAAGCGACGACCGTTATAGACCTCGCGGCGGAGCCGCCAGCGATCGTTCGCCAGGGGCGCGGCGACGTTTCGCGCCTCGGGCTCAAGGTTGCGCCCTCATGAAGTGAGGTAGCGCCGATGGCGAGCGGCGCACGGCCGCAACTGGTAAAATGGCGCCAGATGGATTTTTCGCTCGTGACCATCGTGCTCTGGGCGGTGCCGGTGGTCTTTGCGATCACGTTGCACGAGGCCGCTCATGGTTATGTCGCCCGACAGTTCGGGGACCAGACCGCCTATATGCTCGGCCGGGTGACGTTGAACCCGCTCAAGCATATCGATCCCATCGGCACGATCGCGGTACCAGGGTTGCTGATTGCGGTCTCGCGCATTACAGGCTCGCCGCTGTTCATCTTTGGTTGGGCGAAGCCGGTGCCGGTCAATTTCGGCAACTTGCGGCATCCGAAACGGGACATGCTGTGGGTGGCTGGGGCGGGACCCTTTGCGAACTTTGCGATGGCGGTCGGGTGGGCATTGCTGTTCAGAGCCGCGCTGCCGGGCGGAGGAATGGAGAGCCGTGGTCTTGCCCAAATGGGGGATGCAGGAATCACAGTCAATCTCATGTTAATGGCGCTGAACCTGCTGCCCATACTTCCGCTGGACGGAGGACGAGTTGCGCTAAGTCTGCTGCCGCACACCCTAGCCGCAGGCTATGCGCGCACGGAACGGTACGGATTCTTTCTCGTGATTTTCCTGCTTGCCACAGGGATTCTCGGCTATCTGATGGTGCCTCTATACGACGCGGGAAGATACGTGGTTGACGCGCTCGTCGGGCTTGATTAGGGCGCTCCGCGCGAGGCACGCGACTAACGCTTTGAACAAGAATGTTTCCTGACCGCGTTTTGTCGGGGATGCGGCCCACGGGCCGCATGCATCTGGGCCACTATCACGGAGCGCTCAAGAACTGGGTGCATCTTCAGGAAGAACACGAGTGCTTGTACTTCGCTGCGGACTGGCACGCGCTCACCACGCATTACGACGCGCCGGAGACGATCGCGGAAAGCGTCTGGGAGATGTTCGTCGACTGGCTCGCGGTGGGGATCAACCCGGCGCGCGCCACGATATTCATCCAGTCGAGGGTGCCGGAGCATGCCGAGCTCGCGTTGCTGCTAGGGATGATCGCACCGGTCGGCTGGCTGGAGCGCGTTCCGACATACAAGGACCAGCAGGAAAAGCTCGCGGATCGCGATCTGTCCACCTATGGCTTTCTCGGCTATCCGGTGATGCAGGGTGCGGACATCCTCGTCTACCGGGCGAATCTCGTGCCGGTTGGAGAAGATCAGGTTTCGCATCTCGAGCTGATTCGCGAGCTCGCCCGGCGCTTCAATCATCTCTACGGGCGCGAGCCCGGATTCGAGGACAAGGCCAAGGCGGCGATCAAGAAGCTCGGCTCGAAGCGGGCCAAGCGCTACGAGCAGCTTCGCGCGGCGTTCCAGGAGCAGGGCGACGAAGCGGCCCTCACGACGGCGCGCGAACTCGTCGACGCGGCGCAAAATCTTGCGCTCGGCGACCGCGAGCGGCTGTTCGGGTACCTCGAGGGCTCCCGGCGGGTGATTCTGCCGGAGCCGAAGCCGCTGCTGACCGCCACGCCCAAGGTACCCGGGCTCGACGGTCAAAAGATGTCGAAGTCCTACGACAATGCCATCATGCTACGCGAGGAGCCGGCTGCGATCACCAAAAAAGTGCGCACGATGCAGACGGACCCAGCGCGCGTACATCGCTCTGATCCCGGCACGCCGGAAAAATGCCCGGTGTGGTCGCTGCATCAGATCTATTCGGACCAGGCGCGCCAGGCGTGGGTACGCAAGGGGTGCACGACTGCGGGCATCGGCTGCCTTGAGTGCAAACAGCCGCTGATCGAGGCGATCATCGCCGAGCAGGAGCCGATCAAGGAGCGGGCGCAGAAATATCTCGACGATCCCTCGCTGGTGCGGGCGATTGTCGCCGACGGCTGCGAGCGCGCCCGCAAGCTCGCCGAGGAGACGATGAAGGACGTGCGCGAGGCGATGGGGCTCGCCTATACATGACGAGCGAGCATGCAGCGATCGTGGATCTGGCGCAGGCGGCCGGTGCGCCGGTCGCTCGCATCTATGGCGAGCCTCTGCTCGAGCTGCCCCACGACCTGTATATCCCGCCCGAGGCCCTGGAGGTCTTCCTCGAGACTTTCGAAGGCCCGCTCGATCTGCTCCTCTACCTGATCCGCAAGCAGAACATCAACGTGCTCGACATCCCGATGGCGGAGCTCACGCGGCAGTATCTCGGATACGTCGAGATGATGCGCCGTACCCAGCTCGAACTCGCCGCTGAGTATCTTCTGATGGCCGCGGTACTGATCGAAATCAAGTCGAGATTGCTGCTGCCGCGGCCCCCGGCAGCGGAAGGCGAGGAAGCCGAGGATCCGCGCGCCGAACTTGTACGGCGCCTGCTCGAGTACGAACGAATGAAGGCGGCGGCGAAGGCGCTCGACGACCTGCCCCTCGCCGAGAGGGACTTCGCGCTGGTGCGGGTCTGGTTCGACCGCGTGGCCGCCGCACGCCTGCCGGACGTGCGCCCGCTCGATCTGCAGGCCGCGTGGGCGGTATTGCTCGCGCGCGCTCGTGCCAACCGTCATCATCTCGTGACGCGGGAGCAATTGTCAGTGCGCAGCCAAATGAGTCGCCTGCTCAAGCTCCTGCAGCCGGGACGCTTCTTTGAGTTCACGACTCTGTTCGAGGAGCAGGTTGACCTGCCGCATCTGGGGGTCACTTTTCTCGCCATCCTGGAGCTCGCTCGCGAACGATTGCTCGACGTGACGCAAGCCGAGCCGTACGCGCCGATCTACGTCCAGCGCAAGGGCGATCCGGCGTTCGTGCTCGAAGCAGAAGCACAGAGTTGAAATGGGCGAGCTCGACGAAATCAGGAACGTGCTCGAAGCCACATTGCTCGTCGCCGGCGAACCTCTCGCGGCGTCGCAGCTTGCGAGACTCTTCGACCCGCCGCTCGAGCAGAACGTGGTGCGCAGCCTGCTTGAGGAGATTCGCAGCACCTGGGCCGGGCGCAAGGTCGAGCTCACGCAGGTTGCCAGCGGCTGGCGGTTTCGCGCCAAGCCAGAGCTGCAGCCGTTTCTCGACCGACTGTCGCCCGAGAAGCCGCCACGCTACTCGCGCGCCGTGATAGAGACGCTGGCTATCATCGCCTATC
>Ga0187777_10000917_pt1 | contig 19245 bp, 19 predicted proteins | sample 1015_Q2_SP5_10_M_FD_132416 | JGI IMG/M metagenome (GOLD analysis project Ga0187777, IMG submission 132416) | Tropical peat soil microbial communities from peatlands in Department of Meta, Colombia - 1015_Q2_SP5_10_MG | ecosystem: Environmental > Terrestrial > Soil > Wetlands > Peat | place... | reverse complement strand
TATCGCCTCCTCGCTGATGTCGGCCAGCCGGCCCAGCAGATCCGTTCTGCGCGGTTGCGCCATCGCTCCTCCTCGGTCGCTGCCGTGACGATAGCTACTCGCGCAGCGCGGGCGAGCGGGGCGGCACGGGGGCGACGCGCGCGTACGGCGAGCCGAGCGGCGGCCGCGGATCCGGCTCGTCCTTGTTCGGCCAGAAGGCGAAGGCGCGCTCGGCCTGCGCGGCGATCGTCAGCGACGGATTGGCTCCGAGGTTCGCGCTCACAGCGGCTCCGTCCACGACGTGCAGTCCCGGCTCCGCCCACATCCGCTGCCACGCGTCGAGCACGCCCGCCTGCGCCGAGGCGCCGATCGGCGCCCCGCCGAGGATGTGTGCGGTGAACGGCCGGTTCAGCAGCACCTCGTTCAGCGCCGAGCCGGGCCTTCCACCCATCACCTCCGCGGCGAGACGGGCTGCCTCGTTCGCCTCGGGGAGCCACGTCGGCGTCGGCTCCCCGTGGCCGTGCGCCGTCCGCAGGCGGCGGCCGGTCCAGCGCATGCGCAACGAGTTGTCGCGCGCCTGCATCACGAGCAGGATCACCGACCGCTGCGCCCAGTGCCGGACCGAGTGCGAGCGCAGGAGCAAGAGCGGGTGGCGCAGGCCCGTGGCGAGCCAGCGCAGCGGCCGCGGCACGCGCCCGCCGCCGTCGACGAGCACGGTCGAGAAGAGGCCCATCATGCTCGAGCCCTTCGGGTAGCGGACCGGCTCGATGTGCGTCTCGGCCGTCGGCCTGAACGAGGAGCCGATGGCGACGCCGGTCGAGTAGTCGACCGACGTGTCCCTCGCGCCCGCGCCCACGAGCACCTCGGAGTTCGAGCGGACGAGCATGCCGACGTTCGGTCCGCCGAGGCCGGAGCGGAACAGCAGCTTCAGCGTGCCGAGCACGCCCGCTGCGAGCACGACCTGGTCGGCACGGAACAGCTCGCGCCGCGGCCTCAGCCAGGCGCCCGGATGGACGGTCTCGGCCTCCCAGCGGCCCTCCACCCGCCGCAGGAGCGCCGCCTCCCGCTCCGGGTGCACGACGGCTCCGCCGCGCTCCGCGAGCCAGAGGTAGTTGAGGTCGAGCGTGTTCTTCGCGTTGTGCCGGCAGCCGACCATGCAGCCGCCGCAGCGCACGCAAGGGCTGCGCGGCGGGCCTGCGCCTCCGAAGTACGGGTCCACCGCGTGCTCGACGCCGAAGTAGACGCCGACCGGGGTGGGGCGGAACGTGTCGGCGACGCCCAGGCGGTGCGCGACCTCGCGCACGACGGCTTCGGCGACCGTCTCGAACGGCGTCTCGACGACGCCGAGCATCCTGCGGGCGCGCGCGTAGTACGGCGCGAGCTCCTCGCGCCAGTCCGCCACCTCGGCCCACTGCGGGTCGTCGAAGAACCGGTCGAGCGGCTCGACCAGCGTGTTGGCGTAGACGAGCGAGCCGCCGCCGACTCCCGCGCCGGAGAGTACGACGAGATCGTCGAGCATCGTCAGCCTCTGGATGCCGCGCAGCCCGAGCCGGGGCATGAACAGGTACCGGCGCAGATTCCAGTTCGTGCGCGCAAAGTCGGCGGCGGCAAACCGCCGCCCCGCCTCGAGGATGCCCACACGATGGCCCTTCTCGGTCAGCCGCAGGGCCGCTACGCTCCCGCCGAAACCGCTGCCGACCACGAGCACGTCGTACTCGTGCACCTTCACGGCACGAGAGCCTAGTGCCGCGCCGCTACCCTGCACGACCCGATGCGCCGCGTGCTCGTCCTGCTCGTGCTCGTCCTCGCCGCCCCGGCGGGGGCCGCGACGATCAACGGCACGCCGCGAAGCGACCTCATCGTCGGCACCCAGGCCGACGACACGATCTCGGCGGGCGCCGGCAACGACTTCGTGCAGGCGGCGTTCGGCGGCGTCGACCACGTCGACTGCGGTCCCGGCAGAGACGTGGTCAGCGCCGATCTCGGCGACACCGTCGCCGCGAGCTGCGAGGTCGTCTCCCGTCGCCTCTCGGTCGACCTCTCCACGAACCCCTCGAGCCAGCACGAGACCGCGGTCGAGCCGGACGACGCGGCGTGGGGATCGACCGTCGTCGCCGCGTACCAGCTCGGCCGCTTCTCGAACGGCGGGGCGTCGAACATCGGCTTCGCGACCTCCACCGACGCCGGCCGTACCTGGCGCCGCGGCGTCCTGCCCGGCGTCACCGTCGAGTCGAATCCCCCGGGAACGCAGACGGCGGCCTCCGATCCGACGGTCGCATACGACGCAGCGCTCGGAGCCTGGCTGATCGGCACCCTGACGCTCGAGCCGGGCTCGTCGCACGTCCTCGTCGCACGCTCGGACGACGGCTCGAGCTGGGCGACGCCCGTCGTCGCCGCAACGGGACCGGAGCTCGACAAGGACTGGCTCACGTGCGACAACGGCGCGACGAGCCCGCATCGCGGCCGCTGCTACCTCGAGTACACCGACGATCAGCAGAACATCACGGTCAGCCAGTCGAGCGACGACGGCGGCCTGACCTGGTCGCAGCCGGTGACGGCCGCGAGCATCCTCGTCGGCGCACAGCCGGTGGTGCTACCGGACGGGACGCTCGTCGTCGTGGCCGGCGACTACTCCGACGAGAACGGATTCCACGGGTCGATCGTCAGCCTCCGCTCCACCGACGGCGGCGCGACGTTCACGCGCGTCACCGTCTCCGACGTCACTGCGGACGCGAACGACGTGATGCGCTCGAGCGCGCTCCCGTCGGTGGAGGCCGACAGCACCGGCAGGATCTACGCAGTCTGGCACGACTGCCGGTTCCGGGCCGGCTGCGCGGAGAACGACGTCGTGCTCTCGACATCGAGCGACGGCGGCCAGACCTGGTCGGCACCGTCACGCGTGCCCGTCGCAGCGGTGTCGTCGACGCTGGACGCGTTCATCACCGGGCTCGCCGTGGACCCCGTCGTGCCCGGCCGTCTCGCCGTCGTCTACGCCTACTTCCACCCCGGCTCGTGCGCGAGCGGCGCGTGCCTGCTGGGGGCCGCCGTCCAGCAGTCGAGGGACGGCGGCGCCACGTGGACGACACCGCAGCGGCTCGACGCACAGCCGATGCGAGAGGACTGGCTCGCGCGCTCCGAGGGCGGTCGGATGGTCGGTGACTACTACTCGGTCGAGTTCGCAGCCGACCGCGTCGTGCCGGTCTTCACGCTTGCGGCGCCGCCGTTGAACGGCCGCTTCCGCGAGGCGATCTTCGCCGTGTCGCTACCCGCGCTCGGGTAGTGCGGCGGCGAGCGCGCGCAGCGTCTCGCCGGCGGCGGCGTCGATCGTGACGGAGGCCCGGGCGTCCAGCGGGGTCGGGCCGCGATTCACGATCGCCAGGCTCCCACCCGCGGCGAGCGTCTCGAGCGGGAGGCCGGCGACCGGGTACACCTCGAGCGACGAGCCGACGACGAGGAGCAGGCGTGCCGACGCTGCCAGCGCAGAGGCCCGCTCCATTGCACGCGGGGGCAGCAGCTCCCCGAACATGACCACGTCCGGCTTGAGGATCCGCCCGCAGCGCGGGCACGCCGGCGCGGCGGCCGTCTCGAGCAGGCGCAGCACCTCGGCGAGAGGGACGACCTCGCCGCAGTCGAGGCAGCTCGACGTCCGGATCGAGCCGTGCACCTCGACGAGGGCACGCGAGCCCGCGCGTTCGTGCAGGAGATCGATGTTCTGCGTCACCACCGCGTCGACCCAGCCGCGCCGCTCGAGGTCCGCAAGCGCCCGATGGCCGTCGTTCGGCTGCGCGTCACGCAGCATCCCGAGCCGTCTTCCGTAGAAGTCCCAGACCTTCACCGGGTCGGCGAGAAAGGCGTCGATGGTCGCGTACTCCATCGGGTCGTACTGCGCCCAGATTCCCGACGGCGAGCGGAAGTCGGGGATCCCCGACTCGGTGCTCACTCCCGCGCCGGTAAGGGCGACGCACGGCTGCCGGTCGCGCACGAGCGAGGCAAGGCGCTCGAGGGTCACGCAGACCATCGTAGAGTTGCACGAGATGGAAGGCTTCACGTTCTCGACCCCGGTGCGCGTCCGCTTCGCAGACACGGACGCGCAGGGGATCGCGCACAACTCGGCGTACGTCGTCTGGTTCGAGGTCGCACGGGTCGAGTATCTACGGGCGTACGCCGGCGGCTACCAGGCGCTGCGCGAGACGGGGACGGAGGCGCTCGTGCTCGAATCCTTCTGCCGCTATCGCGTGCCGGCGCGGTTCGACGACGCGCTCCATGTTCACGCCCGCTGCGGCGACGTACGCGGCGCCCGCTTCCGCTACGAATACGCCGTCGTCCGGGACGACGGAGAGCTGCTTGCGGACGGCTGGACGGCGCACGCGTGCGTCGACGCGGGGACGTTTCGCCCGACGCGCGTGCCGGCGTGGCTCGTGGCGGCTATCCGCTCGGCGGAGTCGTCGGCGTCGTCTCCGTCGTCGTCGTCGTAGCCGGTGCCGCGGGCGTCTTCGCCTTCTTCTTCTTCTTCTTCGGCCCGACGCGCAGGAGCTCGGGTGACGCGCGGTAGGACGAGAACCACACGTTGTGGTAGAGGAGCTTGCCGTCCGGGGCGTACACGTCACGGGTGACGCTCGTCGTCATCGCCGGCTCGCCCGGATCGTCGATCACCTTCTCGCCGGGCTTGAGCGTCGGATCCACCGTCTTCTTCACCGGCGTCTTGCCGTGCACGACGAGCGGGCTGGTCGTGCTGACGACCCTGCGCCCCGTCGGGGTGCCGTACAGGCTGACCGTGAGCGACGAAGGGCCGACGAAGGTCCGCAGCAGCATCCAGTGCTTCGTGTCGTTCACGAACTTCAGGTCGACGTCAGGGTAGTCGACGGTCGCATCCCGGCCCTGCGGGTAGTGGCTGATGTAAAGGGCATGGTTCGTCCGGTCGGTGATCGGCACGCCGGCCTCGAACGCGGCGTTGAAGACGGTCGTCGAGACCTGGCAGACGCCGCCGCCGAGCCCGGTCGTGAGCTCGCCGTTGACGATCACCGGCGCCTCGAGAAACCCCTTCGCCGCGTTGCGCTCGCCGGTGGTCTTGTTGAACGAGAAGGTCTCTCCCGGCGCGATCAGCTTGTCGTTCACGAGGTGCGCGACCAGCTGCACGTTGTGGATGCGGTTGGGAATCCCGCCGTAGATCGTCGTGTAGCTCGAGACGAGCCCGACGACACCCATCCTGCTCGCCTGCGCGGTGCTGAGCTTCGCCTGCTCCTCGTCGACGACGAGCTGCGCGACGCGTGCTCGCGGGCGCAGCGCCGCGCGGAGCAGCGCCTGAGCGCTTTCCACCGCGTCGAGCCGGACGCCGGGCTTCGCCGGGACGAGGCGCACGTGCGGCCCCGAGACCGCCCACGTCGCATCGTGCGGCGCCGTCTCGACGCGGGCGCCGAGCTGCTTCAGCCAGCTGTCTGCAGCCGGGCCGCCGATGCGCAGCGCGGTCTCTCCGCCCGCGGGGAGCTCGAGGAGCGGGGCGAGGCGAGCGGGCCGGACGACCCACCGCGTCGGTCCCAGCTCGAGCCTCACCGGCGCCGAGAGGGCCAGGCGCGCCTGGGCCGCCACCCCGGCGAGCGCAAGCGCGCGCACGCGCGGTTGCGTCGTGCGCAGCGGCAGCTGCACGGGCTCGCCCGCCCCGTCGAGCGAGGAGAGGCGCTCGACCATGACCTGCGCCGCGGCGCCGCGATCCAGCCGGAGCCCCGTCCGCGCGGGCAGAAGGACGATGGACAGCCCGCGGCGGACGACGGCCGCATCGACCGGCAGACGATCCACCCGTTTCGCGATGCGGTCGAGCTCGTACTGGAGCGCACCGGTGAGCACCGTGGTGGGCGGCGTGACGTCGGCGCCGAAGAAGTCGACGCCGAGGCGCTTGAAGCCCCGCAGCGGCCCGAAGCCGTCACCCTGCCGCTGCGCGGAATCGACCGCCGCCCTCCAGTCCGACTCCACGCCGAGCTCGTTCGGGCGTACCGGGAAGCGACGGCCGGCGGCGACGAAGACGACGGGCCGGCCGGCGAGCGCGTCCGCCCTGTGCTCGAGCAGCGCCCGGGCGGCCGCGGCCTCGAGCCCGCCCACGTCGACGCCGTCGACCCGGACGCCGCCGGCGATCTTCGTCGGCGAGCCAGCGAAGACGAGCCCCAGCACGACCCCCGCCGCGACGACAGCGGCGGCGAGAAGAATGAGCGCCCGGCGCACCCAGCGATCCTAGCCAGGGCGCTGCAGGCCGGGCGGGCCGCGGCTGCTCACGCGAGGCGGCGGCGCAAGACCTGGAACCCGAGCTCGGCGTGCTTGCTCTCCACCTCGGTGAAACCGGTCTTCTCGTAGAGACGCCGGGCCGCCTCGTTTTCGCGCTGCACCCCGAGCTCCAGCTCGTCGGCGCGGCCGCGGAACTCCTGCTCGAGCCGTGCGAGCACGCGGCCGCCGACACCGCTGCCGCGGGCCGAGGGCTCGAGCACGAGCGCATGCAGATGCAGCGTCCGCCCCCGCAGCTCCAGCCAGACCGAGCCCACGTCCTCCCCGTTCACGAGCACCGTCCGTATCTCCCCGGTCTCGCGCATCGTCTGCTCGAGCTCCGCCCTACCGACCCCCATCGCCTCCAGGACGGGATCCATCCCGCCGACGAAGCTGCCCTCGAAGCGCTCGAGGAAGCGGTCGTCGACGCCGGCAGGCGCCAGCGAGACCTCAGAAGACGAAGAGCTCGACACCGCCGCTGACGTTCAGCTCGATGCCCGTGATGTACGCCGCGAGGTCGGAGCACAGGAACGCGATCGCGTTGGCGACGTCCTGCGGATCGCCGGGCCGCCTCAGTACCGTCCGCTTGACGATGCGCTCGTTCATCGCCCCATTCGCCATGTCGAAGGCCTCGGTGCCGATCACGCCCGGCACGATCGCATTGCAGGTGATGCCGTACCGTCCCCCCTCCATCGCGAGGGTCTTCGTGAGCCCGAGCAGTCCGGACTTCGTCGTCGAGTAGCTCGCCTGGCCGAAGCCGCCGAGCGTTCCCGCGACCGACGCCATGTTCACGATCCGGCCCCAGCCGCGCTCCTTCATGTGCGACCAGGCCGCCTGCGCGCAGTTGAACGCGCCGGTGAGGTTCACGCGCAGGTCGCGCTCCCACAGCTCCGACGACTGTTCGTGGAACTGCCCGACGTGATCGAGCATGCCCGCGTTGTTGACGAGGATGTCCAGCGAGCCGAGCTCGTCGACGGTGCGCGCGACGGCCGCGTCGACCTGGACGCGATCGGTCACGTCGCAGCGCACCGCGAGCGCACGCCGCCCCATCGCCTCGATCTCGACGACCGTCTGCTCCGTGTGCACCATGCCCCGCTGCCGGGCGACGGTGGCGAGCGCGCCGTAGCGGTCGGTCTCCTCCGAAAGCTGGGACTCGACGAGCAGGTCGGCGACGACGACGTCGGCGCCGGCACGCGCCAGCGTCAGCGCGTCGGCGCGGCCGAGCCCGCGCGAGCCGCCCGTGACGAACGCGACACGTCCGGTGAGGTCGATCTCGAGCGCCATGCGATTCGGAGCCTAGTCCCTCGGCAGGAAGATCTCCTTCGCGATCACGAGCCGCTGGATCTGCGACGTGCCCTCGTAGATCTGGAACAGCTTCGCGTCGCGCATGAGCTTCTCGACCGGATACTCCTTCATGTAGCCGTAGCCGCCGAACACCTGCACCGCGTCGGTGGTCACCCGCATCGCGACGTCCGCGGCGAAGCGCTTTGCGAACGACGAGTAGAGCGTCGCCTTGCGCCCGAAGCCCTGGTCGAGCATCCACGAGGCCTGCCACGTGAGCAGGCGGGCGGCCTCGATCTCCGTGGCCATGTCCGCGATCATGAAGTTGACGCCCTGGTGCATCGCGATGGGCATGTCGAACGCGACGCGCTCCTTCGCGTAGGCGATCGAGTGCTCGTAGGCGGCCTGCGCGACGCCGACCGCGCCGACCGCCGTGCCGGGCCGGGTGAAGTCGAGCGTCGCCATGGCGATCTTGAAGCCGTCGCCCTCCTCGCCGATCCGGTTGGCTGCCGGCACGCGGACGTCCTGGAGCGCGAAGGCGGAGGTGTCGGTCGCCCGCTGGCCCATCTTCTCGAGGTGGCTCTCGATGCTCACGCCGGAGGCATCCATCGGGACGATGAAGACCGACATGCCCTTGCTGCCGGCGCGCGGGTCGGTCTTGGCGAAGACGACGGTCCAGGCTGCATAGCCGGCATTCGTGATGAACGTCTTCGAGCCGTTGAGGACGTACTCGTCGCCCTCACGGACGGCGGTCGTCTTCAGCGCGGCGACGTCCGAGCCGGCGCCCGGCTCCGAGAGTCCGAACGAGCAGAGGATCGGCGACTCGACGAGCGGCTGCAGCCAGGCGGCCTTCTGGTCGTCGCTGCCGAACAGCAGCACCGGGGCGGAGCCGAGGCCGTTCGCGGAGACCGAGGTGCCGATGCCGCTGCAGCCCCAGTTCAGCTCCTCGCCGACGAGCATCCCGTCGAAGGACGAGAGGCCGAGGCCGCCGTACTCCTCGGGGACGTACAGGTTCATCAGCCCCACCTCGTGCGCCTTCGCGATCACGTCGGCCGGGTGCTGCATCCTCTCGTCGTACTCGCGCTCCTTCGGGCGGATCTCCTTCTCGGCGAACTCGCGCGCGAGCTCGCGCAGCGCCTTCTGCTCCTCGGTCAGGGCAAACGACACGCCGGTGGCGGCTGAGTGCTCGATCGTCGACATCGTTTCCGTCCCCAATGCTCGATTGACTAGTCAGTCAACGATTCTAGCGAGGCCCCGCCCGGGGTCAACGGCGCCGGCTCAGGCGGTCGCGCCGGCAGGCCTCAGCGCCGACGGATCACGCCTGCTGAGCGCCACCGCCCCGGCGAGCACGAAGGCGAAGGCGGCCACCCGCGCGGCGCCTTGCCAGCCGCCCGGGAGCGCCTCGGCGAACAGCACGGTGCCGGCGAGGATCGGCAGCGCGTTCGTCCAGAGCACCGCGAGCCCGGCGGTCGAGAGCCGGCCGCCGCGCTGGAACGCGAGCTGCATGCAGATGAACGCCGCCGTGTGGCAGGCGAGCAGCCCCGGGACGAACAGGAGTCGTGCCCCGCCCGCGACGGCGGCCTTGGTGCCGACGTCGCCGGCGGCGTAGAGGACGCCGGCGGCCGTACCGAGGCCCGCGCCGGCGGGCAGCAGGCTCGCGGCGCCGGCCGCGACGACGACGGAGACCACCATCCACGCGGCGACCGCCGTCGCGGAGCCGCGGCCCGCAGCCGGATGCGATCCGAGCGACAGCGAGAGCAGCAGGAGGCCGGTGAGGGCGGCGCCGATGCCGACGCGCTCCGCGGGGCGAAGCCGTCCGCCGCCGATCGCGAGGACGCCGATCCCGCCCGCGGACGCCGCCTGCACGAGCGAGAGCGGCGCGATCCGCAGCGCCACGACGTAGAGCACCCAGCCGCCGATGCCGCCGAAGAAGCCGAGCGACCAGCGACCGCTGCGAAAGAGCGACTCCAGCGAACGCAGCGGCCGGCGGAGCGAGAGGGCCGGAAGCGCCGATGCGGACGCGTGCTGCAGCGCGTAGCCGCCGTTGATCGCGACGGCTGACACGACCGCGAGCACGAGACCGAGCGCGATCACTGGAAGGGAAGGTACGCCTCGGCGGCGAGCGCCGCGACGCCGACGCGCGGCAGGTCGCGACGCCGCTCGTAGACGACGAAGCGACGCTGCCAGCCGGGCAAGAACTTGCGATTGAAGAGGAGCAGGCTGTCGAGCTGGAACCACCCCTTCAGGCGTCGCAGCGTCGCCGCCTCGAGCCGCTGCGCGCCCGTGAGCTGCGCGCCCGGCTCGAGCAGCGCTGCGAACGGCGAGAAGTTGAGCGATGCGTGCGCGAAGCCGTGCTCGCGTGCCCAGAAGATCGCTTCGCAGATGAGCCATTCCGTGAATCCGTTCGGCACGTCGCGCAGCCGCGGCATCGACGAGAGCGACAGCGCGGAGCCCGCGCGCGAGACGGCGAAGTGGAGGAAACCCTTCGGACGCCCGTCACGGTCGAAGCCGATCACGAAGACCGCGTCGTCGTCGCCGGGCGGGAAGAGCCCGCCGAGCGACATCACGAAGCCGCGCTCCGGAGCGTCGCCGCGCCAGACGTGCGCGATCGTCTCGAGCTCGGCACGCATCGTCTGGTCGATCTCGCTCGGGCGCAGGATCCGACGCTCGAATCCTGCCGCGTGCAACCGGTGGACGGATTGCCGCACCTTGCGGATCGGCCGTCCTTCGAGCGAGAACGCCGCCGTGTCGACGACGGCCTCGTCACCGTGGTAGAGCGAGCGCAGGCCGAGCTCGCGGTAGAGGCCGAGGCACGACTCGGAGACGCCGAGGACGGCGACGCGCCAGCCGCGCTCGTGCGCGAAGTCGAGGAAACGGCGTACGAGCTCGCACCGCGCGTCCGCCCGCCCGATCGGGTCGCCGGACACGATCGCGACGCCGCCGACGACGCGGTAGGCGAGAAACGCCGATTCGTCCTCGGAGAAGAAGTACGACTTGTCGGCGCGCAGCGCGAACGGCGCCAGCGTGTCCGCGCCCCAGGTCGCGACGAGCCGCCGCACGAGCGAGAGCTCGTGCGCGGCGTGGCGCACGCCGTAGCGCCAGGGGGCGAGCCACTCGGCGAGAACGAGCCCGAGCGAGCCCCAGCCGAGAAGGAAGACCGAGAGCGGGAACCAGTCGGCGACGGGCCCGCTCAGATGATCGGCGCCGTGGAAGCTCAGGCCGGCGAGCGCGAGCCCCGTCACGTGCAACGCGAACGAGATCGTGTACGGCTCGTCGGCCATCAGGCGGTTGGCCCAGAGCGTCGCGAGCCCGTAGAGGACGACCACCGCGGACAGCACGACCGCATGGAGCAGCACGCGCGGCTTGGCCGACGGATCGCCGCGCAGCCGGAAGTCGTCGCGGCGCGCGAGCAGCACCACGACCGCGACGCCCGTGACGATCGCGCCCTGATCGAACCGACGCTCGACGTGGAGTGCGAGCAGGGCGGTGAGCAGGGCGATCGCGATCTGCCACGCCCGCCGGTTTCCGCGTGCGAGGCTCCGCGCCGTCACGACGAGGGCGGCCGCGAGAGGCACGACGAGCGCTTTCGAGAGCCCGTGCACGTGCGCGGCGTCGAGCGCCGTGACGAGTGAGCGGCGATGCTCGGGGAAGAGCGCGTCCACCGCCGCGAGCAGCGCGACACCCGCGACGATCCACGCGAGGGCGAACCGTGCGCGCGGTTGAGCGGATCGCCGCGGTCCCGCGAGCAGCGCGCCCGCGATGCCCGCGAGCACCGCCGGGATCAGGACCGCCCGCTCGGCGCCGGCGGCATGAAAGGCCTGGTGCGCGGAGATCTGCCGCACGGTGAGGATCGAGACGCCGTTCACGGCGTAGAGCCAGCCGCCGACGCCGAGCCCGAGCAGCAGGCCGCCCGTCAGCCGGTCTGACCCGCTCCAGCGTGCGAGCAGCCCGAGCAGGACGCCGCTCGCTCCCCAGACGGCGAGATAGAGCAGCACCGGAACGCCGCCGTGATGTGACAGCTCGTCGAGCGGCAGCGCGTCCCGCACCACCGGGCCCGGCAGCGCGACGATCGGCCGGGCGAGATACAGCCAGCCGGTCGCCGACGCGAGAACGCCGAGCCCGAGCACGGCGGCCGCGGCACGACGGACGACCCTGGTCACGCGAGCCTCGACGCCGCGGCCAGGTCGGCAGCACGGGCGTTGTCGCGCCAGATCGCCCAGTTGTGACCGCCGTAGGTCTCGAAGTAGCGATGCGGGAGCCGCTCGGCGGTGAGCTCGCGGGCGAAGGCCGCGTTCTCGCGACGCAACGGATCCGTCGACCCCGAGTAGAACCAGAAGAACGTGCCGAGCTTGCGCAGCTCGGGCGCGACGCGCGGGAGGAGGCGGCGCGGGTCGTTCGCCGTCAGGAGCTGCAGCCTCGAGCCGAAGATCGCGTGCAGGTGGTCAGGGCGCTGGTAGCCGGACCAGCTCTCCACGACCGAGAACTCGTGCGGATGGTGGAGCGCGATGTTGATCGCGCCGTAGCCGCCCTCCGAAAGTCCTCCGATCGCCCGGCCCGATGCTCGCGCGATCGTGCGGAAATGCGCATCGACGTAGTGCACGAGGTCGCGCGCGACGAAGGTCGCCCAGCCGTCCTTCGGCGAGACGCCGTTCACCCACTCCTCGTCCGTGAACGTGCCGGTCGAGCCGAAGGGCATCACGAGGATGAGCGGCTTCGCCCGGTGTCGCGCGGTGAGCGTGTCGTCGACGACACCCATCTGCACCGTCTGCAGGAAGGCGAGCGGCCGGCCCGGAAAGCCGTGCAGCAGGTAGAGCACGGGATAGCGCCGGTGCGGATGCTCGGCGTAGCCCGACGGGAGGTAGACGTAGGCCTCCTGGCTCCGCCCGCCGAGAGCGGCGCTCGGAACGAGCAGCCGGTGCACCGTGCCCGGCTGCTTGACGAACGCCGGCTCACGCGGCGGGGCGAAGCCGCGGTACGAGAGGTAGTTGTCGAGGTAGCTGCGGAGGCCGAGGAGGCCGACCGCCACGAAGGCGGCCAGCACGGCGCCGCCTGCCGCTGCCACGCGAAACCCCGGGTGCCTGAGTACCGTGGTCACAGCCAGGGTGTACCGTCATGACGTTAAGTGCGCGTTGCGCGTTGATTGTGCGTCCGAAGTGAAGAAAGCCGGGCTCCCCGTCCTGGCAGGCATCGCGCTCGCGGCGGCCGCCGCCGCGGTGGCCTCGACGGTGCTCCAGCGGCGCCAGGACGGCTCGTTCCACTCGGAGGCGCTCGGCGGCACCCTCCACTACGAGGTCTACCTGCCCGCCGACTACGCGACGAGCCGCAAGCGCTATCCGGTCGTCTACTTCCTGCACGGGCTCCCGTCGACGAGCACCGCGTACCGGAGCGTCGGCTTCGTCGAGGCCTCGCTGGACAAGGTCGGCCGGCCGGCGATCCTCGTCGTGCCCCAGGGCGCCCGAAACGACGACCCGGATCCCGAATACCTCGACCAGGGCCGCGGCGCCGGATGGGACACGGCGATCGCGGACGAGCTGCCGCGGGTCGTCGACGGCCGCTTCCGGACGATTCCCTCCCGCCGCGGACGCGCACTCGTCGGCGTCTCCGCGGGCGGCTACGGGGCGATGCATCTCGCGCTCGAGCACCTCGACGAGTTCGCGGTCGTGGAGTCGTGGAGCGGCTACTTCCATCCGACCGATCCGACGGGCACGAAGCCGCTCGATCTCGGCTCGCCCGCAAAGAACGAGAGCGCCGACGTGCACCGGCAGCTGAGCGTCACGGCGAGCCGGATCAGGCAGCTGCCGACCTTCATCGCCTTCTACGTCGGCCGGGACGACTGGCGCTTCTCGGCCGAGAACGAGCAGCTGAACCAGGAGCTGTCGCGAGCGGGGATCCCGCACGTCTTCCGCCTCTACGCCGGCGGACACGACCAGCGTCTCTGGCAGCGCTACGCCCCCGCCTGGCTCGCGCTCGCGCTCGCACATCTCGCTCCTGCGCAGTAGAGCGGAGGGCTACGATGGGCCACGTGGCCGCCACGGCGAAGCCCACGACGCTCGATCCGCGCGACTTCCTCGCCGTCGACGCCCTGCTCGACGAGGAAGAGCGCGCGATCCGGGACACGATCCGGCAATTCGTGCGCGAGCAGGTCCTGCCGGACGTCGGCGAGTGGTTCGAGCAGGGGATCCTGCCGGGTGAGCTCGCGAAGGAGCTCGCGCAGCTCGGCCTCTTCGGCATGCACCTCGAGGGCTACGGGCTGCCGGGTGCGAGTTCCGTCGCGTACGGGCTCACCTGCATGGAGCTCGAGGCGGGCGATGCCGGCGTGCGCAGCCTCGTCTCCGTCCAGGGGTCGCTCGCGATGTTCGCGATCTGGCGTTGGGGTTCGGAGGAGCAGAAGGAGCGCTGGCTGCCGGCGATGCACGAGGGCGACGCGATCGGGTGCTTCGGGCTGACGGAGTCGGACGCCGGCTCCGATCCCGGCGCGATGCGCACACAGGCGCGACGCGACGGCTCCGACTGGATCCTGACCGGCTCGAAGATGTGGATCACGAACGGCACGATCGCCGACGTCGCGATCGTGTGGGCGCGCACCGACGAGGGCAGGATCAACGGCTTCATCGTCGAGCGCGGCATGCCCGGCTTCGAGGCGCCGGAGATGCACCACAAGATGTCGTTGCGCGCCTCCGTCACGTCGGAGCTCGTGCTCCGCGACGTGCGCGTTCCCGAGGAGAGCCGCTTCCCCGAGGCCACGAGCCTGCGCGCTCCGCTCTCCTGTCTCGACGAGGCCCGGTACGGCATCGTGTGGGGCTCGGTCGGCTCCGGCCGCGCCTGCTTCGAGGCCGCGCTCGACTACGCGAAGGAGCGGATCGTCTTCGGCAAGCCGATCGCCGCGTACCAGCTCACGCAGCAGAAGCTCGCCGAGATGGCGCTCGAGGTGAACCGCGGCTCGCTCGTCGCTCTGCACCTCGGCCGGATGAAAGACAAGGGGACTCTGCGCCCGGAGCACGTGAGCATGGGGAAGATGGGCAACGTCCGCGGTGCGCTCGAGGTGGCGCGCTCGGCGCGGTCGGTGCTCGGCGGCAACGGGATCACGCTCGAGTATCCGGTGATCCGGCACATGAACAACCTCGAGTCGGTCCTCACGTACGAGGGCACGCACGAGGTGCACACGCTCGTCGTCGGCAACGCGCTGACCGGCACGAACGCGTTCCGCTCGGGCTAGCTCAGAACCCTACGCCCTCGGGCACGGGCAGGGGGCTCGTCGCGAGACCGGGACGCGCGCCGCCGTCGTTGTACTCCGAAGGCGCGACGTCATTGGGACCGTCCGCATAGAAGAGGCTGGCGAGGCGCTGGATCTGGCGCCGCCCCGGCCCGAGCTCGTACTGGCCGCCGCCGTACATGCGGATGCCGCGCTGCTCGCACGCGTCGACGCACTCGAGCAGCTTCTGCACCGTGGCGAAACGGGACGGCTTGACGTTGAGCCAGCGAGGAGCGAGCGGCAGCCGGTCGAGGTCTTCGAGCGAATGCACCGGCGCGTCGAAGCTCAACCTGTCCTCGGCGCCGTGCAGCGCCTCGCGGCAGCCGTCCTCGAGCCAGGGGTCCTCGATCACAGCGGTCGGAAACGCTTCCGCGACCGCGCGGTAGAGCGCAGGGTCGGGCGCGAGGTCGACGCTCGTGCCGCGGTAGTACGCCTTCAGGTCGAGCACGCGCACGCGGTCGAGCGCCGCGAGCCGGCTCATCCGATCCCGATCCCAGTCCTCCTCGACGTCGAGCTTGAACTCGAGCTGCGGATTCAGTGCGAGATACGGCTCGATCTCCGCGCGCGTCGACGCGACGAACCGCACGGGCCTGTAGGCGCGGCCGACGACGGCGCCGAGCGAGCGCCCGGCCTGGCGTAGGCCCAGGTCGAGCGCTGCGCTCTCGAAGGCCCAGCGCCGGTAGTCGCGCGAGGCGGGCATGCGCGGCTCCCCCCGCCAGAGCTCGAGCTCGCCGATCCGCTGCGAGAAGGCCTCCAGCGTCCGGCCGCCGGCGAGCGTCTCCCGCACAGGGAAGTCGTCGTGGTCGTCCGGCGTGTAGGTGACGTCTTCGCCCTCTCCTTCCTCGCCGCCGCCGCGCAGCACGACGGTCGTCGTCACGCGCGTCCAGCCGCTCCGGGTCGGCTGCTCACGCCGCTGGAGCACGTAGTCGTCCACGTGGACCTCGAGGCCCGCCAGCGCATCCCAGAGCGGCATGCTCCGAGCCTAGACGCGGCGGCTCACGCCCGTCCACTCGCCCCTTGCGCCCCCACTTACGCCGGTCGAGCACCAGCCGTAAGGCTGACCCCGAAGCCGCCGCGGCGTCCTACGCTCGGCCGGAATGATCTTCGCCAGCTCCTCAGGCAGGCAATGAAGCGCCTCGGACTCTTGTGGTCGGCACTGTCGGCGGCCGGTGTCCTCGTCTTGGCGATGGCCGGGGTCGGCTCGTCCGCGACGTCCACGTGCCTGGTTGTGAACACCCGTGTCGACCAGGTCTACACGACGTTGCAGGCGGCAAGCGATGCCGCGACAACGCTCACGGGCGACACGCTGTCGGTGAAGGGGACGTGCTACGGCGTGACGACGGTCTCGAAGAGCCTGACCATCCTCGGAAGGCAGCAACATCGTCGACGCGCCACGCTCAACGGCGGAGGGTCCGATAGGGCTGTCGTGAGCGTCGTGGGCGGCGTCACAGTCGCGCTGAGCAACCTGACCATCACCGGCGGAGGCGTCGCCGGCGGCGCCGGAGGGCTCGGCGGCGGCATCTCCAACGACGGCGGCACGCTCACGCTCACGAACACGACGATCACCGGCAACACCGCAAGGCTCGGCGGCGGTGTCTATAACGTCGGCGGTGGGACGATCACGCTCGACAACTCGACCGTCAGCGACAACACCGTCGGCGCAGGCGCAGGCGCCGGCATCTACAACGACCGGGCTGTCGTCAGGCTCGTCAACTCGACCGTGACCGGCAGCACCGGAGCCGAATTCGGCGGCGGCATCTCCAACCACTACGGCACGCTGACGCTCACGGGCTCGACCATCACCCACAACACGGCCCAGTACGGCGGCGGCATCTTCAACGACGGCGGGGTCACGCTCGGCGACTCGACGGTCACCGGCAACACCGCCCAGTACGGCGGCGGCATCTACAACGCCGGGGCGGTCACGCTCGACGGCGGCTCGACGGTCACCGGCAACACCCCCGACGACTGCGTCGAGCTGCCGGGTACCTGCTAGGCCGGGCGATACGCGGTCGAAAGAGCGCGGCACGCGCGCGCCCGAGGCAGAATACTCCGACTCTATGGGCCGCACGCTCGCCTGTGCAGCGGTGCTCCTCGTCGTTGCGGCCGCGCCGGCGGCCGCCGCGCTGCCTCCGCGGGGAGAGCTCGTGCCGGGTCGCTCGCTCGGCGGCGTCCGGCTCGACGAAACGCCGGCGCAGGTTCGTGCCACGCTCGGGAGCTCGTACGGGGTGTGCCGAGGCTGTGCGCGCACGACCTGGTACTTCACGTATCGAGCGTTCGACCAGCACGGGCTTGCGGTCGAGCTCACGGATGGACGGGTGTCGGCCGTGTACACGCTGTGGGAGCCGGCGGGCTGGCACGCGCCCGAGGACCTCCGGCTCGGCGCACCGCAGGGCCAGGTCGCCGCGCTCGCCGGGACCCTCCTGCCGATCGCGTGCTCCGGCTACCAGGCACTCGTCCGCGACAGCAGCACCGCGCGCACCGTCTACTACGTCGCCGACGCGAAGCTCTGGGGCTTCGGGCTCTTGCGTCCGGACGAGAGCCCGTGCAGGTGATCGAACTCGCGGACGTGGAGGCCGCGGCGGAGCGCCTGCGCGGCGTCGCCAACCGCACGCCCGTGCTCACCTCGCGAACTCTCGACGGTGTGGTAGGGGCGACGGTGTACGTGAAGGCGGAGTGCTTCCAGCGCGGCGGCGCCTTCAAGTTCCGGGGAGCGTTCAACAAGATCGCGTCGCTCCCGGACGAGGTGCGCACGTGCGGCGTGCTTGCCTATTCGTCCGGCAACCACGCGCAGGCGGTCGCGATCGCGGCCCGCCTGCTCGGCACGAGCGCGACCATCCTCATGCCCGAGGACGCGCCGCCGGCGAAGCTCGACGCGACCCGCGGCTACGGCGCCGAGATCGTCGCCTACGACCGGTGGACGGACAGCCGCGAGGAGATCGGCGCTCGCATCGCGGCGGAGCGCGGCGCCGCGCTGGTGAAGCCGTACGACGATCCGCTCGTCATGGCCGGCCAGGGGACGACGGCGCTCGAGCTGCTCGAGGACGCACCGGAGCTCGACCTGCTCGTCGCGCCGGTCGGAGGCGGCGGTTTGATCGCCGGCTGCGCCACCGCCGCCAAGGCGCTGCGAGCCGAGATCCGCGTCGTCGGCGTCGAGCCCGCGATGGGCGACGACACGCGGCGCTCCTTCGCCGCCGGAGAGCGCGTGCGCATCGACGTGCCGCGCACGATCGCCGACGGCCTGCAGGCGACGGAGCCCGGCGAGCTCACCTTCGAGGTGAACCGCCGGCGCGTCGACGAGATCGTCACCGTCACGGACGCAGAGATCCTCGACGCGATGGCATTCCTCTTCGACCGGCTGAAGGTCGTCAGCGAGCCGAGCGGCGCCGCCGGCGTCGCAGCGTTGCTTGCAGGACGTGTCGACGCGAACGGCAAACGCGTCGGCGTCGTGGTCTCGGGCGGCAATGTCGGCGTCGCCCGCTTCGTCGAGCTACTCGACGCGCGTTAAGAGCTCGGAGCTGCGAAGCCGCGGCGCACGACGTCGACGAGCGTCGATTCGGCGGCGGCCATCTCGACGTCCCCATCGGGGAGCTGACCGAGCACCCAGCCGGTCAAGACCTCGTCGATCCCGCCGTAGAAGACGGTCGCAGCCATCCGCGGATCGAGATCGGAGCGGAATTCCCCGGCCTGACGGCCTCGCTCGATGATCCGCTCGATCGCCTGGATCGGCTTCACGAACTCGCCGATCTTCTGCGGCAGCTCCGGCGTGCGCGCGATCTCGCGCACGAGGACGCGCACGACGTCCGGCTGGTGCCGCCAGGTGCGCAGCACGATCGCCGCCACGTGCCGGAGCTGCTCGCGCGCAGGCTCGTCCGACTGCTCGACGGCGTCGATCCGCTCGAGCAGGATCGCCCAGTTCTCGCGGAAGATCGTCTCGAGCACCTCGTCCTTCGAGGAGAAGTAGTGGTAGAGCAGGCCGTGCGCGACGCCGGCCTCCTCGGCGATGTCGCCCACGCGCGACGTGTGGAACCCTTTGCGGGCGAAGACGCGCACTGCAGCGTCGAGGATGACGCGCCGCTTCTCCCCCGCCACGGTCGAGCGCTCTTCCAAGGCGGTCGTAGGGTAGTGGTAGCGTCGCGCGCGATGCAACGGCCGCTCGCGGGCATGCTCGTCGTCGACCTGACCCGCTATCTCCCGGGCGCGTTCGCGACGGCGGAGCTGCTGCGGCTGGGGGCCCGTGTCGTCCGGCTCGAGCAGCCGGACGGCGACCCGATGCGGGCGACGGCGCCCGGCACGGGCCGCCCGTCCGTCGTGTCGAGCTTCTCGTCCGGGTCGCCCCGCCGTCCCGAGGTGAACATCGGACACTCGGTCATGCCGTAGGAGCGGAAGGAGAACGCGGTGAGCAGCTGCCGAACCTTGCGCATGAACTCGGGCGAGACGTCGGCGGCTCCGGAGCCGCTGCTGCGGACCGAGCGGACCTTCTC
>Ga0187777_10000916_pt1 | contig 19262 bp, 17 predicted proteins | sample 1015_Q2_SP5_10_M_FD_132416 | JGI IMG/M metagenome (GOLD analysis project Ga0187777, IMG submission 132416) | Tropical peat soil microbial communities from peatlands in Department of Meta, Colombia - 1015_Q2_SP5_10_MG | ecosystem: Environmental > Terrestrial > Soil > Wetlands > Peat | place... | reverse complement strand
TTCCACGCCAAGACGCTGGAGGAGTGGATGGAGATCGCCGTGGAGCACGACATCGCGATGGGACCGGCGCTCCGCTTCGAGGACATCCAGGACGACCCGCACCTGCGCGCTCGCGGCCAGGTCATGGTCGAACGCAACCCGCGCTTCGGGGACATCCTGACCCTCGGGAACCCGGTGTTGGTTCCGGGCGAGGAGTTCCACGTCCGTTCCGCGCCCGCCCACGGCGAGCACACCGACGAGGTGCTCGCCGAGTTGGGCTACGACCGCACCGACCGCGCTCGCTTCCGCGCTGCCGGCGTGGTCTGACGCGCCGTGCGCGTCGAGGGCAAGGTCGTGGTCGTCACCGGGAGCGGCCACGGCATCGGCGAAGGTCTCGCGCGGCGGTTTGTCGCCGAGGGCGCGCGCGCGGTCGTCGTCTCCGATGTCGACGGCGACGCCGCCGCGCGCGTCGGCGGCGAGCTCGGCCAGCCGTACCGGCCGTGCAACGTGGGCGATGCAGAGGAGTACCCGGCGTTCCTCGACTGGGTCGAGCGCGACGTCGGCCCGATCGACCTGCTGTGCAACAACCCCGCGGTGTTCGGCGGCCCCGAAGGTGGGAACCTCCAGACCGCCGAGGACACGTGGGATCGGTCGTGGCAGGTGAACGTGATGGCACACGTGCGGTCCGCCACCCACCTCGTGCCGCGCATGCTCGAGCGGGGCGGCGGCTACTTCCTCCAGACCCTGTCGGCCGCGGCGCTCATCACGTCGAATTCGCCGGCCGCGTACACGGTCACCAAGCACGCTGCGCTCGGCTTCGCCGAGTGGCTGATGCTCAACTACTCCGACCGCAACGTCAGGGTGTCGTGTCTGTGCCCCACCGCGGTCGAGACCACGCCCGGGCAGTTCGCCGGCATGCCCGACATCGGCCTCGTGCAGACGCCCGCCGACATCGCCGACTTCGCCGTGCGCGGCCTCGACGCCGAGGCGTTCCTCATCCTCCCCAACCCGGCGGTGGGCGGCTCGTTCCGCAAGAAGGCCACGGACTACGACGCCTGGATCGCGCGCACGACCGAACGGATCCGCCCCATCCGCATGCCCGGCCCCTGGGACTGACCGGGAACGGCTGGCGTCCGTACACTGTACAGTCCGACGCCGTCGAGTCGAGGGGGAGCGCCGTATGCCCGGACCGATCTGCGAAGGGTTGACCGTCGTCGAGCTGGGCTCCGGCAGCATCGCCGCGTCGCTCGCCGGCATGATCCTCGCCGACAACGGCGCCCGCGTCGTCAAAATCGAACCGCCGGGCGGTGACGCGCTGCGGCGGAACCTGCCGTCGGGCTTCCTCGTGTGGAACCGCGGCAAGGAGAGCGCGGTCCACGATTTGCACATCGAAGACGGCCGGCGCGCGGTGCGTGACCTCGCGGCGCGCGCCGACGTGCTGCTCGTCGGGTTCGGGGCGGGCCGGGCGGAGGAGTGGGGGCTCGGCTACGACGCGGTCCACCCGTCGAACCCCGGGCTCGTGTACTGCGCGATCACCGGGTTCGGGCCGGCCGGTCCGTACGCGAACCTGAAGGCGTACGAGGGCGTGGTGCAGGCGAAGCTCGGCGCGTACACGCGCGGGATCTTCGGCTTCCGCGACGGGCCGATCTTCAGCGGCGCTCCCACCGCGAGCACCGGTGCCGCCCACATGGCGGTGAGCGGGATCCTGGCCGCGCTGATCGCGCGCGAGACCACGGGTCGCGGCCAGCGCGTCGACACGTCGCTCGCCCAGGGACTGATCCCCGCCGACTACTTCGGCATCTACCACGCGCAGCTCGCGATGCGCGCGGCCTCGGCAGGAGCGGGCGACGGCCCCAACACCGCGCCGGGCGGCGGTATGGGCGCGAGCCGGTACGCGCTCACGCTGCCCACCAAGGACGGTCGGTGGGTCAACCTGTCGCCGCAGCAGCCGCACCAGGCGGCCGCGCTCCTGCGTGCCGTCGGCCTCGACCACACGCTCGAGCAGGAGCCGTTTGCGAACGCGCCGTTCTTCAAGGACGCCGACGACGCGCAGGCCTGGGAGGACATGCTCTGGGAGAAGTTCCGTGCCCAGACGTGGGCCGAGCTCCAGCCCCAGCTCATCGCCGAGAACGACCTCCCGTTCGAGCTGTGCGGCACGAGTGAGGAAGCGCTCGACCACCCGCAGATCGTCGCCAACGGCGAGGCGATCGAGGTCGACGATCCCGTCGTCGGCACCGTGCGCCAGGTCGGCCCCGTTGCCGCGTTCGCCAAGAGCCCGTCGGTGGTCACGCGGTCGGCGCCCGCGCTCGGCGAGGGCACCGGGGGCGCGGGTGGTGAGCCGGTGGTCATGGACTCGGGTGCGTCGCTCGAGCACGCGCTCTCGGGCGTGACCATCGTGGAGTTCGGCTTCTTCTACGCCATGCCGTTCGGGGTGACCCTCGCCGCGTCGCTCGGTGCCCGCGTGATCAAGCTCGAGGACGGCCACGGCGACCCGATGCGCCAGGCGTTCGGCGGCGAGTCCGGCTCGGCGAAGGTCACCGAGGGCAAGGAGAGCTTGTCGATCGACCTCAAGAGCGAGCGCGGCCGTGCGATCGTGCAGCAGGTCGTCGAGCGCGCCGACGTGTTCGTGCTCGGCTTCCGGCCCGGCGTGGCCGAGCGGCTCGGTATCGACTACGAGTCGCTCGCCGCGGTGAACCCGGACCTCGTGTACGTGCACGCGGCGGGCTACGGCGCCCACGGGCCGTACGCGCACCGTCCCGTGTACGCGAGCACGGCCCTCGCGCTCGCCGGCAACCTGCCGCGCCACGCGGGCTTCTGGATGAACCCGGAGCTCTCGGCCGACTTCAGCGTCGTCGAGCTCCAGAACGTGATCGCACCCCGTCTACGAGGGCCGATCGACGGCGACTCGAACGCAGCGCAGACCGCGTGCACCGCGCTGATGCTCGGCTTGTTCCACCAGAGGCGAACCGGCGAGGGCCAGTTCCTCGCCACGTCGATGATCGGCGGCAACGTCTACTCCTACTCCGACGACGCCGTGACCTACGCCGGCAAGCCACCGGTCCCGCAGTCCGACCCCGAGCAGCACGGGTTGTCGGCGCTGTACCGGCTCTACGAAGCCGCCGACGGTTGGATCTTCCTCGCTGCCGTCACGCGCGAGGAGCGCGACGCTCTCGCGCGTGCGTTGCAGATCGACCTCCCCGACGGCGACGACGAGCGGGCCGCGGTGATCGCCGCCGCGGTGCGCGAGCGGAAGGCCGACGAGCTCGAGCAGATGCTCACCGACGCGGGTGCCGGGGCCGCTGCGGTGGCCGCGGTACCGCACCCGGCCGTGGTCGCGACCGATCCCGTCCTGCTCGACACCGGGCTCGCGGTCGACATCGAGCACCCGTTGTTCGGCGTCATCCGCCGTCACGGGCTGCCGGCCGCGCTGTCGGAGACGCCCGGCCGGGTCGCCGCGGGCTGCTCGCGCGGAGAGCACACGCGTGCGATCCTCGCCGAGCTGGGGTACTCGCCCGACGACGTCGCCGGCCTGGAGCGCGACGGCGTGGTGTTCGGTCCCGACTGATCTCGCAGGTCCGGTGAACGCACCCCTCGCAGGCCGCGTCGCGCTCGTGACGGGCGGCGGGCGCGGCATCGGTCGCGCGCACTCCCTGCTGCTCGCCGCGCGCGGCGCGTCAGTCGTGGTCTGCGACGTCGGCGTCGAGCTCGACGGCCACGGCCACGACGCCGCAATCGCCGAGTCGGTCGTCGCCGAGATCGCTGCGAGCGGCGGGCGCGCGGTGGCCGACGACAGCGACGTCTCGACCTTCGGCGGCGGTGCCCGAGCCGTGCAGCGCGCGCTCGACGCGTTCGGCGCGATCCACATCGTCGTCAACAACGCCGGCCTCGCGGGCGGCGGGAGCATCGAGACGGTCAGCGAGGAGCTGCTCGACCGCGTGATGGCGGTGAACTTCCGCGGATCGGTCGGCACCGTCAAGGCTGCCTGGCCGCACCTGCGCGCGCAGGGTTGGGGCCGCGTCGTGAACACCGTGTCGGAGGTGGCGCTCGACACCAGGATGCCGGGCGCGGGCAGCATCGGCTACGGCGCCGCCAAGGCGGCGGTCTGGTCGCTGACCCTCTCGCTCGCGGAGGCGGGCCGCGAGCACGGCATCACCGTGAACGCGGTGTCCCCGGGCGCGTTCACGCGGATGAACGAGGCGATGTTCGCCACGTCCCCGCCTCCGCCGGGCCTCGACCTCGACCCGGTGCACGTGGCGCGGGTCGTCGCCTGGCTGGCCTCGCACGACGCCGCCGATGTCACCGGCCGGATCGTGCACGCGGCCGGCGGGCAGCACCGTGAGTACGTCACTGCCCGTCACCGCGACACCGAGCTCGTCGCGCGCATCGATGCCGCGCTGGGCGACGGGGCTAGCGTCTCGCCTCATGCCGGAGACGTGGATCACTGACGAGATGCGAGCCGCCGTCGGCGGGCAGCACAGCGACCGCACCTCGATGCCGATCTCGGTGTCGGACATCCGCAAGTGGGCGCAGGCCGTCTACTACCCGGAGGCACCGCCGCGCGAGTACTGGGACGAGGAGTACGCGGCGACCACGCCCGCGGGCGGGATCGTCGCGCCGCAGGAGTTCAACCCGTTCGCGTGGATGACCGCGGCCGGGCCGCCCGCCGTCGACGCGCTCGGGCAGGGCGCGAGCACCACCGAGTTGCGGCTCGGCGTCACGCCACCGGCGACGACCAACATGCTGAACGGCGGCATGTCGGTCGAGTACACGGGTGTGCTGATGCGGCCGGGCGACGTCATCCGCGCGATCACGAGCCTGGTCGACTACGCGGAGCGGGAGCTGCGCCTCGGGCTGATGCTCTTCACCACGACCGAGCAGCGATGGACCAACCAGGACGGCGCGCTCGTCAAGGTGCAGCGCGACGTGTTGATCCGGTACTGACCCGAAGTCCGCGGCGCAGGTACCCTGCGTCGCAGCGAGCGAGCCGAGAAGGTAGGCGTGATGGACGTCGAGGTCGGGCAGGTGCTGCCGCCGTACATCCGCGAGGCGGGGTTCCCGGCGTGGAACCGGTACGCCGCGGTCAACGACGAGTTCATCCCCATCCACATGGAGGACGCCGCCGGCGCCGCGGCGGGCTACTCGGGCGCGTTCGGCATGGGCAACCTCCAGTGGGCGTACTTCCACTGCCTGCTGCGAACGTGGATGGCCGGCACGAACGGGCGCATCGTGCACGTGGAGTGCCAGTTCCGACGCGCCAGCGAGCAGCACCACACGGTCGCCGCCCGCGGCGTCGTCACCGGCATCCGCGAGGAGAGCGGCGAACGCCTCGTCGACCTCGACGTCTGGACCGAGATCGAGGACGGCACCGCCCTCGCCCCCGGCCACGCGACGGTCGCGTTCCCCCTCTGACGACGAACTTGCGTCACCAACCGACGTAGAGGGTCGGCTGGTGACGCAAGTTCGCTGTGGAGTGGCACTCAGGCGAACGGGTCGCCCGGGCAGGTGCGGGTGGTGAAGGCGTAGCGGGCGCCGAGGCAGTCGTCGGGGTCGGCGGTGACCACGGACGGAGACGTGCGGGCACAGTGCACGCCGACCGTCGGCAGGTACGCCTCGACCGCGTCGAGGTCGTCGACGACGAACGTGATCTCGTAGAGCATGTCGCCGTAGCGCGCCAGGTGCTCCGCCATCGCACCGTCGGCCGAGAGCGGCGACGCGAGCTCGAGCAGGAAGTGCCCGAGCTGGAGGAAGCTCGATCGCACGCCCCGTGCCTCGTCGATCCCGTCGTGGACCGGCGCCGCACCCCACAGGTCCATGATCGCGGGCTTCGTCGCGTCGACGTCGGCCACCACCATGGTCCCGTAGCCGCATCGCCGGATGCCGAGCGGGTGCTTCGACCAGCGCAGCGCGCGCGTGTCCCAGTCGTCCTGTATCCGCGGATCGTGACCGACCGCGTCGCTGTGCGCGCCGTCGGTGTTCCGCGTGACCTGCGCCATCAGCCCGCCGACCGACCGCGGCGACGGGTAGAAGTAGTAGATGTCGGGCGGCACCTCCTCCATGCGCCCGCCGCCCGGGAGCCCGATGTAGACGTCGCGGTCGATCAGCGAGCGCGCGAACCCCTCGATGTCGTCAACGAGGAACCCGAGCGAGTGGAAGCGGGGCCCGTGCCGCAGGTAGAAGCGCGCGACGGGGAAGCGGTCGTCGGGCGGCTGCTCGGGTGCCATCGGCTCGACGCACAAGTCGCCCACGTTCACCAGCGCGGCGTAGCGATCCTCGATCTCCGACCAGTTCGGGCCGTCGGCGGGCCACCACCAGTCGGCGTCGAAGACCTTCGCGTACCAGTCGAGCAGCTCGGTCAGATCACCCGACAGGTGGATCACGTGGTACATGAGACCGAACCCGAACGGGCCGGTCTTGCGGATCGGCATGCGCATGCGCAGCGTCTACCAGACGAGCGGCAGGTGGTGCGGCGCCCGGGGGTTCACCGAGTACACGAGCTCGGTCGCGTCGGCGATGCGGTAGTCGGGGATGCGGGCGTGCCACACGTCGAGCGCGGCGCGCAGCTCCATCCGGGCGAGGTGGGAGCCGAGGCAGCGGTGCCAGCCGCTGGCGAAGCAGATGTGCGGGTTGGGCTGGCGGTCGAGGTGCACGGTGAGCGGGTCGTCGAACGCTGCGGGATCGACGTTGGCCGCCGCCCACCACACGATCGCGCCGGTCCCCGCCGGCAGGGTGCCGCTCGGGAGCTCGACGTCGGCTACCACGTGGCGGAAGCCCTGGGTGACGGGCGACTCGAACCGCATCATCTCCTCGATCGCCGCCGGCCACTTCGACGGGTCGGCGAGCAGCGCGGCGCGCTCGTCGGGATGGCCGGCGAGACGGGCGAGGATGCAGGAGAGGGAGGCCGCCACCGTGTCGAGGCCCGCGATCATCAGCAGGTTGCAGATCCCGTGGAGCTCGTCGCGGTTCACGCGGCGGCCGTCGATCTCCGTGTTCATCAGCCAGCCGATGAGGTCGTCGCCGTACTCGCCGCTCGCGTCTCGACGGTCGAACTCCGCGGCGAACCACGCGTCGCACGCGTCGTACGCCGCGTTGCGAGCTCCGGGAGTGACGGAGCCGTCGTACGCGCCGCCGAGGATCGTGTTCTTGAACTCGAGGAACGCCGCGAGCTCCGACCGGGGGATCCCCATGATCGACAGGAAGATCGACGACGGGAGCGGCTCGCACCACTCCACGTAGGCGTCGACCTCGCCGCGGTCGACGAACGCGTCGATGAGCTCCTCGGCGCGCGCCCGCACACGCGGTTCGAGCACGGCCATCTTCTTCGGCGTGAACACCGGGTCGAGGATCTTGCGCCACTTGGTGTGGATCCCGCCGTCGAGCTCGAGCGGGATGGCCACGTGCTTGCCGCTCAGCCCCACGATCTCGGACGCACCGTCACCGAGGAAGCCCATCGTGGCGCCACCGAACTGGCGGACGTCGTGCGAGCGCGTGAGCGCCTGGATGTCGCCCATGCGGCGGAGCGACACCAGGCCGGGCGCGAGCTCCTCGATGCCGAGCGCGAGCTTCTCGGTGTGCAACGACTGCGGATGGTCGCTCGTGAGCGCGCCGAGCTCGGCGTCGTCGGGGATCGCCATGCGGGGTTCGACGGGGTCGGCCATCGCGACTACGCCGGTACGCCGAGCCACTCGGCGAGGTTGTCGCGCATGATGCGCCTCACGTCGTCGTCGGAGAACCCACCGAGCTGGGCATCGGCGTAGCGCTCCGGGTACGCGAGCCCCTCACCGTGCGGGAAGTCGGAGCCGAACACGATCGGCTCGACGCCCACCTCCGCCACCACGCGCTGCACGTTCTCCTCCGGGTAGGGCGCCACGAGGAAGTGGCGGCGGAAGATCTCCGACGGGCGCGCGTCGAGCCGCCCGTTCTCGGCCCACTTCGCCTTGCGACCCATCAAGAAGGCGTGGTCGGCCTTGCGCAACGTGTACGGCACCCACACCGTGCCCTGCTCCGACAGCACGACGTGGATGTTCGGGAACCGGCCGAAGAGGTTGTGCAGGATCATGCCGGCGGTGAGCTCCATCGCGGGCCGGTCGCCCCAGTACATCATCCACTGGAACGCGTCGAAGTCGCCGAAGGTGATCTCCGGGTCCTCGCTCCAGTCGGCCCCGTACTTCTGGTAGTCGGTGCCGCCGAGGTGCACGCACACGCGCCCGTGCGCCTCGTTGATGCGCGCCCAGACGGGGTCGAAGAGCGGATCGGCGATCGAGCGGCCCCCGAACGGGTTGCCGCGCCCGCCGTGCGCGTGGCCCGACTTGAACTGCACCATCGGCGCGCCCTGGCCGAGCACCGTCTCGACCTCCTGCACCGCGAGGTCGACGTCGGCGAGCGCGATGTACGGCGGGAGGAACATGCGTTGTTCGTGGGCGTACCCGATCTCCTCGTGGATCCACCGGTTGAACGCCCGGATGTTCGCGTACATGGCGTCGACGTCGTCGGCGAATTCGAACTCGATGTCGTGCGCGCTCGCCGGGTACATGAGCGCGGCGTCGATGCCCTGCTCGTCCATCAACGCCAGCCGCAGGTCGCGGTTGCCGTACGCCTCCCGCTGCTCGCGGAACTCGGCGACGAGCGCCTTGCGCTCCTCGTCGTTCAGACCCTTCAGCGGGTTCAGGCGGTTCAGGAGCAACCCGGGGATGCCGCCCGCCGCGTTCTCCCGCTCCGGCGTGGTGCGGTTGCCGCGCAACTCGGCGGGGTCGGCGCCCAGCATCTTCTGCAACTCGTCGTTGGAGTACGTCACCTGCGTGACGGTGAACTTCGACGGCTTCCCGGCGAACAGCTGCAAGCGGTGGCCGTTCTCGTCGGTGACGTAGCGGATCGCGAGGTCGCGCTTGCCCGGGTCGATGAACTTCTCGTAGAGGTCGAGTGGCTCGTTGAAGTGGTTGTCGGCGTCGTTGATCCCGTACGGCAGCACGTCGGCCATCGGACACCTCCTCGTCTGTACGGCTCGTCTGGCTCGTCTGTACGCCATAAGGTACGCCATCACGACCGGCACGACCACGGTGACGGTCGGCCCCGACGGCCCCTACACGCCGACCGCGGCGGAGTCGACGCCGGCCCAGGGGAGCGGCGGGTCCTTGGGTGCCACGGTGACGTCGGCGATGCGGGAGTCGCTCCGCAGGACGAGCTCGACGGCATCGGCGATCGCGCCGGGCGTGTCCATCGCGCCGGACGCCACGCCGAGGCCCGCCCACCGGGCCATGTGCTCGAGCGCGCTCATGTCCATGGCCGTGCCGGTCCCGGCGTCGGCGGTCGGGCCGACGAAGATGCGGGTGAAGCCGACCTCGGGGACCTCGACCCGCCACGTCTCGATCATCCGGTTCAGCGCGGCCTTCGTCGCGGTGTACACGCCGATGCCGGGCCAGGGGGGACCGATGCTCGCGACCGACGACAGGTAGATCATCGAGCCGAGCGCGGGCTCGACGTGCGGGAGCGCGAACTTCGTGAGGAGCGCCGCGCCCATGACGTTCGTCTCGAACGTGCGCCGCCACCACTCGGTGTCGGCGGTGGCGAGCGCGATGATCGAGATGGCGCCGGTCGAGTAGACGACGTCGTCGAGCCCGCCGAGCTGTTCCACGGTGTCGTCGACGACCTGCCGGCACTGGGACTCGTCGGTGACGTCGCACGAGAGGCCGATCGCGGTCCCCTGCGCTTCCTCGGCCGCCTCCGCGCAGACCCCCTTGCGGCGCGACGCGAACGCCACGTGCGCGCCCGCGGCGCACAGCCGCTGCCCGACGACGCGCCCGATGCCGGCCGACGCGCCCATGACGAGCACGCGCCGTCCGACCAGTCGATCCTCGCCCATCTCGTTCTCCTCGCGCGGTTGAGCCTGACCGCTGTCATAGCATCCGCGGCCGTCGAGATGCCGTCCGGCGGGTCGGCCCGCTCGGGTCAGCCCGAGATCGCCCCGATGGAGTCGAGATCCCGGATGGCCGCGCACGAGCGACGGATCATGGCGAGGAACATCCGGTCCGCCTGCTCGGTGCGCACAGCCGTCGCGTAGGTGCTGCCCATGACCGTGATGAAGGGGCCCTGGAGTTGACCGGCGCGGTAGTCGTCGAAGCACCGCGCGCCGTCGTATCCGGCAACTCCCCGTGCGACGAGCTCACGGTGGTAGGAGGCGACGAGCTCGTGCTCCGCGACGCGGCGATCCTCGGTGTGCAGGCTCGTGCCCAGGAAGTAGGCGAGATCGCGCGTTGGTGGCGCAACCGTGACGGTCTGCCAGTCGAGCGCGACGACACCGTCGCCCTCGGTCGGGAACATCAAGTTGTCGAGCCGGTAGTCCCCGTGGACGACCGCGAACGGCTCCCGTCTCGCGAGCTGCCAATCGGTGATCGACCTCGCCACGGTGCGCAGCGTGGCCACCTCGGAGCTGTCGAGCTCGGCTGCGTACCGAGCCACGAACGCTTCGGTTGCGGGCACGAGGATCTCGCCGAGGTAGGTCGCGCCCCGGTCCGTCGGGCGCGTGAAGAAGTCGAGATCGAACAAGGAGTCGTCGTTCCATCGTGAGGCATGGAGCGCCGCGAGGTTGCGGACGGCGTCGCCGGCCCGAGTCAACGGGCATCCGTCCACCTGCACGCCCGGCATCAGCGGGGCGAGATCGTCCAGCACGAGGGTGAAGCAGAGCGCGTCGTCGGCGATGGCGCCGTACCAGCATCGTGGGGCACGAACGTCGAGTGTCGCAGCGAGCTGGGTGTAGAAGCCGACCTCGGCCCGATAACCCTGCGCCACCCGCCGTCGCGCCGCTTGGTCACCCGCCGCGAGCTTCGCCACCGCGCTCGTGGGGGTGTCGTCGGCGTCGAGCGAGAGCCGATAGCTGGCGCCGGTCTGACCGGAGCCGATCTGCTCCGGGGTCACCGTGCGGATCTCGCGCCCGAGCGCAGCCGACAACCATTCGGCGGTGATCTCCTCGATGTGCTCGGCGACTGCGTTCACGTCATCGGTGTGGGATCGGCGGGCCGGGCCGGCACGGTATGCGAGCACGGAACGAGCACCGCGGGTGTGTGGCACTGTGGAGCAGCACACTGTTGACGCCGACGACGTCCAGAGGATCGGGAAGCATGAACGCTGCGGCTGACCTGACGACGGTCTTCGATGCCGACAATCACTACTGGGAGACGTCGGATTCGTTCACCCGTCATCGCAGCGCGGAGTTCGCCGAACGTGGCGTGACGGTCCGGGAGGTGGACGGGCGGCTGCGCTACTGGGTGAACGACGACCTGCATCCGTGGATCCCGGGTCCGGGTGACGCCAACCCGCGCCCGCGTCCGGGCGGCTACCTGCAGAAGGGCGCCACGATCAAGGAGATGCTGGCGGTGGAGGACCCCGGGCAGCACCCCGAGTGGTTCCGGCGGGACGCCCGGCTGCCGCTGATGGACGCCCAGGGGGTGGAGGCGTGTTTCATGTTCCCCTCCCAGGGGGTGTGCATGGAGGGCGTGATGCAGCCCGACATCGCGGCGATCGTCGACATCTTCCGGGCGTTCAACCGGTGGATCGACGACGAGTGGGGCTTCGCCTACCGGGACCGGATCTTCGCCGCGCCGTACCTGACGCTGTCGGACCTCGACGCGGCCGTCGAGGAGTTGGGGTGGGTGCTCGACCACGGTGCCCGGATCGTGGCACTGCGGCCGGGTCCGGTGCTCACCCCGGAGGGTTGGAAGTCGCCGGCCGACCCGGTGTTCGATCCGTTCTGGGCGCGGGTCGCCGAGGCCCGCCTCGTCGTGGCCTGCCATCCGGGCTTCGACGACGGGTACCGCGACGTCGAGAACGCGGTGGCGCGCTCGTGGGGGTATGCGAGCCGGCGCAAGCAGGGTGAGGTGTCGTCGCTGAACTTCTACGAGCCCGTGGTCGGCGCGCTCATGGGGCACCGGCTGATCCAGGACTTCATGGCGGTCGTCACCGCCCACGGGCTCTTCGAGCGTCACCCCGGCCTGCGCATCGCCAGCATCGAGAACGGCGTCGAGTGGCTCCCGGGCACGCTGAAGGTCCTGGCGCGGCTGTCGGGCCGCGGCGGGCTCGACGCCACCGGGACGCGCCTGGTCGAGGAGTTCACCGAGCACGTGTGGGTGACGCCCTTCACGCACGACGACGTGCCCGCGCTGCTCGACGTCTACCCGGTCGAGCGGGTGCTGTTCGGCTCCGACTACCCCCACGCCGAGGGCTTCGCCGAGCCGAAGCAGTTCCTCACCCTGCTCGAAGGGGTCTCTGCCGACGACCAACGCCGCATCATGCGCGACAACGCGCGGGAGCTGGTGCGCCGGTAGGTCCGACTGGGCGCCTGGTGAACGCGACGACCCGTCCCGACGTGCTTCCCTGAACCATGACCCTCGCCCTCACCGCCTCGCCCTACCTCGACGTCGGTGCCCACCACGGCGAAGGCGTCGTCTGGGACGCGGCGAGGCGGCGGTTGCTCTTCGTCGACATCACGACGAACCGCATCTTCGACCACGACCCCGCGACCGGGACGACCCACAGCGTGGACATCGGCCGGCACGTCGGCGCGGTCGCGCCACGCGCGCGCGGCGGTTTCGTCGTCGCCGTGCGCGAAGGCTTCGGGGTCGTGCAGGACGGCCGCATCGAGGTGGTCGCCGCGCCCTATGCCCGAGACCCGTCGATCAGGATGAACGACGGCGCCTGCGATCCCGCCGGCCGTTTCCTCGCCGGCAGCATGGCCTACGACATCCGAAGCGGGGCCGGCACGCTGTTCCGCCTCGACGCCGACCTCTCGCTGCACGTCATGCTCCGTGACGTCAGCATCAGCAACGGCATCGACTGGAGCAGCGACGGAACCCGTTGCTTCTACGTCGACACCCCGACCGGGCGCATCGACGTCTTCGACTATGACGTCGGCGACGGAACCATGACGAACCGGCAACCCTTCGTCACGGTCGATCCCGCGGCAGGCGGCCCGGACGGCCTGACCATCGATCGCGAAGGCGGCGTGTGGGTCGCGCTCTACGGGGGCAGCGCGGTGCACCGGTACGCGCCCGACGGCGAGCTGTCGTGCCGGGTGGCGGTGGCGGGTGCGAGGCTCGTCACCTCGTGCTGCTTCGGCGGCGCCGACCACGGCGACCTGTACATCAGCACGTCCACCGAGCACCTCTCCGCCGACGAGCGCGCGGCCCAGCCGAACGCCGGCCGCCTCTTCGTGGTGCGGCCGGGCTGGCACGGCCGTCCCGCGCCGGCCTTCGCCGGCTGAGCGCGCCCTAGCGCGAGGGCCAGTAGCGCTCGCGCAACGGCTGCTTGTAGAGCTTGCCGGTGTCGAGGCGGGGGAGCTCTCGCTCGAAGTCGACCGACCGCGGGCACTTGTAGTGCGCGAGGTTGGCGCGGCAGTACTCGATGAGCTCGGCCTCCAGCGCCGGGCCGGCGTCGGCCCAGACGGCCGGCTGGACCACCGCCTTCACCTGCTCGCCGAGGTCGTCGTCGGGCACGCCGATCACCGCGACGTCGAGCACCTTCGGGTGCGTCACGAGCACGTTCTCGGTCTCCTGCGGGTAGATGTTCACGCCGCCCGCGATGATCATGTGCGCCTTGCGGTCGGTCAGGTAGAGGTACCCCTCGTCGTCGAGGTAGCCGATGTCGCCGACGGTCTTGTACCCGCGCGTGTTCACGGCTTCGGCCGTCTTCTCGGGGTCGTTGCGGTACTCGAACCCCAGCGGCCCGTCGGCCCAGATCGTGCCCGCCTCGCCGGTCGGGAGCTCGTTGCCGTCGTCGTCGAGGATGTGGATGGTGCCGACCATCGACTTGCCGACGGTGCCCGGGTGCGCCAGCCACTCCTCGGGCGTCACGTAGGTCGCGCCCGCGCCCTCGGTCGACGAGTAGTACTCGAAGATGATCGGCCCCCACCAGTCCATCATCCGCTGCTTCACGTCGACGGGGCACGGCGCGGCCGCGTGGACGACCGACTGCAGGCTCGACACGTCGTAGCGCGCGCGTACGTCGTCGGGCAGCTTCAACATGCGGATGAACATCGTGGGCACGAACTGCCCGCAGGTGACGCCGTACCGCTCGATCAGGGCCAGCGCGTGCTCGGCGTCGAACCGCTCCATCAGCACGACGGTCCCCGCGATGCGATGGACCTCCATCGACCAGGAGATCGGTGCCGCGTGGTAGAGGGGCGCCGGCGAGAGGTAGATGCTCCCCTCACCGAAGCCGCACCACGAGAAGAACGCAGTCAACGGGTCCGGGCCTTCGCCCATCGGGGCGAACGACAACGGGCGCAGGATCCCCTTCGGCCGTCCCGTCGTCCCCGACGAGTAGAACGCGAAGCCGCCCTCGCACTCGTCCCCGATCGGGTCGGGCGGGAACCCGGCGATCGCCTCCTCGTACGACTCCCAACCGGGGATCACGCCGTCGACGATGAGCCGGCTCTCGACCCGCGGAACGGTACCCGGTGACATCTCCGCGCACACGGGCGCCAGTCGCTTGCTCGAGACGAGCAGGCGCGCCTCGCAGTCGTCGACGATGTACTCGACCTCCGGCGCGGTCAGGTGCGAGTTGATCGGCGTGCAGTAGAGGCCGGCGCGGATCGCCGCCCACGTGACCTCCATGAAACGCGCCTGGTTCTCCATGAAGATCGCCATGCAGTCGCCGGGCGCGAGACCGCGCGCGCGGAACAGGTGCGCGAGCCGGTTCGACCGTTCGTCGAGCTCCCGGTAGGTGACGACGTCGCCGGTCGAGCCCATGATGACGGCGGGCCGGTCCGGTTGGTCACGGGCCACGGAGCCGAGGTACACGGCGCGTGTTCTACCAGCACGTTCGGTGTGTGTGCCGCGAACCGTGGCGGTAACCTGCGCGCGCACTCGGAGAAGGGGGAGCAGTGAACCTCGAGCTCACCGAGGACCAGGAATTCTTCCGCGACACCACCCGGCGCTTCTTGGAGAGCGAGGCGCCGCTCACCACCGTGCGCGCGCTCTGGGACACGACCGACGGGCTCGAACGCGACTGGTGGAGCAAGGCCGCCGAGCTCGGCTGGGCCACACTGTTCGTGCCCGAGGAGCACGGGGGCGGGAGCCTGTCGGGCCACCCGGTGGAGGACGCCGTGATCGTCGCCGAGGAGATGGGGCGCGCGGCGGCCCCCGGCCCGTTCCTGCCCGTGAACGTCGTGTGCGCGGCGCTCGCGGCCGAGGGGAGCGCGGACCTCCAGGCCGAGTGGTTCCCGGGGCTGCTGGCAGGCGACACCATCGCGACCTGGGCGTTCGCCGAGCGGGGCGGCACGTGGGACGCCGACGGCGTCGCCCTCCGGGCCGAGCCGGCCGACGACCACATCGTGCTCGACGGCGAGAAGGCCTACGTGGAGGCGGCCGGCGTCGCCGACCTGTTCCTCGTCACCGCGCGCACCGGCGCCGACCTCACCCAGGTGCTGGTGCCGGCAGCCGCCGACGGTGTCCGCGTTACGCGCGGGCGCAGCATCGACCTGGTGCGGCGGTACGGCTCCGTCGAATTCGACGGCGTTCGGGTGCCGCGGTCGTCGGTCGTCGGCGAGGTGGGCGGCGCGGCCGGCGCGGTCGAGCGCCAACTCGAGATCGCGCTCGCGTTGCAGTGCGCGGAGACGGTTGGCGCCGCCGACCGCGTGTTCGAGTTCACCATCGAGTACGCGCAGGACCGCTACGCGTTCGGTCGCCCGATCGCGTCGTTCCAGGCGTTGAAGCACCGCATCGCCGACATGCTCGTGTGGCTCGAGTTCTCGAAGTCGATCGCCGACGCTGCCGCGCGAGCGGTCGATCACGGCGAGGACGCGGCCCGGCTGGTGAGCGTGGCGAAGGCCTACGTGGGCGATCGCTGCCTCGACCTCATCGACGACTGCGTGCAGATCAACGGCGGCATCGGCGTCACGTGGGAGCACGACATCCACATCTATTCACGGCGCGCGGCGGTGAACCGTGCGGTGTACGGGTCACCGGAAGAGCACAAGGAGCGGCTCTGCGCGCTCCTCGACGTGTGAGCGCCGGGCACGAGGGGAGGATTGCTCGATGAGCGAGAGCAGCGACGGGGGTCTGGAGAGCCTGGCCGACTTCGGCGAACGGGCACGCGCGTGGATCGAGGAGAACCTGCCGCCGGCGGGTGACGAGTCGGTCTCCGACCACGACCTGCAGGCGACGATCTTCGATGCGGGCTTCGCGGGTATCGCGTTCCCGAAGGCGTACGGCGGCGCCGGCCTCACCCTCGAGCACCAGAAGGTCTTCTTCGACACCGCCGAGTCCATGGTGCGACGCGTGCCCGCCGGCTACATGGTCTCCATCGGCATGCTCGGGCCCACGCTGCTCGACCACGCGTCGGAGACGCTCAAGCTCCGGCACCTGCCGCGCATCCTCCGCGGCGACGAGGAGTGGATGCAGCTCCTGTCGGAGCCGAGCGGTGGTTCCGACATGGCCGGCGCGCTCACACGGCTCACACGCGACGGCGACACCTACGTCCTGAACGGCTCGAAGATGTGGAGCACGGGTGCCGCCCGGGCCGACTACGGCCTCTGCCTCGCGCGCACCGACTGGGACGCCCCGAAGCACCGCGGCCTGTCCACCATCGCGGTCCCGCTCAAGGACACGCCCGGCCTCACGATCGACCCGATCCGCTCGGTCTCCGGTCTCCCGGGCCACTTCTGCACCGAGTTCTTCGACAGCATCGTGCTCCCGGCCGAGAACCTCGTCGGCGACGAGAACGCAGGCTGGGCCGTGGCGCAGGCGCTCCTCTACTACGAGCGGCTCGCCACCGCGAACGCCGGCCACGGGTACGGGCTCGGCATGGGCGGCGCCAACGAGGCAGGGTTCGGCGGGCGCGGTGTCCGCGTGCTGATCGACGCGGCACGCGACCGCAACGCCTTCGACGCCGGGGCCATCCGCCAGGAGATCGCCGAGGCCTACATCGAGCGCACCGTCGCGCGGTTCGCCGGTGACCGCGTGATGACCGGCCAGCGCACCGGTCACTACAAGGGCCAGTGGGGATCGCTGCTCAAGCTGCACCTGGGGGCCGACAGCCCCCGCCAGGCGAAGATCGGGCTGTCGATCCACGGCGCCGACGGCGTGATCTGGGACGGCGACGAGCAGGTCGTCGGCAACGCGGGCGAGCTGTGGCTCAACGCGCGGGGCATCTCGATCGCCGGCGGCAGCAACGAGATGCAGCGCAACATCGTGAGCGAGCGGCTGCTCGGCCTGCCGCGAGAGCCCTCCTTCGACCGCGACATCCCCTTCAACGAGGTGCTGCGCAACCGCGCCAACTTCAAGACCTGACCCGTTTTGGCGTCTTTGAGTGGGGCCATAGGCCCACTCAAAGACGCCAAAACGATCGGATGTCTCGCGGCGGTACTGTGTCGCCCGCCGACCCGGCAGGACGGCAGACGAGGAGGCGCGGCGTGGTCGACGCGGTCACCGACGAACACTGGGCGGCGTGGAAGCGCAGCCTCGGACCCGTTGGCCTCGTGTCGTACCGGTACCTGGGGTGCTCGTCGAGCGCGCGCACCCGCACGACGGCCGTCGGGAACATGCGGTTGCGCCGCGACCTGCGGACGCCTGGCGGGTTGCTCGCGGCGCCCCTCGGCATCGCGCTGCTCGACACGGCCGGCATCAACGTCGACGCGATCGCGCGTTGCGCGCCCACGCAGATCGACGTCACCGTCTTCGAGCCTGCGCGCGACGTGGAGGCGGTGCGCATCGTGGGGGAGATCGTGCGGGAGGGTCGCACGCAGATGTTCACCCGGGCGTCCTTCGAGGACGCGGCGCACCCCGGCACCGTGATCGGCTTCGGCACCACGAGCTGGGCGGTCATGGCACCGACTCCACCGGGCTTCGTCTACGTGGACCCGGGTCCCGGCGCGCCCGACGCGGCGGACCTGCCGCCGTTGCACGAGGCGTTCGACGTGACCCGGCGCGCCGACGGGGGGTACGAGCTCGCAGGCCTGTCGCCGCGGGTCGGCGCCGACTCGTTGCACCACGGCCCCATGCAGGTGATGCTCGAGGCGGCGGCGCTCGACACCGTGCGCGGCGCCGCCGGCACCGATCACGTCTACGCGGAGCACACCGGCGTCACGATCGCCCAGCGCGGGAAGGCAGGACCCTTCGTGGCGACCGCCCGCGTGCTCGCGCATCGCGACGCCACCGTCGCCTGCCTCGCCGAGCTGCGCGACCTCGGGGCCGACGACCGCGTCGTGGCGACCGGTTTCTCGCTGTACCGACGCGCTGTCGATGACTGATGCGTCCGAGACCTTCGAGAGTGGTCACGATCTCAATCGGGTGACGTCCTTCAGCGACGCGGTGTTCGCGATCGCGATGACGGTGCTCGCGTTGTCGCTCGGTATACTGTCTCATCTCCGCAACGACCGTGTGGGCGCCGCGCTCTCCGACAGCCTGCCGAGCCTCTACGCGTACTTCCTGAGCTTCGTGGTGATCGCGCTGTTCTGGCTCGCGCACCACCGACTGTTCCGCCGTATCGTGCGCATCGATCCGCGGATGATGTTGATCAACCTCGCCATGCTCAGCTTCGTCGCCCTCCTGCCGTTCCCTACCGAGGTGCTCGGCAACTACGGCGACAGCAGCGCGGCCGTCATCTTCTACGCGTCGACGCTCGTGGCGCTCGGCTCGCTCTCGACCCTGCTCGCGGTGTATGCCGACCGGGCGCACCTCCTCGCGCCGGGCACGCCGGCCGACTTCGCGCGGCTCGCGGCACTGCGCGGCCTGAGCGTGCCGGTGGTGTTCGCGGTGTCGATCCCGATCGCGGTGTTCGACCCGCACGCCGCCGAGCTGTCGTGGATCGCGATCGTGTTCGTGCGATTCGGCCTCCGGCGGCGCTACGGCAGCGTGTACGCCGGTACCTCCTTCGGCGGCGGAACCGGGAGCCGATGATGACGGACGGGGCCGGCGCCACGGCGGCGCCCGACCGGCGCGAGGGGAACGAGGCCCTGCTCGCCGACGAGAACTTCCACGTGCCGGAGTCCGACCACTGGTGGGAGCACGAGACGTTCTGGTTCTGGTTCTTCAACCCCGAACGCAAGCTCGGCTGCTGGAGCTACCACTACGTGCGCCCGACGATCGGCATCGCGGGTGGCGGCGTCTTCGTCTTCGACGACACCGCGTGGTCGCACCTGGAGACGCCCTACTACCTCAACTACTGGAACACGCGACTCCCCGAGGAGCGCGACCTGCGCGACTTCACGTTCCCGAGCGGCCAACGCATCCAGATGCTCGAGCCGCTCCGGCACTACCGGCTCACGTTCTCCGACCGCGACGTGATCCACTTCGATC
>Ga0187777_10000915_pt1 | contig 19269 bp, 17 predicted proteins | sample 1015_Q2_SP5_10_M_FD_132416 | JGI IMG/M metagenome (GOLD analysis project Ga0187777, IMG submission 132416) | Tropical peat soil microbial communities from peatlands in Department of Meta, Colombia - 1015_Q2_SP5_10_MG | ecosystem: Environmental > Terrestrial > Soil > Wetlands > Peat | place... | reverse complement strand
TCAAAAAATCGCAGCTGCTGCTCGCGTCCATAATCCGTGTAGAAATGGGTCCAGTGCTCGATACCGTGCGCTTCCAGCCATTTCTCTTTCGCGGCAGCACGAACGAAGCCTTCGAAGTTCCCGCGGGGATGAAGGCCCTGGCCGCCCCAATTCGCGGCAGTAAACAGCGGCGTGACGACTTTGTCCCATTTGGGCGAGCGGGCTTTGTGATAGGCGTCGTCCATAGGATGCGCGGCAATCTCAGCACCGAAATCGGAGCGGTTCTTGGCAAGCTCAGCTTCTGAAAGAGTTTCCGGTCCGCACACGAGCTCATTGTGAACGCGGCTGCGTTTGCCGCGTTCGCCGGCACCGTACTGTACGGTTTTCACCTGCATGTCGTACCAATTCTCCCAGAACGTCGAGAGAATGCCGCCGTGGTGTGTCATGTCGCGATACCAGTCGGCTGCGCCTTCCCAGATGCACATGGCGGCGAGATGCGGCGGCTGTAGCGAGGCCACATGCCACTGGTTGATGCCGTAATAGGAAATGCCGTTGAGGCCGACTTTGCCGTTTGACCAGGGCTGCACGCCTGCCCATTCGATGCAGTCGTGGAAATCCTTGGTCTCGCGCGGCGAGAAGTGATCGATGAAGCCGGGCGAGCAACCGGCACCGCGCGAGTCAACGCGCACGCAAGCGTAGTCGTGCGGCACCCATTTCTCCGGGTCGACCACTTCCCAGCTTTGATAGAGATTGCTTGACCCAGCGGTCACGTCCGGATGTTTTTCCGCCATGCGTTGCCAGGCGCTCGGGTAGCCATCCTGGAAGGCGAGGTTCTTGGCGTAAGGCCCGTAGCTCAGGATGACGGGATATTGGCCATCTTTCACCGGGCGAAAAACATCGGCGCGCAAGACAAGCCCGTCGTCCATTGGAACCGGCACGTTCCAGTCAATCCGCATGCCGTCGCGAATTTCCGACAGCCGCTGCAACGACGCCATGGCGCGCTCCTCGTGCTCGTCACGCCCGCGCTTGTCGCGGGCATCCACATCTTTTCTTTCATGCATCTTTGCAAAACGTAGATGGCCGGGACAAGCCCGGCCATAACCATTGGCTCCAGCGCAATAAACCTATCACGCCGCTCGTCTACGCCGTTTCACTTTCGCCATCTTCTCCATAACAACGCAGACGGCGGCGGTGTCGCGACCGCCAAGGCCCTTCTTCATTGCCTTGAGATAGATGCCTTTGGTGGCGTTGAACATCGGCGTCGGCACGCGGATTTTGCGGGCATGCTCGCCGATAACTTTCATATCCTTGTCCCAGATTGAAATCTTCATGGTCACGTCGTCATATCGGCCTTTCGCCATCATCGGCGCCCGCAATTCAAACACGCGCGAATTGCCCGCGCCCGCCTTGATCAAATCGACAATCATGCGCGGGTCGAGCCCGGCCTTCATGCCCATGACCATCGCTTCGGCGGATGCGACGTTGTTGATGGCAACCAACAGATTGGCGACGTACTTTATGCGGCTGCCGTTGCCGAACTGGCCGACGTTGAAAACGTGCCGCCCAAAGGCTGCGAATAACGGGCGAAGCCGCCTGATCGTCTTTGCGTCACCGCTCGCGTAAAAAACCAGATCACGCTGCTTGGCTTGCGCGCCGGTACCGCTCACCGGGCAGTCGATCATAGTATGGCCGGCCTTGTGCAATGCTCGTGCTGCTTTTTCCTTATCTGAAATTGAGAAGGTGCTCATTTCGACCAGCACCTTTCTCTTCAGCTTGGAAGCGGTAATTTTTTGCACCGTTTCGGTCAGGGCCTGCGGGCGGGGCAGACTGGTGAGGATGACCGGGACTCCGGCAGCTACTTCGGCGGCATCGCGCGCGAGCCTGACGCCCGCTCGCCTGGCTTCACGGCGTCGCGCCGGATTTGTGTCGTAACCTACGACGCGCCATCCGTACGCCACCAGATTTTTGGCGAACGCTCCGCCCATAATACCGAGGCCGATCACACCGACCGTGCCCCTGGCCCTTCGCACTGCCATTCACCGTCTCCCCGATGCGGAATCGCACCAAAACGTGCCAACACGTCTTATGCGTTGGGTATGGGACTGTCGAGTCGCGTGATGGGTGCAAGGCGGCTTTCAAGCGCTGCCCTGATCGCTTATCGTCGGCTGCAAATTAAAAGCAATTAAAGGAGCACGTATGCGAATTGGCGTTGCAGGTCTTGGGGTCATGGGCGCGGCCGTTGCCGCCCGCCTCATGGAGGTGGGGCATCAGGTCACCGTTTGGAATCGCACGCCCGAAAAAACCAAACCATTGGTGGATGCCGGCGCCAAATTTGCGGCGACGCCGGCCGAGCTGGCAAGCGCAGTCGAGGCGACGATTACCATGCTCACGGACGCGGCAGCAATCGATGCCGTCTACAACGGCTCGAATGGACTTCTGTCGGGCGATGTAAAGGGAAAGCTGCTCATAGAAATGAGCACGGTTCCGCCAAAGGTGCCGGTTGGTCTGGCACCCAAGGTACGCGCCAAGGGCGCGGCGCTGGTCGAATGTCCGGTCGGCGGTTCAACGGCTCCTGCGCGACAGGGCAAACTGCTCGGGCTGATGGGCGCCGAACCGGCGGACGCCGAACGCGCCAAGCCGATCCTCAATCAACTTTGCCGCCGACTGGAGCATTGCGGGCCGATCGGCACCGGTGCGTCGATGAAGCTAGCGATCAATCTGCCCCTGATGGTCGCCTGGCAGGCATATGGCGAAGCTTTCGCCATTGCGCGTGCGGCCGGCTGGGAGCCGAAGCGGCTGCTTGATCTGTTCGTGGATACCAACGGCGCCAATCCTGCGTTGAAAAACCGCGCGGAAATGATCGTCACGATGTTCGAAGGGCGCGATCCCGGCCCGACCACGTTCAGCATCGCGAATGGCGTGAAGGATCTGCGCACCATGATTGAAACCGGCGAGGGGCGCGGCGCCGATATGCTGGTGACAAAAGCCGCGCTATCCGCCTTCGAGGATGCGACCAAGCACGGCTTCGGCGGTGGCGACGGCTCGCGCATGTCGGTCTATTGGGCCACTCGCAAGAAACAGTAAGGAGAAGCCATGTCAGTAACGCTTGTGCAAGCCTCGGGCATCGTTGACGCCGCGCTGAAAAAAGCGCGCGAGCTGAAACAGATGCCGCAAACAGTGGTGGTGCTCGATACCGGCGGTCATCTCGTCTGCGCCAAGCGCGAGGACGGCTCCGGCATCATCCGTTTCGAGGTGGCCGTCGGCAAAGCCTATGGTGCTCTCGGCATGGGTTGGGGTTCGCGAACAATGATGGAGCGCGCCGCACAGAATCCGAACTTTCTCACCGCCATTGCCGCTGCAAGCGGCGGAAAACTCGTACCCAATCCGGGCGGCGTGCTGATCCGCGATGCGTCGAACTCGGTGCTTGGTGCCGTCGGTATTTCCGGCGATACCGGCGATAATGACGAGATCATCGCGGTGGCCGGCATTGAAGCAACCGGATTGAAAGCAGATCCGGGCGGCAGCAAGAAGTAGTAGATTGTCATGCCCGGCCTTGTGCCGGGCATCCACGTCTTTCGAGCAGGAAGTCGTGGATGGCCGGGATAAGCCCGGCCATGACGAAAAAGAAATGGGAGGCGTTCGTGAAATTCTTTTCGTTCTGGCGTTCGCTGGCATCATTCCGGGTGCGCTGCGGTCTTTATCTGAAAGGGTTGACGCCCGGTGAAGTTATCGACGTCAACTTGATGCAGGGCAAGCAGCGCGAAGAGGCGTTCCGCAAAATCAATCCAATGATGGCGATACCGGCGCTGATCGAGGACGACGGCAACGTGCTGTTCGAGTCCCTTGCCATCCTCGAATATCTCGATGAAACGCATCCCAACCCACCGCTATTGCCGAAAACACCGAAGGCGCGTGCACGCGTGCGGGCGCTTGCGCAAATCGTCGCCTGCGATACTCACCCTCTCATCGTGCCGCGCGTACGCGAATTTCTCGCACACGAATACAAGATCGACGAAGCCGGCGTGCAGAAATGGGGGCATCACTGGCATGAGGCGGCATTCAAGGCGCTTGAAGCCAATCTCTCCGGTTCGAAGGAAACCGGCCGTTACTGTCATGGCGATCAGATCACGATCGCGGATATTTGCCTGGCGGGGAACACGGTCGGGGCGTTTTATTTCAAGTGCGATCTCACACCATTCCCGACGGTGCGGCGGATCGTGGATCTCTGTTGGCAGAACGAGGCATTCGCGCGTGCGCATCCGCTCAAGCAACCGGGCGCGCCGGCGGCGGCGTAAGCGCTCATGATCAATACCGCGATCGTCGGCCTCGGCTGGTGGGGAAAGACACTAGTCAAGGCAGCGCGTGATTTCGGCGCGCCGTTGCGTTTTGTGCGTGGCATCACGCTTGAGCCCGACACCGTGCGCGACTTTGCAACCGAGCAGAAAATAGAGCTCGGGACTTCAATCGATGAGGTGTTGTCTGACAAATCGATACAGGCAGTGGTGCTGGCCACGCCGCACACCAAGCATCGCGCGCAGGTGGAGGCGATCGCAGCCACCGGCAAACACATCTATTGCGAAAAACCGTTTGCGCTGACGAAGGCGGACGCGCAGGCGTCGCTCGACGCCTGCCGACGCGCCGGTATCGTGATCGCCGTTGGCCACCATTTTCGGCTCATGCCGTCGATGAGGGTCCTGGCTGAGCTGAAGCAGGCAGGAGCTTTCGGCACGATCATGAATGCGGAGGGCAACTACAGCCACGACTGGCTAGCGAACTATCCAGCCGACAGCTGGCGTCTGCGCCGGGAAGAAAGCCGCGCCGGTGGCATGACCGGTATGGGCATTCACGTGCTGGATTGCTTCCGCGATCTGGTAGGCCCGATGAAGCGGCTGAGCGCTCTATCGAAGCCGCGCGCGCTCAAGCTTGAAACCGGTGATACCACGACCGCCTTGATCGAATTTGAGAACGGCGCAACGGGGACGCTCGCAACCACCATGAAGACGCCATTTGCCTGGCGCATCGCCATTTTTGGCGACAAATGCTGGGCTGAAAGCGTGAGCGAAACGCGCGCAATCGTTTGTCGCGCCGAAAAGAAACTGGAAGTGATAGACCGTCCGGCGGACAACCACCTGGGCCGGAATCTTGATCACTTTGCCAAAGCCATACTGGGTCAGGAGCCGTTCCCAATTCCACCCGAAGGGATATTGCAGACCGCTTCGGCTCTGGAGGCTGTCTTCAAGTCGGTCGATGCAAACGGCGCGTGGATGACGGTCTAGGGCCGCTCCTTACTGGAGCTTGATATTTGCGGCTTTGATTACTTTGCTCCAGCGCTCGATTTCCTCGTGCATGTACTTGCCCGCTTGCTCGGGTGAGCTGCGGAAAATTTCCGCTGAAAGTTTTTTGAGACCGTCCTCTATGCTGGGTTGATGCAAGGCCTCGTTGATATCCGCGTTGATCCTATCAACAACAGCCTTCGGCGTTTTTGGCGGCGCCACGAAGGCATACCATGCGGCGGATTCAAAACCTGGCAACGTCTCGGTAAGCGCAGGAACATTAGGAAGCGATGGCAGGCGTTTGGCCGATGCCACCGCAAGAAGCTTGAGTTTCCCCGCATTCACCAGCGCGAGCGAAACGCCGAGATTGTCGAACATCAGGTCGACATTGCCTGCCAGCAGATCCTGCAGTGCGGGAGCTGAACCGCGATAGGGAACGTTGCGGAGCTTCACCTGCGCCATGAGCTGAAACAATTCTGCGGTGAGATGCGAAGTCGTTCCGTTGCCTTGATTGGCAGCGGTCACCTGGTCCGGATTTTTCTTCAGATAATCGAGCAGTTCCGCCAATTTGTTGGCTTTGATCTTGTCCGGATTGACGAGCAAGGCATTGGGGACAATGGCAACGACCGCGATTGGCTCGAATTTTGTGGGGTCGAACGGCAGGTTTGGATAGAGGTTTTGATTGACGACCAACGGCGGCGGTGGCGCTGAGAGCAGCGTGTAACCGTCGGGAGCGGAACGATAGACGAGCTCGGCGCCGATATTGCCGGCTGCCCCGCTGTGGTTCTCTATGACCACCGGTTGTCCCCATTTTTGCGAAAGCCAATTTGAGAGGAGCCTGGGGATGGCGTCGGCCGTTCCCCCGGCGGGAAAGGGAACGATGATCTTGACGGCGTGATCCGGAAAACCGTCAGCCCGCGCCGGCGCTTCAAAGAAACTGAACGCGACGAAGCAAACCGCGACAAAGCACCATACCTGGCGCATCGACGTCCTCCCGATACATCGGCGCTTGATCCGCGCCTTTGCGATGACGATAGTCATGCGCGGGCATTGAGCCAAGGCGTGAGATGGCGGAATCGCGTCCCAAGGTAATTCTCGTCGGCGGCGGTATTGGCGGCTTGTTCGCTGCCAATGCACTGATCGCGCAAGGTCTCGAGGTTTCGGTATTTGAACAGGCGCCGACGCTCGGCGAGGTGGGCGCCGGCGTCTTCCTGACGCCGAACAGCGTACGGCAGCTGGAGCGGCTGGGGCTTGGCGCAGCAATTGCGAAGCACGGGGCAAGAGTTGGATCTAAGTCGCGCTACTTCCGCGACGATGGAACGTTAATCGCGCCGGTTCAGGTGACGGATTCCTCGGGGTGGAACGCGACTTTCGGCATGCATCGCGCGGACCTCATCACGATTCTCGCCAGTGCTTTGCCTGCCGGCGTCGTGCGCACCGGACATCGCTGCGTTAGCTTCGAGCAGCAAGGTGAAAAAGTCCGGCTCTCATTCGAAAACGGGACAACCGCCGAAAGCGACATCGTCGTCGCCGCGGACGGCATCCATTCATCGCTCCGGCCCTTTGTGTTTCCGCCGTCCCAGCCGGTTTTTTCCGGCTCGGTAGCCTATCGGGGCATAGTGGCGCGTGAACGCATCCCGGATTGGCCGAACGACGCCTGGATGATGTGGCTGGGCAAAGGCAAGCATTTCCTGACCTTTCCTGTGCGCGCCGGCACGCTCATCAATTTCGTCGGGTTCGTGCCGGCAGACAATGAGATGAAGGAATCATGGTCCGCTCCCGGCGATCCCGACACGCTTCGGCAAGAATTTGCCGGCTGGGATCCGCGCATCTTGTCAGTGCTGCAGAACGTCCGCGCGACATTCCGATCGGCTTTGTATGACCGCGAGCCACTGCCGACGTGGACGAAGGGGAGGCTTACGCTTCTCGGCGACGCGGCACATCCGATGCTTCCGCATCTCGGGCAAGGCGCCAATCAATCGATCGAAGACGGCATGGCGCTCGCGACAATTCTTGCAGGCGCAGCCCAAACTACCGCGCCAGCGGCACTGCTTGCCTATGAGCGTCTTCGCCGCGAGCGCGTGGCGCAGGTTCAGCGTGGCGCGCGCGAGAATGGCCTGCGTTACGATTCAGTCTATGCGGACTTGAAGGTTCGCGACGCCGAGATCGCGGCCCATGCCGCGTTCCGCAAGCGCCTCTATGATCATGACGTCGTTCCGGGAGCACAGGCCGCCGCCGCCGCGCTTACCTGAGGCGCCCGCGCAAACGCTTTCGTTACGCGGGCCAGCCCGTTGGCTTCCTCCCTACGATCGTGGAAAATGACCGCGGAATGCTCAGTCATTGGCGCATTGCAGGCCGCACTCTACTGGCGGCGCTCACATTGTGGGCGCTGGCTATGGTCATTCCAGATTTCTATCGTCTGTATCAGCCTTTGGGATCATTCGGTTTCTATGCCAATAACGACGGCATCATCACCAATGTCCAGTGGCCCTTCCTAAAACAAACGGACTCCCCGGCTTTTCAGGCCGGTCTGCGTGTCGGTGACAAGCTCGACCTCGAGCAGATGCGTTGCATCCCCGTACGGACTTTGAGATGTGCGAGTGCGATGGCGGCACTGGGAGGCTTTCGCCTCGTCACCAATCAGCGACGCGCCGAACTCGTGCTGGCCGCCACCCCGGATCGACCGGCGCGAAAAGTCGACATCGTTGCAAAACAGCGGCCCTACGATGGATGGGTGCTCGTGGTTTTGTTGCTTGATCAGCTTGCATCGGTGCTCGTTATTCTCGCGGCTGCATGGCTGGTCTGGTCAAGACCGGGAGTTATGACATGGGGGTTTTTTCTTTACGTTATCTGGTTCAATCCAGGGCAGTCCGCACAGTATTACGCGCTCTTGCAACTCTACTCGCCAATCGCCCTTCTTGCGCAGAATCTCGCGGGCGCCATTGCGCAGGGCGCGGGGCTGGCAGGCTTCATCTGGTTCGCGCTCAGAGCACCAACAGATCAAACGACGTCGCGGTGGCGCCCAATCGAACGGAGTTTGCCGTTTGTCGCAATCTTCATGATGCTATTGCTGGCGTCGAGCTACGCAAATCTGGTGGGCTATCCTACGGAAATCGTGACTAGGGCTGGTGTAACAAGCGGCCTCGTCGTCGCTGTGTGCGGGTTTGCCGTCCTGCTTGTGCGCCGGCGCGAGCTCCCGCCCCAGGACTACCAGCGCCTGCGTTGGGTGATCTGGGGTTGCCTGATCGGATTGCCGGCACTCGTTTTCGCGGACGCTGGCACAACTACGACACTTCTAAACTTCCTGTGGCCCAATTATTCGCCGCCCGAACAATTGTGGGGGCTGCTCTATCTCATCAATGGCGTACTCTGCCTCCTCGTCAGTGAGGCAATACGCAGACCCTACGTCGTGAAAGTCAGCGTACCTTTGCGTCGCGTGACCATTCTCGGCCTCCTGGTCTGCTTTCCAATCCTCTTCTTGCACGAGGGCATAGATCACGTCCGCGAAGGGATTAGCGAGAAAGTCACATTGCCGGCATGGGCCTGGATTGCAATCGCAGCTTTCATTCTTTTTTTCACCTCGAAAATTCACGACACCGCCGTCCACTACCTGGATTGGCTATTCAATCGTTCCATCGCCAGAGCGGGAGAACGGCTGGGTGATGCCGTCCTGAAAGCAAAGAGCTTCAATGAGATCGAAGCACAGCTCGTCCAGGGGGTGCACCATGCGCTTGGGCTTGCTTCAGCCAGCGTCTTTCGCGAGCAGGGTCATATTTTCCGGCGTACCGCCGCCGACCACACATGGAACGATGCAGCGCAGACACTCGATCCAGGGGACCCGTTGTTCAAACCGGTACGTACGCTTCGGCCATACGACGTTGATTTAGAAGCTGCCGCTCGCAATCACCTTCCGACGGGGTTAATGCGACCGATTCTCGCCGTCCCCGTAGGAGACCGATTGCGGTGCCTCGGGCTCGCACTGTACGGACCGCATGCGACGGGTAATGCATTGAGTCATGACGAGCGCTCGATGCTGGCAGAACTTGCCGACAAGGCGGCAAACGCTTTCATGCAGATCAACGACGACCATCTTCGCCGTCGAATTGCAAGTCTGGAAAATGAACTCGCAGCAATAGGCAGGCGAGCGGGCGGAGAGCGGTGACGGCCCGTCAGGCGGTCCGCCTGCGGTCGAGTTTCGTGATCGCCTCGTCCCACACCAGATGAATGTGTGCGACTTCGGCTTCGAAGCGCTCCAGGAACAGACGTGCAGGCGTAGACAGCGTACGCCGGGTTGGCTGGACCACCACGAACTCCGCATGCATTTCCGGATCAGCGATCGGATTGACAATCAGTTCGCCGCGGCCAATGTCATTGACCGAAATAACGCTCGGCAGAATAGTCACCCAGTCGGAGCGTGCAACAAATTCAAGCGTTGCAATCATTGCGTCCATCTCGAGCATCGCGGCGATCTCGACGCCGTGTGACTGGAAGTAGGTTTCAAGATTCCGGCGGCGGATATTGTCGGGTCCGGGCACCACGATCTTGAGCGGCCGGCATTGGGAAAGCCGAACGGGTGCGAGCGCCGTAAAACCCGCGCGCGGCCCGGAAATCAGCATCTCGCGGTCACGCACCAGCATGCGGGATTTCAGCCCGATGGTCCCTTCGAAAGCCGGCACCACCGCAAAATCGAGCAGATCGTCGAGCACCATCTCGGTGATCAAGCCGCTGTAACCTTCGACGATGTGCAGCCGTACTTCCGGGCAGCGAGGCACGAAGTCCTCCAGCACCGGAGCCAATACCGCGCGCGTGAAAGTCGGCATCAAACCGATGCGCAGTTCGCCGCTCACTTGGCCGGCGAGCGAGCGGGCTTCCTCGGCGGCGTGCTCGAGCGTGCCGACCGCTTCGACACAACGCTTGTAGTAGCGCAGGCCCGCAGGCGTTGGCGTTATTCCGCCGGGTGTGCGCTCGAACAGCTTGATTTTGAGAGCTCTCTCGACCGCCGCCACATGCTGGGAGATGCCGGACTGGGTGGCGTTTTCCCGCTGCGCCGCACGAGTGAAGGACCCTTCTTCGCAGACCGCGATGACCGCTCGAATTTGTCGCAGGGGGATGTTCGCCATGAACGCCTCTAAAACGGTGATATTAGAAAATCTAATGAGCGAACGCAGAATATATTATTTCTGCTTTAGCTGCCAACCGGCTTAGGATTTCAACGAGCGAAACAGGCGTGGCAACGCGCCGGTCGGGGAGGGACGGCCATGGGAGCTAATTTCGGCATTGCCGGTATGGATTGGCAGCAGCGGGTCAACTGGGACCGGCTGCGCGAATACCGCATCGATCGTGCGCGCACGATGATGAAGAAGCATGGGCTCGGCGCCATGCTGTGCATGTACGACGAGAATGTTCGCTACATCACCGGCACGCTGACCCCGGGCTGGAACCGCCTCAAGCCTGGTTTGCGCTACGCCATGCTCTGTGGCGACGGCCGGCCGATCCTGTTCGAGCAGGGCGATCTCGGATTCCAGATCGAACGACATTCGCCGTGGCTGCCGAAAGAAAACGTGCGGCATTCTTTCGCATGGATCAAAGGCGCTGCCGGCCCCGCTTCGACGCAGCAGGTCACCAAGTTCACCAAGGCGGTGTTGCAGGCGATGAAGGAAAACGGCGTCGCCGGGCAAAAGCTCGGCGTCGACTTCATCGACATCAACATGATCAACATCTTCAAGGAGAACAACATCACCTGGGTCGATGGCATGACTCCGATGATGGAGGCGCGCGCGGTCAAAAGCCCCGACGAGCAGGAATGCTTCCGCATCGTCGGGGCGATCGGCGACGCCACTCACTGGGAATGCATGAAGTTCCTGCGGCCCGGCATCACCGAAAATCAGGTGACCGCGCATTTGATGGAATATCTCTACAACATTCCCGGCATGGAAGACGTCGAGGACGTGATCGTTTCGTCCGGCCCGAATACCTGGCCGAACTGGCGTAACTTCTCTGACCGCATCATTCAGCCCGGCGATATCGTTTTCATGGATTTGGCCGCGCTGACCTGGAACGGTTACAAGTCCTGCTATTACCGCACGTACTGCGTCGGCAAGGAACCGACCAAAGAACAGAAGGACACTTATGCGACAGCCCTCGAATGGCTCTACGACTCAATCGGTGCGGTGAAGGTCGGCGCGACCACGCGCGACATCGCGCTGAAGTGGCCGTCGGCGATGGAAACCTGGGGCTACGAGGACGAAGATCAGGCGGCCGCCAATCTGTGGGGTCATGGTCTGGGTCTGGCGCAATACGATCCGCCGGTGATCTCGCGTATCTGGTCGCTCGATCATCCCGTGGAAATCAAGGAAGGGATGACGTTTGCGCTGGAGACGCAACACGGCAAGCGCTTCCGCTACGGCGTCCGTATCGAGGAAATGCTGATCGTGAAAAAGAACGAGATCGAGATCGTTTCGAACTTCCCTGTGAAGCAGATCACAGTCGTTGATCCGTTACCGGGGTATGGAGATCACGTGAAATAACGCGCTCTTGCGCGTGCGGGTTTGCCTTTCCTGCGGCTTGGGGAAGGGTATACGCCGAGGCTGTGGCTGCCGAGACGTAGGACAGGTATGACCGCATTCATCCTTTCGCTCGATGATCCTTTTGCTGCGGACCCTGATTGGGTTGGGCCAAAAGCGGCGAATTTGGCCGGCCTATTGCAGGCCGGCCTGCCGACCCCTGGCGGCTTCGCGCTTACGGCGGGCGCCTACCGGCACCAGCTGCATCATCTCGGCATTGACGACCTCCTTCACCAGTACAACGAGGCGGATCTGCCAGCATCGCGTCGCCTTTCGATCCAGATCAGGCTGGCGCTCTATGAGCGCCCGATTGCGCCGGAAATTCTCGAACCGCTGCTGGCGGCCTGGCGCAAGCAGCGGGAGATAAGCCCACTCGGCGTGGTGCGCTCGTCCGCGTTGATCGAAGACCGCAAGGGCGCCAATTTTGCCGGTCAGTTTGAAAGCTTCCTTGGCCTTTCCGACGAAACCGAATTCCAGACGGCGGTGCGTGCGTGCTGGGCTGCGCTGTGGACGTCGCATGCGCGGCGCTACATGGACAACCACGGGCTCTCGCCCGCGGACACCGCGATGGGTGTGCTGATCCAGCCGCTCGTTGCGGCGGGCGTATCGGGCGGTGGCCTGAGCGAAACCGCCGAAGGTCAAATGCTCATTTCCGCGACCTGGGGTCTCGGCTCGGCGATCGCGCAGGGCGAGGTGGTGCCCGACCGCATCGTGCTGAGCAAAACCGGATTCCTGCGCACTATCGATGCAGGGCGCAAGCGCCACCGCGACACCTGCGCGCATAGCGTCGCCGCCCCGCAGCTTGTTCCGGACGAACTCGTCGGCGCGCCGTGTCTCTCGGCGGGCCAAGCCGTTACGCTTGGCCGTCTGCTGCGCAAGTGCGAGCAGCTGGCCGGCGGGCCGGTCGAGATCGAATGGGCAATGGATGAGAGCGGATTCAAACTCTTGCAGTCACGGCCATTGCACGTGGAGCCGGCGATCGTACCAGACGAGATCTGGCTACAGCATCCGGGCCTGAACGGGCACCCCGCGGGCATCGGCTGGGGATCCGGCCGTTCAGTGGTGGTGAATTGCGAGTGCGAGTTGTCACGCGTCGCACCAGGAGATGTGCTGGTGACGCGAGTTGCGGGGCCGGCACTCAGCCAGATCTTGCCGCGGGTGTCCGGCGTGGTCGCAGAGCTCGGCGGTTCCACCTCGCACCTGGCTTCGCTTGCGCGCGAGCGCGGCATTCCGATGGTGCTCGGCGTGCTTGACGCCACCCGCAGGATTCCCGATGGCGCGCAGTGTGCCGTTGATGGCGTTGCCGGTATTGTGCGGTGGCTGCGGTGACAGTCAAACCGCGCGTCTTTATCACCCAGCCGATCGCGGCGAGCGCGCTTGAGCGGCTGCGCGCTATCGCGAACTTCAAGATCAACCCCGACTCCAGCAGGATTATCGGCAGATCAAAGCTGATTGCAGGGGTGAAAAAGTGCGATTTCCTGTTTTGCCTGCTGCATGACCGCATTGACCGGGCTGTGCTGGCCGCCAATCCAAAACTGCGCGCGGTTTGCTCAATGTCGATCACCCCCGACAATATCGACGTCGCGGAGGCCACCAAGCGCGGCATTCCGGTAACGGTTGTTCCGCCGATTGTGTCGGAAGCGACCGCGGACATCCATTTCGGTCTGATGATTACCGTCGCCCGGCGCTTTAAAGAAGGCGCCGCCATGGTGCGGAAAGGGCGTTTCCCTGGTTCGCAGTCGAACCATCTCGCCGGCAGCTCTGTTTATGGCAAAACCCTCGGTCTTGTCGGTGCCGGTCGCATCGGCCAGGCCGTGGCGCGGCGCGCGCGCGGTTTCGGGATGAGGATTATCTACTGGGGGCCGCGCCGCAAATACGACGCCGAACGCGAGCTCGGTATCGAACATGTCACGCTCGATCGACTTCTTGTCGAGGCCGATTTTGTGTCGATGCATCCCGCACTGAACGCCGAGACGCGGCACATGATCTCTGACGAACAATTCGCGCTGATGAAGCCTACGGCTTTTATCATCAACACCGCTCGCGGTGCCGTTATTGATGAAAAGGCGCTCGTGCGCGCGCTGAAGAAAAAGAAAATAGCCGGCGCCGGGCTTGATGTTTTTGAACATGAGCCGAAAATACCGGCGGTTTTTAAGACAATGAAAAATGTCGTATTGACGCCGCATCTTGGCAGCGCAGTAATGGAAGTCCGCGAGCAGATGGCTAATATCGTCGTCGACAACATTCAGGCGTTCATTGACGGCCGTACGCCGCCAAATTGTGTTAATCCGCAGGTGCTCGCGTAATTGTAGCCGGGCGTGCGAAAAATCGGGGGACGGCCATGGCTGACTTGCCCAAGCTCGACGTGGTGATTGCCAATAATTTCGGCCATCTGCCGATGTTCGTCGGCGCCGAGAAGGGCTTCTTCAAGAAGCACGGCGTCGATGCCAGCTTCCGCGTGGTGGATACAGGGACCGACATGGTCAACGCGCTGCACAACGGTGAGGCGCAGGTCGGCGACATGAGCACAACGACCTATCTGAAGGCCGTGCACGCCGGCAATCCGTTCCAGGTGATCGGTCTGATCATGAATGATGCCACCAACGATCGCTGCGACACGCCGCTTGCCATCGTCACGAAGAAGGGCAGGGGCGTCAATGTGGGCAAGATTGGCGATCTTCGCGGCAAGAAGGTCGGCCTCGCGAAGGGGCAAACATCAGATGAGTATTTCAAGATGGTGCTGCGCCGCGCCGGCGTGAAGTACGAAGACATCACCATCGAGAACATCTGGTCCCAGTTCGGCCTCGCGCCGGCGCTGAAGGAAGGCAAAGTCGACGCTATCGTGACCTGGGAGCCCTATGTGACCCAGGCGCTCACCGAGGTGCCCGACTCATACGAGGTGATCCGCGGCGGCCAGCACATGTCCTACGTGATGGTCGCGGTCGCGCACGGACCGACGATTCAGTCCAAACCATCGGTGATCAAGGGCATCGCGGCCGGGCTCGCCCAGGCCTCGCACTTCACCCGCAACAACCGCGACGAGGCGGTGGAAATCTTTGCCAAATGGGTGCCCGGCACCGACGTCGCCATCGGCAAGAAGGGCGTACGCAACATCCACTTCGACCCGCGCATGTCGCCGAATGTGCTGCGCGCCTTCGAAAACGCCGAGGATGAGGTGCTCACCAACACGCTCAAGGGCGCGCCGCGGCTTGACGTGCCAAAATTGTTTCGGCCGGAATTCATGCAGCAGGTCGAAAAAGAGCACCCGGACTATTTCGCCGATTTGCCGAAGCTGTAGCTACTCGGCGTAACTCAGACCAAAAGTGTCATGGCCGGGCCTGTCCCGGCCATCTCGCTTAGGAAGGCACTGCCTCTCTAAGCGGGATCACCGGGACAAGCCCGGTGATGACAATCTCACGACTTGTCGCGCTGCCACGTCACAATGACGCGCACCACTTTGTTATTCACATTGGGGTGCGGCATCGGCGGACTTTCGATATGAAGAATATCGTCGCCTTCGAAGCGCAGAAAACGAACCTGCTCCCCGCCGACCCAGGTCTCGTTCCAGGCGACCTCAACTTTGGTGATGACCTTGCCGTCTTCGACGCGGTAGCGGCCGCTATACGCGATCATTGTGCGCAGCGCGTTGGCGCGATCTTCGTCGGTTTTCGGCACCAGGCGTCCCTCGGCGGTGACCACGGTAATCCAGCGGCCTTCCGGCGTTGCAATCTGATAGCCGCGCGGATGCTCGCCCAATACCGGCGTGCGCTCCTTGGTCTGGGCATCTTCATAGACCACGGAGACGAGCTTCCAGGTGCCGACGATTTTGTCCCTGTCCGCGGCATACGTCGGCATGCTTGCAGCGAGCAGAATGCAGAGCAATAACGTACGCATCGGTCTCTCCTACGCGGATTGACGATGAAACCTATTCCGCCGTCCAGCCGCCGTCGATGATCATGGACGTGCCGGTCATCAGCGAAGACGCATCCGAGGCGAGAAATACGATTGCGCCCATCAGTTCTTCAAGCGTGCCGAGCCGCCCCATGCGGATCTTGTCGAGGACGGCTTTCTTGAATTGAGGATTTTCAAAGAAGGGTTTCGTCATCGGCGTTTCGATGAATGTCGGCGCTATGGAATTCACGCGAATGCCGATTGGCGCCAGCTCCACCCCGAGCGCCTTGGTAAAGCCCTCAAGCGCGTGCTTGGCCGAGACATAGATTGTTCGGCCGGCCCATCCCACATGCCCGAGTTGCGACGTGATGTTGATGATTGAGCCCTTTCGCTTTGCCGCAACAAGCTCGCGCACAACGGCCTGGGCGACGAAAAAGCACGCGCGCATGTCGAGATCGAAGATCAGGTCGTAGCTTTCTTCGGTGACTTCAAGAAAGGGACCGGGACGATTGGTGCCGGCATTGTTCACCAGCACGTCGAAAATCTTACCCTTGAGTGCAGCCTGCACCGCCTTGTTGTCGGTCACATCGAGGGTCAGTGCCTCGGCCTTCTGTCCGCGCGCGCGGATCGCACCGGCAGCCTCTTCGAGCTCGCTGGTCGTGCGCGCGGCAAGCGTGACATGTGCGCCGGCCTCCGCCAACGCTGCGGCCGCGGTCAGGCCGATGCCGCGTCCGGCACCGGTCACCAGGGCGCGTTTGCCATCGAGGCGGAAGGATGGCGTCGCAGGAAGCTCCATTTACTCCGCCGCCTGAGCGTAGGGCACGTTGCGGCCCCCGTAGCGGCGCACGCGGATATTGGCCTGCTCGGCATGGCCGAGGAAACCTTCCAGCACGCACAGCCGCGAACAGTATTCACCGATCATGGCGCTGGCCTCGTCGGTGAGGACCTTTTGGTACGTACAAGTCTTCATGAATTTGCCGACCCACAGGCCGCCTGTGTAACGCGCCGCCTTCTTGGTCGGCAGCGTGTGGTTGGTGCCGATCACTTTGTCTCCGTAGGCGACGTTGGTGCGCGGACCAAGGAACAGCGATCCATAGTTTTTCATGCCGTTGAGAAACGCGTCCGGGTCTCTCGTCATCACCTGGACGTGCTCTGAAGCGACGCGGTCCGCTTCCGCGATCATCTCAGCCTCGTTGTCGCAAACGATGACCTCGCCGAAATCCTTCCAGGCCTGTCCGGCGGCATCAGCGGTCGGCAGGATGGACAGCAGCCGCTCGACTTCTTTCATTGTATCGCGCGCGAGCTTCTCGGAATTGGTGATCAGAACGGCCGGGGAGGTAGGACCATGTTCGGCCTGGCCGAGCAGATCGGTCGCGCAGATTTCACCGTCCACGCTGTCGTCGGCGATAATCAGCGTCTCGGTCGGACCCGCAAGCAGATCGATGCCGACACGGCCGAACAGCTGGCGTTTGGCCTCTGCCACATAAGCATTGCCGGGTCCGACGATCATGTCGACCGGTTTGATGGTCTCGGTGCCCAGCGCCATGGCGGCCACCGCCTGCACGCCACCCAGCACATAGATATCGTCGGCACCGCCGAAATGCATCGCGGCGACAATGGCGGGGTGCGGCCCACCCTTGAATGGCGGTGCGCAAGCGATGATGCGCTTTACGCCCGCCACCTTTGCGGTCACGATCGACATATGGGCGCTCGCCACCATTGGATAACGTCCGCCGGGTACGTAACAGCCGATTGAATTCACCGGAATGTGGCGGTGGCCAAGTACGACGCCGGGCAGGGTCTCGACTTCGAGGTCATGCATGGTGTCGCGCTGTTTTTGCGCGAAATTGCGCACCTGGGCTTGCGCAAACTTGATGTCTTCGAGATCGCGCTTCGGCACCTGGGCGACGGCCCGCTCGATTTCCTGCGCTGACAGGCGGAAATCCTTCGGCGACCAATTATCGAATTTCTTCGACAGATCCTTTACGGCTTGATCTTTCCGCGCGTCGATGTCGGCGAGAATATTCTCGACCGTTTCGCGCACCTTGGCGTCAGCCGCCTTGATCGCGCCTGCGTCCATTCCGCGTTTGAGCCAACGGGGCATGGGAGCCTCCTAACAATTCTGACCGCTTCGCGGTCACTTTATGGCCTGCGGGTTGATCGGCGATCCTGTTCCGCCGGTTATGATCAGGGGCGGGCCACAGAAGAAGAATTCATAGATCCCGTCCTGCTCGCAATCCTCGGCGAGTTCCTTGAGGTAGAAAATCTCGCCCATGCACAGACCCATGGCCGGGATGACGACCCAGTGCCAGGGCTGGTTGGCTTCCTTGGTTTCGTTCGGGCGAACTTCGACGCCCCAGGTGTCGGTGCAGATCGCTGCGATCTGTTTTTCCTGGCACCAGTAGCAGTTCTCGAACTTCACTCCCGGTGCGTCGCCGCCCGCGTACCCGCCCCAGTCTTTCTCGGCGAGACATCGCTCCATCTGGCCCGTGCGTACAATAACGAAGTCGCCACGACCGATCGTGACATTCTGTTGTTTTGCGCATTCATCGAGTTCGTCATTGGAGATGCTTTCGCCGTCTTCCATCCATTTGATGCCGCGGAAGCGCGCGATATCGAGCAACACGCCACGCCCGACCATCTTGTTCTTGGAGTGCTCGATGCCGAGCACCGAAAGGCCGCGCGAGTCGATCAACTTCGCGTCGTATCCATTGTACGCCTTGTCCTCGTAGAAAATATGTCCGAGTGCATCCCAATGGGTGGCGCCCTGTACGCATAAGGTCAGCGTATCGTCGGCGTAGCGGATCTTGTTCCAGTCTTGCTGGCCAGCGATGGCATCGGTGCCGGTGGCCAGCATCTGGTGGATCGGGTTGAAACGTCCCCCGAACAGGCCAGTCTGTGGCCCAGTGCGATCAAGTGGAATGCCGAGCGCAAAAACCTTGCCCGAGCGGATCAGGCCCGCCGCTTTCACGATATCTTCCGGCATAACGTGGTTGAGCGTGCCGATCTGGTCTTCCTTGCCCCAGCGTCCCCAGTTCTTGAGTTTTTGTGTGGCTTCGGCGATCGCTTGCTTGCCGACCTTGATATTCATGAAGTGTTCCTTCCAGCTTTACCGTTATTTGGCGGCGTGAAGCTTGCCACCTATTATGGCGGCAATATTGTGCAGAGCGCCGGTGTTTCAGCAAGCGGCATGCACAACCCCAATGGGCAGTTAGTGGGAGGACATATGGACCAGCGCATTATCAATCTTTACGACAGCTTCACTCACGGTCACATCAACCGTCGTGTCTTCCTAGACCGGCTTGCAGCGTTGACCGGTTCGACCGCGGCCGCTGCCGCAATGTTGCCGTTGCTAAAGAACGACTACGCGCAGGCGGCGATTGTGGCGGACAACGATTCCCGGCTGGCAATGGAGCGGATCTCCTACGATTCCCCGAAGAGCAAGATCAGCGGCTACCTGGTTCGTCCAAGGTCGAAGGGCAAGCGGCCTGTCACCATCGTCATCCATGAAAACCGTGGCCTCAATCCTCATATTGAAGATGTCGCGCGGCGGCTGGCACTTG
>Ga0187777_10000914_pt1 | contig 19295 bp, 25 predicted proteins | sample 1015_Q2_SP5_10_M_FD_132416 | JGI IMG/M metagenome (GOLD analysis project Ga0187777, IMG submission 132416) | Tropical peat soil microbial communities from peatlands in Department of Meta, Colombia - 1015_Q2_SP5_10_MG | ecosystem: Environmental > Terrestrial > Soil > Wetlands > Peat | place... | reverse complement strand
TAGCGCGACTTGATGTCCTTCTCGGCCGCCGTCGCGGCGTTGTCCGGGTAGTCCGGAACGGCATAGCCCTTGCCTTGCAGTTCCTTGATCGCGGCCTTGAGCTGCGGGATCGAGGCGGAGATGTTTGGCAGCTTCATGATGTTGGCTTCGGGTCGCAGCGTGAGCTGGCCGAGTTCGGTGAGCTCGTCGTTGACCCGTTGCGCAGGGGTGAGCTTCTCGGGGAAATTGGCGAGGATGCGGCCGGCCAGCGAGATGTCCTTCAGCTTCACGGACACACCCGCCGCCCCCACGAAGGCTTCGACGATCGGCAGCAGGGAATAAGTCGCGAGCGCCGGGGCTTCATCGACCTTTGTCCACACGATTTCGAGATCTGGCATGCTTGCACCTTTGGTCGCCGAGCTTGTTTGCGCTAAGCGGAAACGAAACATGGATGGGCCCGCTGGTATGGCTTTTCCCTCGGGCCCTCAGACGAATTGTTCTCGGCGCGGACAGCGGAAACTTTGGCCGGCGGGCTGGCCTATAGCACCCCGAAACGCGCCGCGAAAGCCGCGTTTTCCGGGCCGCGCGCAGCCCCGGAATGCGCCTCGCGCAGCCTCAAGGGCCGCAGAATGTTAGGGGCTGCATTGATTCAGATTAAAACGATAATGGGTTGCGGCAGTGCTGCCATACCAGCCCTCGGGAGGTTTCTCTCTTGCCCGGCTCCGGAACCGACAAGACCAAGCGCTGGGTCGAGGGCTTAGGCCCCGTCGTGGTGCTCGTCGAGCCGCAGCTCGGCGAGAACATCGGCGCGGCGGCGCGCGCCATGGCGAATTTCGGGCTGCCGCGCCTGCGCCTGGTCAAGCCGGTGCAGGGCTGGCCGAACGAGAAGGCGCGCGTGATGGCCGCGGGCGCCGACCGCGTGCTCGACGGCGCGAGCGTGCATGAGGCGCTCGCCGATGCGATCGCCGACTGCTCCTTCGTGCTGGCGACGACCGCGCGTAATCACGATCAGGCAAAGCCCGTGATCGGCGCCGACGCGGCGGCCGCCGAGATGGCGCCGCGCGTCAAAGCCGGCGAGACGGTGGCGCTGCTGTTCGGGCGCGAGCGCACCGGGCTCGAGAACGACGAGGTCGCGCTGGCCGACCGCATCGTCACGCTGCCGGTCAATCCGGCGTTTGCCTCGCTCAACCTCGCGCAGGCGGTCGCCGTCGTCGGCTACGAATGGTTCAAATGTATCAGCGGCGGTGACCTGCCGTTCACCATGCCGGAGAAATCGCCGCCGGCGCCGAAGCAGCAGTTCGACGCGTTCTTCGCCGATCTCGAGCGCGAGCTTGAACGCGTCGAATTCTACCGCCCGGCCGAGAAGCGCGACACGATGAGCATCAATTTGCGCAACATCTTCACGCGCATGGTTCCGACGCAGCAGGACGTCCGCACGCTGCACGGCGTCGTCCAGTCGCTGGTGCAGGGCCGCAAAGGGCCGGCGCGCGGCGGCGTGCTCAATGCCGACGAGGCGCAGCGGCTGCGCGACCTCATCGCCGAGCACAAAGCGGGGCAGGCGCCGGGCGAGCGCGGCCCGGTGCGCGGGCTGGCGCGGCTGCTGCGGCGCAATCCGACGGATGCCGAGCGCGCGCTGTGGCAGGCGCTCGTTAACGACAAGCGGTTCGCCGGCCGCGGCTTCAAGCGGCAGGTGCCGATCGGACCGCACATCGCCGATTTCGTCTCGTTCCCGTTGCGCTGCGTGCTCGACCTCGTGCCAGCCGAGGAAAGCGCCGATGCGGCCAAGACGCGTGCCGAACGGCGGGCCTATCTCGTCGAGCGCGACTACCAGGTGGTCGACGTCGGCATGGCGGAGGCCGAGCGCGACATTAATGGCGTGCTCGACCGGCTCGAAAGTCTTGTCAGCTGACTACTTCAGCGCCTTGAGGATGGCAGCGCCGCCTTCGCGGACGATGCCAAGGTCGCTCGCCACCGCGATAAAACGGAAGCCGCGCTTAGCCATTTGCAGCGCACGGACGGCGTCGCGGCAGTAGATGCCGGGGATCTTGCCGGCCTTCGTCGCCGCGGCGCAGATCGCGTCGACCGCGCGCTCGACTTCGGGCGCAGTGATATCCTGCGCCTTGCCGGCGCTGAGCGAAGTGGCGAGGTCGTAGGGACCGACGAACAGGCAATCGATGCCGGGCGTTGCCGCGATTTCATCGGCATTATTGAGCGCCGACGGCGTCTCGATCATCGCCATGGTCAGCGTGCCGTCATTGGCCTCGCGCAGATAGTCGGTCGGCGGCGTCTGGCCCTGCAGCATCATGGCGCGCACTGGGCCCCAACTGCGCTCGCCGAGCGGCGGATACTTGGCGGCGGCGGCAAAGCGCCGTGCATCAGTGCCGGTGTTGATCATCGGCGCGATAATCGCCTCGGCGCCGAGATCGAGCGCACGCGACACCATTGCGAAGTCTTCGAGCGGCACGCGCACCAGCGGCGAAGCGCCGCCGGCGCGCACCGCGCCGATGCCGGCGATGATGGAGGACATCTCCCACATGCCGTGCTGCGAATCGAGATTGACGGCGGCAAAGCCCTCGCGCGCCAGCGCCTCGACCAGAAGCGGCGAGGCGAGCGTCGTCCAGGCGGAGTAGACGGTTTCTCCGGCGCGGAGCTTCCTGGCCAGCGGGAAGGCGGCCACGTCAGCCGCTCTTCTGCACCTGCGCGACCGCTTGCGTGAGCAGTTCGCTCATCTGCTTGCGAATCTGCTGTTCGGTGGCTTTCGTCCCGAGATCGGCCTTGAGCTTGGCGATCATCTCGTCGTCGCCGTGTTCGGCGAGGTCGGTAATGACGATCTCCCTGGCATAGGCCTCGGCGTCGGGGCCGCTCTTGCCGAGGAGGCCGGCAGCCCACAGGCCCAGCATTTTGTTGCGGCGGGCAAACGCCTTGAACTTCAGTTCCTCGTCATGCGCGAATTTCTTCTCGAAGCCTTCTTCACGCTTGTCGAACGTGGTCACAATTCCGCCCCTCGCTGTCTGCAGAAGTTTCCAAGGCCGTATCACGCAAAAAAGCCCGTCGGCCGCATGCGCCTTGCATATCGCTAGGCTAGCGTCAAGGCAACACGGCTGCCGGATTTTGCGGCGAAACGGCGAAGTGGAAAACGGCCAGGCTACTCGATTGTGCTACCCGGGGTGATCGGCTAGGTTGATTTTCGCCAGGACCGCTGCGCGCAATTTGCGCACCGGTCCCGCCGCCGCGGATCTGGTCACGTTCTAAAACAGGAGCCACGGCAATCCGATGGACTTTCACAAACCACGGTACACGCCAATGAGCCGCCGTCGCCGAATCTATGAAGGCAAGGCGAAGGTCCTCTATGAAGGCCCGGAGCCGGGAACGCTGATCCAGCATTTCAAGGACGATGCGACCGCTTTCAACGCCAAGAAGCATGAGGTGATCGAGGGTAAGGGCGTCCTCAACAACCGAATCTCCGAATATGTATTTCAGCACTTGAACGACATCGGAGTTCCGACTCACTTCATCCGCCGGCTCAACATGCGCGAGCAGTTGATCCGTGAGGTCGAAATCATCCCGCTCGAGGTCGTGGTGCGCAACGTCGCCGCCGGTTCGCTGGCGCAGCGCCTCGGCATCGAGGAAGGCACGCAGCTGCCGCGCTCGATCATCGAGTTCTATTACAAGAACGACAAGCTCAACGATCCGATGGTGTCGGAAGAGCACATCACGGCGTTCGGCTGGGCTAGCCCCCAGGAGATCGACGACATCATGGCGCTGGCGATCCGCGTCAACGACTTTCTGTCGGGCCTGTTCCTCGGCGTCGGCATCCGTCTGGTCGACTTCAAGATGGAAACCGGAAGGCTTTGGGAAAACGACGTGATGCGCATTGTCGTCGCCGACGAGATCAGCCCGGATTCCTGCCGGCTGTGGGATATCAAGTCGAACGAGAAGCTCGACAAGGACCGCTTCCGCCGCGACATGGGCGGGCTGGTCGAGGCCTATACCGAGGTGGCCAAGCGCCTCGGCATCATGAGCGAGGGCGAGCGCCCGCAAGGCACAGGCCCCGTTCTGGTGAAGGGCTAGGCTATCGGCAGGCATTCCGGCCGTTTTGGCATGTGAATTACGCGAAGCCCGGCCTTGTGCCGGGCTTTGGCGTCTCTAGGTTAGGTGTGAAAAGGCCCCGTTTGGGCCAGACGATTCATGCCATAAGCGGGCGAGGATGAAAGCGCGCGTAACCGTCACCCTGAAATCCGGCATTCTCGACCCGCAAGGCAAGGCCATCGAGGGCGCGCTGCGCTCCCTCGGGGTTCAGGGCGTCACCGCGGTCCGCCAGGGCAAGGTGTTCGACATCGAGCTCGAAGGGGCCGATAAGGCCAAGGCCGAGGCCCTGCTCAAGCAGGCCGCCGACAAGCTTTTGGCCAATACGGTGATCGAGAACTACAAGGTCGATGTGCTCTAGATGAAGGCTGCCGTCCTCGTCTTCCCCGGCATCAATCGCGAGCGCGACATGGCGCGCACGCTCAAGATCGTCTCGGGCCAGGCGGCGGCGATGGTGTGGCACACCGATACGGCGCTGCCCACCGGCACCGACCTCGTTGTCATTCCCGGCGGCTTCTCCTACGGCGACTATCTGCGCTGTGGCGCCATCGCGGCGCGCTCGCCGATCATGGACGCGGTGTGCGTATATGCCGCCAAAGGCGGGTTGGTACTCGGCGTTTGCAACGGCTTCCAGATTCTGTGCGAGGCGGGGCTTTTGCCCGGTGTGCTGATGCGCAACGAGAACCTGCGTTTCATCTGTCGCGACGTCTATCTCAAGGTCGAGCGCTCCAACACGCCGTTCACGCGTGGCTACAACGCCGGCCAGGTGGTCCGCGTGCCGGTCGCGCACGGCGAGGGTAACTACATCGCCGATGGCGAGACCATCGCGCGGCTCGAAGGCGAGGGACGGGTGATCTTCCGCTACTGCTCGCCTGACGGGATGATCGATCCGAACTGGAACCACAACGGCGCTATCAATGCCATCGCCGGCATTGCGAATGACCGCGGCAACGTGCTCGGCATGATGCCGCACCCCGAGAACCACGTGGAAAGCGTCATCGGTCCGACCGACGGGCGTGGGATGTTTGCCGGGCTGGCGGAGGCGCTGAAGCGGGCGGCGTAACGAGCGTGATCCCCAACTCCACTCCCATCACCCCCGCCTTGGTCGCCGAGCACGGCCTCAAGCCGGACGAGTACGAGCGCATTCTCAAGCTGATCGGCCGCGCGCCGTCGCTCACCGAACTCGGCATCTTCTCGGCGATGTGGAACGAGCACTGCTCGTACAAGTCCTCCAAGGTACATTTGCGCACGCTGCCGACCAAGGGTCCGCACGTCATCTGCGGCCCCGGCGAGAACGCCGGCGTCATCGACATCGGCGATGGGCTGGCCTGCATCTTCAAGATGGAGAGCCACAATCATCCGAGCTACATCGAGCCCTATCAGGGGGCGGCGACCGGCGTCGGCGGCATCCTGCGCGACGTCTTCACCATGGGCGCGCGGCCGATTGCGTGTTTGAACGCGCTCTCCTTTGGCGCGCCGTCGCATCCGAAGACTCGACATCTGGTCGGCGGTGTCGTCGCCGGCATCGGCGGCTACGGCAATTCGTTTGGTGTGCCGACCGTTGGCGGCTCGGTACGCTTCCACGCGCGCTATGATGGCAATTGCCTCGTGAATGCCATGGCGGTCGGCATCGCCAAAAAGGACGCGATCTTCTATTCGGCGGCCTCCGGCGTGGGCATGCCGATCGTCTATCTCGGCTCCAAGACCGGGCGTGACGGCATCCACGGCGCCTCGATGGCCTCGGCCGAGTTCGATGAAGACTCCGAGGAGAAACGTCCGACCGTTCAGGTCGGCGATCCGTTTTCCGAAAAGCTGCTGCTCGAAGCCTGCCTCGAGATCATGGCCAAAGGCTGCGTCATCGCCATTCAGGACATGGGCGCGGCAGGGCTGACGTGCTCGGCGGTCGAGATGGGCGCCAAAGGCGACCTCGGCGTCACACTCGAGCTGGACAAGGTGCCGTGCCGCGAAGAGCGCATGACCGCCTACGAGATGATGCTCTCCGAGAGCCAGGAGCGCATGCTCATGGTGCTCAAGCCTGAAAAGGAGAAAGAAGCCGAGGCGATCTTCCGCAAATGGGGCCTCGACTTCGCGGTGGTCGGCGAGACGACGCCGTCGAAGCGCTTCATCGTGCGCCACCAGGGCGAGACCATGGCCGATCTGCCAATCAAGGAGCTCGGTGATCAGGCGCCGGAATACAAGCGGCCCTTCGTTAGCGGCGTGAAGCCGAGGGCGATCGCGGCCGGCGACGTGACACAGCCGCTCGGCTTTGCCGAAGCGCTGGAGAAGCTCTTGGCGACGCCAGACCTGTGCTCCAAGCGCTGGGTGTGGGAGCAATACGATCACATCATCCTCGGCAATACCGTGCAGCGCCCGGGCGGCGATGCCGCGGTGGTGCGTATCGAGGACGGGCCGAAGGGTCTGGCGCTGACGACCGACGTGACGCCGCGCTACTGCGAGGCCGATCCGTTCGAGGGCGGCAAGCAGGCGGTCGCCGAGTGCTGGCGAAATTTGACCGCCGTTGGCTCGCGTCCGCTCGCAATCACCGACAATCTCAATTTCGGGAATCCGGAGCGGCCGGAGATCATGGGCCAGTTCGTCGGCTGCGTGCGCGGCATCGCCGAAGCCTGCAAGGCACTCGACTTCCCGGTCGTGTCCGGCAACGTCTCGCTCTACAACGAGACCAACGGCAAGGCGATCCTGCCGACGCCGTCGATTGGTGGGGTTGGGCTACTCGACGACTTCCAGAAATCTGCGACGCTTGCCTTCAAACGCGCCGGCGAGGCGATCCTCCTCATCGGCGAGACAACGGGCTGGCTCGGCCAATCGGTCTATCTGCGCGACATTTGCGGACGCGAGGAGGGCGCGCCGCCCCCGGTCGATCTGGTCGAGGAGCGCGAGAACGGCGACTTCGTGCGCGGGCTTATCCTCGACGGCACGGCGAGCGCCGTGCACGACCTCTCCGACGGCGGCCTCGCCGTCGCACTTGCCGAGATGGCGATGGCGTCGGGCATCGGTGCCACACTCGACGCGGCGCCCACGGACATTCCCGCGCACGCCTTCTGGTTCGGCGAGGATCAGGCGCGTTACGTCGTCACGGTCCCCGCCGAAAAGGCTCAGTCGGTGCTCAAACGGGCGCAGGATGCGAGCGTGCCCGCCGCGTTCTTTGGGAAGACCAATGGTGACGCTCTGGCGCTGCCAGGCGAGCCGCCGCTGCCAGTGAAGACGCTGACCACGCGCTTCGAGGGCTGGCTGCCGCGCTACATGGCGGGCGAGATTTAGGCGGGTCCGCTTGAACTGCGCGGCCGCCGCTGATTTAGGCAGCGCTTTCTACTCACGGAATTGGAACTGGGCCGGGCGTAGCGACTTTGCTAGGCTGTGCCGGTTTTCACGAGGCTCACACCACAATGGCCCGATTTGGTGTTCCGCGCCGTCCCGGCGCGCTGAACGACAACCAGCCGATTGCGATCAACTGGCGGCGCGGCTTGTTCCGCGTCTGGTTGTTGCTGTCGCTCGCCTGGATCATGGCGTGGATGGTCTATCTGGTGATGTTCGGCATCCACGGCGGCTTCAAGAACGGCAGCGACTTCCTCGAAGTGCCGGTTCTGCTGTTCGGCCCGCCGGTCGCGCTCTATCTGTTCGGCGCCATCGCGCGCTGGACCTTCAAGGGCTTCGCGCCGGACGAGCGACCGCCCTCGGCTTAAAAAGCGAACGCCATCCGCCCCTGTGCAAAGCGGACGGCGTTGCGATCGTCCGAAACCTCAGCGAAGGTGTCCGATGAGCTGCAAGGTGGCGCGGCAGCGCGGGCCGACGAAATTTCCCTGATTCACGTAATTCGTCAGGCACGCGACCTCGTGGCCTTCGCCGGGTTGGATGCCGCGGCAGTGCATGAAGATGTAGCGCGCACAGCCTTTGCCGACGGCGGCCGGAGCAAGGCCGCCCGGACGGTCTGACGGCTCGGGCTCGACCTCCTGCGGTGCCGCGGGCGCGGCGGCGATTGCAGCCGCCGGCGCACCGCGCGTAGTGGCGCTAACGGCGCGGCCGCAGGCTGGCGAACAGTGGCCGGTGCGGCCGGCGCCGTTGGCGTGACGGCTACCGTCGCAGGCTTCGTCGCCGGCGGCTTTTTGGCGGTCTGGGCCGGCGGCGGCGCCGACGTAATGGTCGCGGACGGAGCCGCAGCGGGCGGCGGTCGGGCGCAAGGGCATCCGGTGGCTCGGCGGTCTTCGCCGGCTCGGCCGAGATGGTGACGCGCACGGCGGTCTGACCGCTTGGCGACAGCTTGCCGACGTTCTTCTGCAGGCACATCAGGGCGTCCCTGCCGCCCGGCTGCACATCGGAACAATTCGCCATGAAATCGGAGCGGCAGTTCGAGCGGATCGCGCTCTACTGCGTGGAGGTCGGCTGCGCGTCGGCGCTGGGATGGCCCGATGGCCCAGCGGAAAAGTTCGTCATAGTCTCCTCGTTTTCTTGCTGTTTGGCCCGCGGTCCATCCGGATGTGGGTGCCTCCACAGCGGCATCGTAGCCGTAGTCTTGTCATGCGCAAACAATCTGGCGCAAATTGCGTGGCGCGCGACCTTCTTGGATTCGCGTTGCCCAACGCATTGCAGGGCGGACTGGAGTTTGTCATGGCAATGGATGCCAGCGAGATCGAGCGGCTGATCAAAACGCGCATCCCGGACGCCCGTGTGACGATCCGCGATCTGGCCGGCGACGGCGACCACTACGCGGCGACGGTGATCTCGGCCTCGTTCAAGGGTAAGTCGCGTGTGCAACAGCATCAACTGGTCTACGAGGCGCTCAAGGGTCAGATGGGCGGCGTACTGCATGCGCTCGCGTTGCAGACCGGCACGCCGGACGCCTGATGGCCGTCAAAATCCTGTCGCCCGCGGGCGCGATCGAGCCGACCGGCCCGTGGAGCCTCGGCGCGCGCGCCGGCGACTTCGTTTTCGTCGCGGGGATGCGCGGCATCGATCCGGCGACCAACACCGTCACCGGTTCTGAGGAAGAGCGCATCCGCCGCGCCTTCACCAACATGAAGACCATAGCGGCGTCGGAGGGTGCAAAGCTTTCCGATTGCGTCCGCCTCACGGTCTTCGTCACCGACATGAACCGGGTACGCCCGATCGTGAACAAGGTGCAGGAGGAGCTTTGGCCCGGCGGACCCTATCCGCCGAGAACAATCGTCCAAGTCGCGGCACTGAATCAGGACGATATTTTCGAGGTCGAAGGCACGTTCTACGCCCCGAAAACGGCCTGATTTTCAACCATTCGGGCAAGTGAGGGTGACGCGGCTACCGCTGTCACCTATATTGGAATCACGGGCGGCGCTTCGAAGTGGCGCCAAAAGGACGAGAATCCATGGGCATTGAGCAATTCATCGACAATGAAGTGAAGGCCAACGACGTCGTGCTGTTCATGAAGGGCACGCCGCAATTTCCGATGTGCGGATTTTCCGGACAGGTGGTGCAGATCCTCGACCATCTGGGCGTCGCTTATAAAGGCATAAACGTCCTAGAGTCCGACGACATCCGCAACGGCATCAAGACCTACTCAAACTGGCCGACCATTCCGCAGCTCTACGTGAAGGGCGAATTCATAGGCGGCTGCGACATCATCCGCGAGATGTTCCAGGCCGGCGAGCTGCAGCAGGCGCTCAAGGATAAAGGCGTCACGGTCCGCCAGACGGCCTAGTGATCAAGCTTCTCCTGATTGTCGCCGCGTTGGCTGACTTCGGTCTCGCGGTGCTCCTTATCGCGGTCTCCAGCTTCCTGTTCGGCTTCGGCCGGAAAGCATGCATGCAGGTTCTGTAGCGATGGCGGCTTATGGGGCCGCCATTCTTGCATGTGTCCTCGCGCCAAATGTCGGTGTTGTCCTTAACAGGCGCGAAAAGGCTGGTTTTGGCCTTGCGGTTGCGGTCATGCCGCCGGCGGGTGTGCTTGCGGCGCTGGCGATCCTGGCACCGGACTAAGTTCCAGTTTGTTCAAATTTTAATTAAAAATCCGAGCGATTTTGGGAGTTTTCTAATTCCCCTGTCGTATTGAGGCCCATGCCTCAAAAGCCCGAAGACAATCACCAAGCCACCCGGTGCCGAGAAATAGCGGACCGCGCCACCAACGAGGTCGTCCGCAACCATTGGCTCAAGATGGGGAAATACTGGCTCGACCGGGACGCTCAGGCAGATCCAAAGACCGATTCAACGATCGCCCGGCTCTAGGCGGTCTCAGAATGTACCGAGGGGGACATGTCGCTATCACAGGTCGAGACGTTCATCCGCAACGCGAATGAACAGTACGCACAGCACGATATCAATGCGAGCCTGCTCAAGGCTGTCATCGAACTCGTGCGCGAAGTGAAGCGGCTCGATCATGACCTCCAGAGCGCTCGCAGGGCGGCGCGGAGGCGCGTCTAGCCGTTACGAGCCGCGGCTGCGGCCCGGCCTCATCCGCTGCATCACTAGGTAGATAATGGCGAGGATGATAACGACGCCAAGCACGCCCGAACTCGCACTCGAGGAAAACTTGGCGGCGTTCTCGGCAACCGACTCGACGTAGCCGCCGGCGTTCTTGCCGAGCAGGATCGAGAGCAGCACCAAAGCCAGCACGGCCAAGAAGGCGAGCTCGACGAACTCCCAGAGAAAGACCTTCGCAGTGGCCACAAATTTCAACATGGCACGACCCCCGGACTAAACACGCGACAAGAGCGGTGGGGAGCGCTGCGCGCTCCCCACCGGAAACGTCATCGGTTCCCTAGAACGCGATCAGCTGAGCTGACGGTTCGAGAATAACCAGAGGACGATGCCCAATGTGATCAGGCCGACGAGACCGTTCGCGCCCAGGTCTTTGACCCAGTTCACGATGTTCGTCGTAACAGCGCCGAAGAACGGCAAGTTGCCCCCTACGAGGAGACCCAGCACGATCGCCAGCGCAAGCAACATCAGCCCCAGTTCGGTCAACGCACCGACCCAGTTCTTGATGGTATCAATGCCTTTCATAGCGATTTCTCCCTAGCCAGCCCCCTACTGATTCGGGGACGCTAAAAAATATCGCAGAACAGCCCACTACATGTAGAAAAAAGCGGCACATCCCCTACCAAATTGGGTGGAGCGATTTGGTCTTGGAGAAACAACGGCTTCCCGCATAGCCGCAAAATGGGGACAGGTCGCATAACGAGGATAAGTGACCAAAAGCAAAGCCCCGCCGAAGCGGCGGGGCTTTCGTTTGTGCGCGTGGCAAGAGCGCTCAGCGCGAATAATATTCGACGACCAGGTGCGGCTCCATCTGCACCGCGTAAGGCACATCGGTCAGCACCGGGATGCGCGTCATCTTGGCGGTGAGCTTGTTGCCGTCGACCTCGATGTAGTCGGGCACGTCGCGCTCCGCCAAAGCCTGCGACTCCAGAACGAGCGCGAGCTGCTTCGACTTGTCCTTCACCTCGACGAGGTCACCGACCTTAACGCGATAGCTCGGGATAGTGACGCGCTTGCCGTTCACCTTGATGTGGCCGTGGCTGATGAACTGCCGCGCGGCGAAAACGGTCGGCACGAATTTGGCGCGATAGATTAGGGCGTCGAGACGGCGCTCAAGCAAGCCGATCATGTGGGCGCCGCTGTCGCCTTTCAGGCGCCGGGCTTCCTGGTAGATGCCGCGGAATTGCCGCTCGGAGATGTTGCCGTAATAGCCGCGCAGCTTCTGCTTGGCCTTGAGCTGCACGCCGTAGTCGGAGAGCTTGCCCTTGCGGCGCTGGCCGTGCTGGCCGGGGCCGTATTCGCGCCGGTTTACCGGGCTCTTGGGCCGACCCCAGATGTTCTCGCCCATCCGGCGGTCGATCTTGTACTTGGACTCCATGCGCTTGGTCATTCGCGTCCTCGGATACTGTTGTCGCAAGTGGTTTGAGGATCGCGCCCTCCTTTGCCCCGGACTGGCCGGGACCGACAGACGAAGCCTCGTAAGCGCAAGGCCTTGCCGCGGGTCGCGAAACGTCGCGCGGGCCATTATGGCCCGCGGACCGCGGGTATCTAGGGGCTTAGCCGGGTCCTGTCAAACAGGCTGGCGGGCGGGCTTAAACCCATATCCGGCCAGCGCTTTTGCCAATACCGGGGAGGGCGCCTGGCCCGAGGTGAAGACAATCTCGGGCGGCTGGCCTGTACCCGCGGTGAGCGGGCGCTCATGCAGCAGATCGGCGACGCGGCGGGCGATCGCCGGCGCCGGATCGATCCAGTCGACCGGCCACGGCGCGTTTGCCTTGAGACGCTCGAGCAGCAACGGGTAGTGCGTGCAGGCGAGCACAACAGTGTCGGTGCGCTTGCCGTTCGTGTCGACGAAGCAGGCGGCGAGCTCGGCCGCGATCTCCGTGTCGGAAACGGGCGTGCCGGCGAACTCGGCTTCAGCGTAGGAGGCGAGACGTGACGAACCGTCGAGCACGACATTGCAGCCCGCGGCGAACTCGCGGATCAGCGCCTTGGTGTATTCGCGGTTGACGGTCGCCTGCGTGCCGAGCACGGCGACGCGCTTGGTTTTGGATTGCGCGCAGGCCGGCTTGATCGCCGGCACGGTGCCGACGAAGGGCACGGTGTAGCGGGTGCGCAGCTCCTTGAGTGCGAGCGTGGAGGCGGTGTTGCAGGCGATGACGACAAGGTCGGGTCTATGCTCGGCGATCGCCTTGCCGATCACATGCAAAATGCGTGTGATCAGTGCCTCTTCCGGCATGGTGCCGTAGGGGAAAGCGGCATCGTCGGCGAGGTAGACGTAGTGCGCATCGGGACGCGCTTTGACGACCTCGCGGAACACAGTCAGCCCGCCGAGGCCGGAGTCGAAGACGACGATCGTCGGCGCGCCCGCCAACATCAGGCGCTCCCGAACACGCGCTTGAAGATGGTGTCGACGTGCTTCAAGTGATGGTCGAGATCGAAATTGGCTTCGAGCTCTTTGGCCGACAACTTGGCGGTGACGTCCTTGTCGGCCTTGAGTAGCGCCAGGAAATCGCCGCTCTCGCCGCTCCAGACCTTCATGGCGTTACGCTGCACGAGCCGGTAGGCGTCCTCGCGAGCAACGCCCTTCTGCGTCAGCGCGATGAGGACGCGCTGCGAATGGATGAGGCCGCCGAGCTTGTCGAGGTTGCGCTGCATATTGGCCGGATAGACGACGAGCTTGTCGACGATCGAGGTCAGCCGCGCCAGCGCGAAGTCGAGCGTCACGGTCGCATCAGGGCCGATCATGCGCTCGACCGAGGAGTGCGAGATATCGCGTTCGTGCCAAAGCGTGACGTTTTCCATCGCCGGCAGCGCGTAGGCGCGCACCATGCGCGCCAAGCCCGTGACGTTTTCCGACAGCACCGGATTGCGCTTGTGCGGCATCGCCGAGGAGCCCTTCTGCTTCTCGGAGAAGAACTCTTCCGCTTCCAGCACCTCGGTGCGCTGGAGGTGGCGGATTTCCGTGGCAAGCCGTTCGATCGAGGAGGCGACCACGCCAAGCGTCGCGAAATACGTGGCGTGGCGGTCGCGCGGGATGATCTGCGTCGACACCGGCTCGACGGTAAGCCCCATCGCCTTGGCGACATGGGCTTCGACCCGCGGATCGACCTGCGCGAAGGTCCCGACCGCGCCGGAAATCGCGCAGGTCGCGACCTCCTTGCGGGCGGCGACGAGCCGCTCCTTGGCGCGGGCGAATTCGGCATAGGCAAAGGCAAGCTTGAGGCCGAAGGTGGTCGGCTCGGCATGGATGCCGTGCGAGCGGCCGACCGTCGGTGTCATCTTGTGCTCGAGCGCGCGGCGCTTGAGCGCGGCGAGCAGCGCATCGATGTCCTTGATGAGGATGTCGGCGGCGCACACCAGCTGGACGTTGAGGCAGGTATCGAGCACGTCGGAGGAGGTCATGCCGGCGTGAACGAAACGCGCCTCCGGCCCGACGATTTCGGTGAGATGCGTCAGGAAAGCGATGACGTCGTGCTTCACCTCCGCCTCGATCTCGTCGATGCGGGCGACGTCAAATTTGGCGGCCTTGCCCTTTTCCCAGATTTTCTTGGCGGCTTCTTTCGGGATGACGCCGAGCTCTGCCATGGCGTCGGCCGCGTGCGCCTCGATCTCGAACCAGATACGGAATTTCGTTTCCGGCGACCAGATCGCGGTCATCTCGGGGCGGGAGTAGCGTGCAATCGTCACGCCGCTTCCCCGCGTGCTTGCGCGGCCGCGTTGCGGATGGCGGCGATGTTGGTCTTGTAGTCGCCCTTGAAAATGGCAGACCCGGCGACCAGCACATTGGCGCCGGCGCGCACCACCTGCGCGGCGTTCGCCGGCGTGATGCCGCCGTCGACTTCGATGTCGATCGGCCGAGCGCCGACCATGGCGCGCAACGCCGCGATCTTGTCGAGGGCGGAGGGGATGAAGGCCTGCCCGCCGAAGCCGGGATTGACCGACATCGCGAGGATGAGGTCGACCATGTCGATGACGTGCTCGACGGTCTCGACCGGCGTGCCGGGATTCATGGTGACGCCGGCCTTCTTGCCGAGCGCGCGGATCGCCTGCAGCGATCGGTGGACGTGTGGGCCCGCCTCGACATGGACGGTGATGACGTCGGAACCGGCCTTGGCGAAAGCATCGAGATAGGGATCGCAGGGCGCGATCATCAAATGGACGTCGAGCGTCTTCCGGGTGACCGGGCGGATCGCCTGCACGACGGCGGGGCCGATGGTGATGTTGGGGACGAAGTGGCCGTCCATCACGTCGACGTGGATCCAGTCGGCGCCGGCGGCTTCGACTGCGCGGATTTCATCGCCCAATTTGGCGAAATCGGCCGAAAGAATCGACGGCGCGATGATCAGCGGGCGCATTCAGGCTCTCCGAATGCGTTTCGCCTAACATGCGCGGGTCGCGCGGGCAACGCGCGGCGACAGGCTTCCCCAGCGGCTCGTTAACGCCGCCGAACCGGGCAAGATTTGCCGCCCCGGCGGGCAAAAGGCGCAGCGCACCGGCGCGGCGCCGTGTGGAAAACTCAAGCAGAATGCGGCTTTTCGAGGTGGCGCGCGCCTTGCATCGCCAATGCTGCGCCAAGCTTTGCGGCGCCGTGGAGCACTGTGTTCGTCATGTTCGTTCCAGCCAATCTTGCCTTGGGCGCGCTGTCGGGGATCGGGTCGTTGCTCGACCAGGCCGCCTCGCGCGTCGGCAATTCCGTCAGCGCCGAATTCGCCAAGCTGAGCCAGAGCACGACCTCGGCTGCGCCGCAAACGTCGGCCGCGCCGTCGCCGCTCTCCGGCGGCAAGTTCGACTTCGGCACGCTGTCGGCGCTGCTGTCGGCGCAGGGGCAGGCGGGCAACAGCCTGGGCACGCAGGCGTCGGCTTTGTTCTCCAAGCTCGACACCGATGGCGACGGTTCGATTAGCAAGACCGAATTCGAGACCGCGCTCGGCAAGGCCGGCGTCGACACCTCGACCGCGGACGCGGTGTTCAACAAGCTCGACGCCAATGGCGACGGCTCGATCAGCAAGAGCGAATTGACGCCGAAGCGCGCCGCGTTCCACGCCCATGGCGGCCATCACGGCGGCGGCAGCGGCGGTGCTTCGTCGCTCAACGGCGCCGACGGCTCGCAGACCCAGACCACGACCAACTCGGACGGCTCGACGACAACCACCATCACCTATGCCGATGGCAGCGCGGTCACCATGACGATGCCGGCGCCGCAGCAGAGCAGCGGCGATGGAACGGCGCCCTCGCAGGGCAAGGGCAATCTGATCGAGCGGCTGATCCAGATGCAGTCGGCGCTGATCAACACGCAGGCGAACGCGACCGCGGCGATGGCCTAGCCGTGCTGCTGGAGTCGCTTGGCGAGCGGCTTGAGCAGATGCGGCAGCAGGTAGATCGGGAACTGCGCCAATCCAAAATAGAGCCAGGCGACGTCCGGCACGTGGAATCCGACGGCGGTCAGCATGATACCGATATTGCGGTTGCCGGCATTGAGCCCGATGGCAAGCGCGCGGACGCGGCCTGCGCCTGAGAAGACGAGCGCCGTGACCGCGATCAGGCCGAGCGCGATAACGAATGTCAGCAGCGTCAGGCCGGCGACCAGCAATGGATCCCTGAGCGTATAGGCGAGCACGCCGTCCATTGCCGCGATCACGAACAGAAACATCGCGAGCACGCTCAAGCCGTCGATGGCTTCGCGCTGGCGCTCGATGGTCTCCCGGCCGGCGAGGCGGCGGATGACGGCGGCGGCCGCGGCCGAGCCGGCGATGATTAAAAACAGGTGGAAGCCGAAGGTGACCGGCGCGGGCAGCGCTTCGCCAAGAAAGTAGTGCGTGAACAGGCTGGCGGTGAACGGCGTCAGCGCCATGCACAGGATCAAGGTCGCGAGAGTCAGCGCGACATCGAGGCCGATCAGCGCGGCGAGCGCAGGCGCGGATGTGAGCCCCGGTGCGCACATCTGCAGCACCAGCATGTAATAGAGACCTGGGAGGCGCTCATTCAGGCCGGTGAGAATGAAGAGCATGCCGAGCACGGCGGGCGTCGCCAGCATGACCCACACCGTCGCCGCGCCGATTAGCCCGGGGCGGCCCCAATGGCCGTGCAATTCGGCTGGATCGACGCGCAGGAAGGCAAGCGTCAGCATCGCCAGGATCGCCGGGCCGAGCAGCGGCTTGCAGTAGGCCGCGATCCCCGGCACGAACAGGCCGACGAACAGCGACGCCGCGACCACGAGCGTGCCATGGCGGCCGACATAGCGAAGCGCGGCCGCGGGCACGCGAAGCACTTGCATTCCCGGATGGCTCCCCGGCGAGGAAGGCGAGCGCCCTTGATAGCGGTTTCGCCACGGGCAATCCATATAGGGCTCTGCGTCGAGGACAGTCATGGCACGCACCGATGTGATCGTTCTGGGCGGCGGCATCGTCGGCACCAGCGTGGCGCTGCAGCTCGCAAGGCGCGGGCTATCAGTGGCGCTCGTCGATCGCGCGGCGCTGGGCGAGCAGACCTCGTTCGGCAATGCCGGCATCATCGAGGGCAACACGATCTTCCCGCCGGCTTTCCCGGCGGACCCCGCGGCGCTCATGCGCATCGCGCTCAACCGCGCGCCGGAGGCCAACTACCATCTGTCGTTTTTGCCGAGGATCATGCCGTGGCTGCTTGCGTTCCGCGCTGCGTCGCAGCCGGAGCGCCTGGTCCAGACCGCGCATCTGATCCGGCCACTGTTCGCGAGCGCTGTGCCGGAGCATGAGACGCTGCTGGCGGAGGCGAGTGCCTCTCAGTATCTGCGCAAGACCGGCTGGCTGAAGGTCTTTCGCCGCGAGGCGACCTTCAAAGGCTTGCAGCGCGAATTCGACGTCGCGGCCGAGCTTGGCCTGCCGCTGCAATCGCTCGATGCGGCCGGCGCGCGGGCGCTCGAGCCGTCGCTGGCACCTGTCTTCCCGCATGCAGTGTTCTGGCCGGAAGCAGCGAGCATCAGCAATCCATTCCGCGTGACACTCGCCTACGCGTCGCGGCTGCGCGCGCTCGGCGGCGTCACAGTGTCGGGCGATGCGCGCACGCTGCATCGCAAGGGCGAGGGATGGCGGGTCGAGACCGACGAGGGCGGCATCGATGCGCCGGAAGTCGTCATTGCGCTCGGGCCGTGGGCTGGCGATTTCGTCAAGTGCTTCGGCCTGCGCCTGCCTTTTGCGGTCAAGCGCGGCTATCACCGGCACTTCCGCGGCAAGGGCAATGCGCGCCTGGCACGGCCGATCCTCGACGCCGATGTCGGCTACGTCATCACGCCGATGGAGATGGGCATTCGCATGACGACCGGTGTCGAGTTCGCGCCGCGCGATGCACCGCCTACACCGGTGCAATTCGACCGCATCATGCCGCGGGCGCGCGAGCTCTTTCCACTCGGCGAGCGCACCGACGACAACACCTGGATGGGATGCCGGCCGTGTTTCCCGGATTCGCAGCCAGTCATCGGTCCCATGCCGGGGCAAAGTGGAATGTGGCTTGCAATCGGCCACGCGCATTGGGGCCTGACTCTCGGTCCTTCGACCGGTCACATGCTCGCCGACATGATGACGGGCAAGACGCCGTTCGTGGACCCTGCGCCTTATCGTGCCGAGCGCTTCAACCGCTGACCGGGCGGCGTGATGTCGCGGAAGGTGAAGTGGTCGCGGATGCGCGTGTTGAAGAACGTGCCTTTTGACAGCGCGGCCTGAAAGGCCGCCGCGAGGTCGGCCGGCACCAGGAAATATTGATAGACGCGCCCGGTCGTGAAAACCACCGTGGGCCGCGCTTGCTGCACCTCGTAGTCGATCTTGTCGATGACGCTAGACGGCATGGCGATCAACTGAACTTGTCTTTCCAGCTCGACATGCTGCCTGTGAAGGGGAGCGCGGTCGCCTCGTAGACGCCGCGCGCAATCGCACGGGCGAGCACGTTGGCGGCGATCGTGCCGAGCTCGCTCAGCGCAAAGACCGGATCGGGCAGCGGCTTGTCGCCAAGCGCGGCTGCAAACACGACATCGCCGTCGAGCGGCGTGTGTACCGGATAGATCGCGCGCGACATCCCCGTCTGCGCCATCACCGCGAGCCGCTTGCATTGCGCCTTGGTGAGCTTGGCGTTGGTGGCGACCACGGCGAGCGTGGTGTTCTCGCCGGGGGCACCTTTGCTGCGGAAGGCGAGGGCATTGGCCGGCATCGCTTGCGGCCAGCCGCGGCCGCCGAATTCCTTGTTCTGCTCGAACGGCGCTGCCCAGAAATGCGGGCCGTCGCCGATGGTCATGCCGCCGGCGGCGTTGGCGGCGGCGATGGCGCCGACGGTGATGCCGCCGCCGGTGGTGGCTGAAGCCGAGCCGATGCCGCCCTTGAGGCTGACTGTGGTGGCGCCGAGCCCGGCGCCGACGCTGCCGAGCGCGCATTCAGTGCCGGCGTTTTTGACCGCGTCGTAGCCGAACTCGCGATAGGGCGGGTAACGCGCCCAATTCTTGTCGCCGCCGGAGAGCAGATCGAACAGGATCGCGCCGGGTACGATCGGCACGCGCGCCTCGCGCACCTGAAAGCCGCGGCCGATCTCGCGCAGATAGGCCTGAACGCCGGAGGCGGCATCGAGGCCGAAAGCCGAGCCGCCGGACAAGACGATGGCGTCGATACCCTCGACGGTCTGTGCCGGATCGAGCAGCGCGGTTTCGCGCGTGCCCGGCCCGCCGCCGCGCACGTCGACGCTCGCGACCACCGGCCTATCGAACACCACGACGGTCGAGCCCGAGCCAAGCTTTTGGTCGCCTGC
>Ga0187777_10000913_pt1 | contig 19298 bp, 16 predicted proteins | sample 1015_Q2_SP5_10_M_FD_132416 | JGI IMG/M metagenome (GOLD analysis project Ga0187777, IMG submission 132416) | Tropical peat soil microbial communities from peatlands in Department of Meta, Colombia - 1015_Q2_SP5_10_MG | ecosystem: Environmental > Terrestrial > Soil > Wetlands > Peat | place... | reverse complement strand
CGCCGGTGGCGATGCGCTCGCGCAGCCGCTCCAGGGACCGCTCGAGCGGCAGCTTCGGCTCCCGGTGGGAACGTGCCGCCATCGTCGCCAGCATAGCAGTCGTGCTATGTCAGTGCCGGAGCGGCCGGACGGCGTCGCCGACGCGGACGCGCCCCGGAACGACGACGGCGCCGTAGACGCCGAACGGCAGCTCCTCGTCCCGTCCCTCGCGCCGGTAGCCGGCGAGGACGCCGAGCGTGTCGAGGTCCCGGACGCCGCGCTCCGGGTCGTGCGTCGTGACGGCGCAGCGGCCGACGTCGCCGTTGAGGAGGATCACGGCCTTGCCGATCTGCACCTGCGCGTCGAGCCATTCGTCCTCCTCGTGCGCGCCGACGCCGTCGATCTCGAACAGCATCCGGAAGCGGCGGCCGTCGACGGGCTCGTCCACGCCGGCCTCTACGCGCAGCCGCTCGAGCGACGCGCGCGAGACGAGCGAGACGGTGCCGCCCCGTCCGCTGCGATCGGCAGCGCCGCCGTCGGCCCAGAGAAGATGGAGCGGTTGCCCGACGTGCTCGGCGAGCGCGCCCTCCCACGGTCCGAGCACGCGATGCGACGGCAGCGGCAGGCCGTACATCTCGGCGGCGACGGGCTCGCCCAGCTCGACGACGCCCTCGACGCGCGCGCCGTCGGGGAAGGTGAGCGCGAGCCGGCGCGTCGCCTCGTCCCATTCGGGCCGCACGCGCACCATCGGCCCGTTCCGCGTGCCGTTGACGAGGCGGCCGCTTCGGTCGACGAGCCAGAAGCGCCGGTCGCCGGCGACGCCGGCGGGCGTGAGCGTCACCGCGTCCGGGTGGACGAGCCCGAGCGACTTCACCGGCGCGATCGAGAGGCGGACGACGTGCGGGGTCACGCGGGCAGGCTAGCCTGCGGGCGTGGAGACGGGGCTCGCGGGCAAGGGTGTGCTCGTCACCGGTGCGTCGGGCGGCATCGGCTCCGCCTGCGCACGCGCGTTCGCGGCCGAAGGAGCGCGCGTGCTCGTCCACTACCACCGCGGCCGCGAGCGGGCGGAGGCGCTCGCCGCCGAGCTCGGCGGCACGCCGGCCGTCGGCGCCGACCTCACCGACGAGACGCAGGTCGGGACGCTGTTCGAACGCGCGCGTCAGGAGCTCGAAACGATCGACGTCTGCGCCGCCGTCGCCGGCGTGTGGCCCGCCGACGACGAGCCCGTCTGGCGGCTTCCGCTCGAGCGCTGGGAGGCGACGCTGCGCGCGAACCTCACCGTGACCTTCCTCACCGCGCGCGGCTTCCTCCGTGAGGTGCAGCGGACGAGCCACGGCAGCCTCGTGCTCGTCGGCTCGACCGCCGGCCGATTCGGCGAAGCCGGCCACGCCGACTACGCGGCCGCGAAGTCCGCGATTCAGGTCGGGCTGCTGCTCAGCCTGAAGAACGAGATCGTGCGGATCGCGCCACGGGCGCGCGTCAACGCGGTCGCGCCCGGCTGGACGTACTCGCCGATGACGCGCGGCTCGCTCGACGAGGCCGCCGTCGACCGGGTCACCCGCACGATGGCGCTGCGCAAGGTCGCGGCGCCCGAGGACGTCGCCCGAGCCGTCGTCGTGCTCGCCTCGGACGAGCTGTCCGGCCACGTCACGGGCGAGCTCGTCACGGTCGCCGGCGGCATGGAGGGGCGGACGCTCCATTGAGCCGGGGGAAGTGCTGCGCACTTCCCCCGGTGTGATGTTGTGCTCCGCAGAGCGCTCGCCGGCCGAGCCGGCGAGCTCTTGGTGGTCTGAGCGACGGGTCGGGTCGCGCGCGCGGTGGTGGCTGCGCCGTCCCCGCGCGCGTGGATCCGGCCTGCGCGAACGCTTCGCGTTCGCTTCGGCCCTGGACCGTCGGCTGGGAGGAGGTTGAAACCGCCGCTCGGCGAGCGGTCCGGGCCGGAGGCCAACGTGGCCGCAGGCGCGTTGGCCGCAGGCGGATCCACGCGGACGGGGAGGCGAAGCCCCACCGGCCACGCCTCGCCACCGTTCGTCCCGCCGCCAGGCCAAAAGGACGCCGGCTCGGCCGGCGTCCGCTCCGCGAAGCCGAAACCCGACCCGCGCGAAGAGCGCAGCTCTTCGCGCGGCCGTGAACTGGCGGGGTCAACCGAGTCCGAGGGATAGGTGAAGTCGGCCGGACGCGCGATACTTGGGCTGCATCCGTTGAGCGGCCCCGATGCGGCGGGGGCCGGCCCCGGAAGCATCCGTGGTTCGGAGAGCGTGGCTGGCGGCGGCCACGCTCTCCGTCCTCGGTTCCGGCGGCGGGAGGCGGCCGTACACTGGCCGCATGTCCCGCCTCCTCGAACGGCTCGCCTCGGGCGCGCCGCTCGTCGCCGACGGCGGCCTGGGGACGTTGATCGCAGCCGCGGCACCGAAGGCCGTGCGCGTCCCGGAGGAGGCGAACCTCGTCTCGCCGGAGACGGTCGTCTCGGTGCACGTCGGCTACATCCGGGCGGGCGCGGAGCTGATCGAGACGAACACGTTCGGCGCGAACCGCGTCAAGCTCGCGACGAAGGGCCTCGGCGACGAGGTCGCGCGCATCAACAGCGGCGGCGTGAAGCTCGCACGCGAGGCGCGCGAGGTCTCGGGCCGCGACGTGCTGATCGCCGGCTCGATCGGACCGCTCGGCGAAGCCGCCGCGGCCGTCGACCGGGCGGCCGCCTATGCCGAGCAGGCGTCGCACCTGGCCGCCCGCGGAGTCGACCTGTTCATGGTGGAGACGTTCTACGAGCTCGACGACCTGGCGACGGCGATCGACGCCGTGCGCAGCGTGTCCGCCCTCCCGATCGTCGCGCTGCTGACCTTCGACCCGGACGGCGAGACGCCGGGCGGCGTGGGCGCGGCGGAGGCCGCCGCCCTCCTGCGGGAGCTGGGTGTCGCGGCGGCCGGCGCGAACCACGGCGCGGGCCCGCAGGCGGCGCTCACCGCGCTCGCCGCGATGGGCGGCGCGCTCCCGCTCGCGGCGCTGCCGAATCTCGGCCTCGCGAGCCGCTGGGGCAGCCGGATCGTCTATCCGCACTCCGACGTCGAGTACTTCGCCGACTTCGCCGCGCAGGCGCGCGAGCTCGGCGCACGCATCATCGGGGGCTGCTGCGGCACGACGCCCGTGCAGATCGCCGCGATTCGCGATGCGTTGCAGAGCGAGCGCCACGTCGCGCAGCCGATATTCACGCGCGAGCGAACGCCGCGCAGCCGGGGCGTCGCCCCGAGCGAGGAGAGCGGCCTCGCCCGCGCGCTGCGCGACGGCCGCTTCGCGGCGACGATGGAGATCAATCCGCCGAAGGGCGGCTCCGACGAGGGCCTGCTCGAGCTCTGCCGCGCGCTCCGCGACTCGGGCAAGATCGACTTCCTCGACGTGACCGACAATTACACGGCGCGGGCGCGGATGCACGGGATCATGGCGTCGGCCGCGATCGAGCGCGAGGTCGGGATCGAGACGATTCCGCACCTGACGCCGCGCGACTCGACCGTGATGGGCCTCGAGTCGATCCTGCTCGGCGCGCACGCGGCCGGCCTGCGCAACATCCTCGCGATCACCGGTGACCCGCCCGACGTCGGCGACTATCCCGGCTCGACCGGCGTGTACGAGGTGGACTCGATCGGCCTCTGCGCGATCATGCAGAAGCTGAACTCCGGCGAGTCGTACGGCGGCAAGTCGCTCGACGCGCCGACCTCGTTCTTCTACGGTGTCGCGGTCAACCCGACCGCGGACGACGTCGACGAGGAGCTGCGGCGCTTCGAGCAGAAGATCGAAGCGGGCGCGCGCTTTGCGATCACGCAGTCGCAGTTCGACCTCTCGCACTTCGACCGCTTCGAGCGGCTGCTCGGCGGCTGGCCAATCCCCGTGCTGCTCGGCGTCTTCTACGTCACGAGCTATCCGCTCGCGCTGCGCCTGCACAACGAGGTGCCGGGGATGGTCGTGCCGGAAGCCGTGCGCGAGCGCTTCCGCGCCGCCGGAACGGACGCGATGCGCGTCGGGCTCGAGGTCGCACGCGAGCTCGTCGCCGAGGCGCAGGGCCGCGTCGCCGGGATCGAGGTGATCGCGCCGTTCAAGGCGCCCCTCGCCGCGCTCGACGTGCTTCCGGATCCTCAGCCCGCGCAGGCGCCGGTCGAGACAGGCGCCCTGGCCGAGTCGAGCGCGCGCCGGACAACCGAGGCCGGCACGCCGTAGCCGCTCGGAGAGCCGATGCGAGCCGCGAAGAGCGTCGACTCGACGGCGCCGGAGCGGTCGACCGCCGGCCCGCCCGAGTCGCCGTGGCGCACGCTGCCCGCGACGGCGGTGATCGTCCGCGTGACCGGCCCGTTGCCGTACGCGTCCCGGGTGAGCACGACCGCAGTGCGTCCGATCCGGCCCGGCGTCGCCGTGAGCGGGCCGTTCTCCGGATAGCCGAGGATCGCCACCGACGCGCCGACCCGGGAGTCGACGAGCCGCAGCGGGGTCACCGCGGACGCGCCGCCGACCCGCAGCACGGCGACGTCGTTGCGCGAGTCGAAGGCGACGACCTTCGCCGGGTGCGGGCCGGAGCCGTCCTGAACCTCGACGATCGTGCTGTGCTCGCCGGCGACGACGTGCGCGGCGGTGACGACGAGATCCCGCGTCGCGAACCAGCCGCTGCCCTCGATGCCGATGCCGCACGCCTCGCCGAGGATGCGGACGACGGAGCGAGACGCGCGCCGGACGGCGGGGTTCGCGGCGATCGCCGGGCTCACGGGCGCGCTCGGCGCAGCCGGCCCCGCGACCGACGGGAACGGATCGATGCGCGCGAGCAGGTGCAGCAGCCGCCGCGGCGGCACGATCTCGTCGAGCCGGCGGACGATCTGCGAGCGCTGCACCGCCTGCCGCAGCTTCGGCTGGCCCGGCACGAGCAGCGCCGAGGCGCTGAGCACCCAGACGAGCACGAGGCCCGTCGCCGCGCCGAGCAGGGCGCCGGCGGCCGAGTCGAAGAAGCGGAAGGGCGTCAGCCTGAGGCCGCTCCGCAGGAACGAGCCGGCGAAGCTCGCCACCGCCTGGAGCAGCAGCGCGCCGACGGCGGCGCCGGCAAGGCCGGCGATCGGCGTCCACGGCGAGGCTGCGCCCCCGTGCAGCAGGTGCGGCCCGAGCCGCGAGCCGAGGTACGCGCCGACCGCGAGCCCGGCGAGCGAGAGCCCGCTCGCGATCAGCCCGCGGCGCAGTCCGCCGAGCGCACCGAGGGCGATGACGCCGAGCGCGATCCAGTCGACCGTGGCGAGCGACACGAAGGCAGTGTCGCAGCACGGGCGGCGGCGGCCCCCGGCTACACTAGGCGCGCCCTGGGGGCGTAGTTCAGCTGGTTAGAACGCCGGCCTGTCACGCCGGAGGTCGCGGGTTCGAGTCCCGTCGCTCCCGCTCTTCGTTTGTCTCGTCGCGCTTCAACGGCCGTCGACATGTGCGAGCTCCGATGCGCTCCTCTGGAGCCGGTGGCTTCGACACCCAGCCTCGAGGCAGGCCTGAACCAAATACCCTGCTCAGGAGCTACACCTAGAGCCCTCCGGCGAGCCGGTAGTACGCCTGGTTCCAGCGGAGCTCGTTGGCGACGTCGCGGATCCGGGTCGCGCCGTCGATCACGAGCAGCTCGATCCCGGCGATCTCCGCGAGGTCGGCGAACGCCTCGCTGCCGATTGCCCGGCACAGGACGCTGTGGTGGGGGCCGCCGGCGCGAAGCCACGCCTCGGTGGCGGTGGCGAAGTCGGGCTTCGGCTTCCACAGCGCCCGCGCCACCGGCAGCCGGGGGAGGTCCTCCTCCGGCTCCACGAGCTCGACCTCGTTCAGCACGAGCCGGAAGCGGTCGCCGAGGTCGAGCATCGCGGCGACGACCGCCGGGCCCGGCGCCGCCGTGAAGACGAGCCGCACCGGGTCGGCCCTGCCGCCGATCGTGAGCGGGTGGATCTCGCAGGACGGCCGGTCCGCGGCGATCGACGGGCAGACCTCGAGCATGTGGGCGCCGAGCACCTTCGGGCCGGACGGCGCCAGATCGTACGTGTAGTCCTCCATGAACGACGCGCCGCCGTCCAGGCCGGTGCTCATCACCTTGGCGATGCGGACGAGCGCGGCCGTCTTCCAGTCTCCCTCGGCCGCGAACCCGTAGCCGTCGGCCATCAGCCGCTGCGCCGCGATGCCCGGCAGCTGCGTGAGGCGCCCGAGGTTCTCGAAGGTGTCGGTGAAAGCCCGGAACCCGCCTCCGTCGAGGAACCCGCGCAGGCCGGCCTCGATGCGCGCCGCGTCTCGTAGCGACTCCCGACGCGCGCCGCCGGCGCGCAGAGCCGGAGCGAGCTCGTACGCCTCCTCGTACTCCACGACGAGACGGTCGAGCTCGGCGTCGGAGACGGCCGAGACCGCGTCCGCGAGGACGTCTACGCCGTAGCCGTTGACGGCCACGCCCAGTCGAATCTGCGCCTCGACCTTGTCGCCCTCGGTGACCGCGACCTCGCGCATGTTGTCGCCGATGCGGGCGACCCGGAGCGACTGCGCCTCGTGCCAGCCGGCGGCCGCACGTGCCCAGACGCCCACGCGTGCCGCGACCTCCGGGTCACGCCAGTGACCGACGACCGTCTTCCGGCGCAGACGCATCCGCGTCTCGAGGAACCCGAACTCGCGGTCTCCGTGCGCCGACTGGTTCAGGTTCATGAAGTCCATGTCGATCTCCGCCCACGGCAGGTCGCGGTTGAACTGCGTGTGGAGATGGAGCAGCGGCTTCTGCAGCGCGCTCAGCCCGGCGATCCACATCTTCGCCGGCGAGAAGGTGTGCATCCATGCGATCACGCCGATGCACGTGTCCGCCGCGTTCGCCTCGAGCGCCGTGCGCCGGATCGAGCCCGAGCTCGTGGCGACCTCCCTGTGCACCACGCGCACCGGGATCTCCGGCTGCGCGTCGAGGCCGGCGACGACCTCCCGTGCATGCGCCTCGACCTGCCGCAGCGTCGCCGGTCCGTACATCTCCTGGCTCCCGGTGACGAGCCAGACCTCGAGCTGTCCGAGCGCCTCAGGCGTCATCGCTCGAGATCTCCTCGAGCTGGCTGCGGTAGCTCGAGACCATCAGCTCGGTGAGCTGCTCGAGCGACGTCTCGTGCACCGGCCGGTCGATGGTGATGCGGCCACCCTGCAGGACGTTGATGCGGTCGCAGAGCTCGAAGAGATGGGCGTAGTTGTGGTCGATCACGATGATCGACACCCGGCCGCTCGAGGCGAGATCCTTGACGAGGTCGATGATGAGGCGCGACTCGCGTGCGCCCATGGCCGCGAGCGGCTCGTCGAGCAGCAGGATCTTCGGCGCCGCGCGCACGGCTCGCGCGACCGCGACCGCCTGCCGCTGGCCGCCGGAGAGCTGCTCGGCCTCGGCCTCGACGCTCGGCACGTTCACGTTGATGTCGTCGAGGTACCGGCGGGAGAGCTTGCGCATCTCTCGTTTGTCGAGGAAGCGGAGCGGGCCCATCGTCGTCAGCTCGTGACCCAGGAACAGGTTCAGGTAGACCGGCAGCTGCGGGATCAGCGCGAGGTCCTGGTAGACGGTCTCGATCCCGTGTGCGCGGGCGTCCTCGACCGAGTGGAAGCGGATGCGCTCGCCGCCGACGAACACCTCGCCGTCGTCCTGCTGGTGGAAACCGCACAGGATCTTGACGAGCGTGCTCTTGCCCGCTCCGTTGTCGCCGACGAGCCCGAGCACCTCGCCCTGGCGCAGCGCGAGGTCGATGCCGCGGAGAACGACGAGGGCACCGAAGCGCTTGGTCACGCCGCGGACCTCGAGCACGGGCTCGCGGGCCGCGGTGCCGAGCGGCGGCTCGGCCCGCTGCGCGCTCATCTACCCCTCGAGCGGGCGATGACTCGGTCGAACTGCACGTTCAGCGCCATGGCGAAGATGATCACCACGCCGACCCACACGTAGAAGTCGTTCGTGCTCACCCCGATCAGCGTGAGGCCGTCCTCGAGAACGCCGATCAGGATCGCGCCGATGAAAGCGCCGATCACCGTCCCGCGCCCACCCGTGAGCGCCGTCCCGCCGATCACGCAGGCGCCGATGGCGTAGAGGATGTAGTCGACGCCGAAGTTGCCGGGGTCGAGGCTTCCGTACTTGACCGCGTCGACGATCCCGACGAGGCCGGACAGGAACGAGCAGAGCACGAAGGCCCACACCTTCACGCGCCGGATGGGTACGCCTGCCTCGGCCGCGCCGACCAGGTTCCCGCCCGTGGCGACGATCCGGACGCCGAAGCGCGTGCGCGTGAGCAGCGCGTGTCCGATGATCGTGATCGCGGCCACCCAGAGGATCTCCGACCACAGCCAAGCGCCCATCAGGTCGCTCGAGAAGCCTTTCGACGCCGACAGCGGGATCGGCGACGCCTCCGCGTCGTTCGAGTAGATGAGGACGAGCCCGAACAGGATGAAGTTCGTCGCCAGAGTCGTGACGAAGGACGGAACGTTCAGGCGCACCGTGATCAGCCCGTTGATCGCTCCGACACCGCAGCAAACGGCGAGCGAGACGAGGATGGCGAGCGCGACCGGTAGCCCGAGGTTGTGCAGCCAGTACTCGACCCACGCGGCGAAGAGGAAGACCTGGCCGGCCGACAGGTCGATCTCCGCGAGCACGAGCAGCAGCACCTCTCCGACCGCGATCGCGCTGATCGGTCCCGCGTAGCCGGCGGCCGAGCTCAAGCTGAGCGAGTCGGTGAACGTCGACCCCGCCCGGATGACGAAGTACACGAACAGCCCGATCGTGATCACGATCGGCGTCAACTCGCGCTGGTAGACGAAGAGGCGCAGGAGACGACGCCCCAACGACACGGCTTCACGCCGCTGCCCCGGCGGTCCGGCCGCCGGGGCAGCGATATCCGTTGGAGCGGCCGAATGCACGCTCGCGACGACTAGTGCGGGATCGAGGCGGGCGGCTTCAGGGCCTGCTGCTTCGCGTTCGTCCCCTCGAACCTGTTCTGCGCCAGGTACGGCGCGACGGTCGACTTGACGACGATGCCAAGTCCGGTGTCGGTGTTGGTCGGCTTCATCAGCCCACCCGAGACGTTGAACAGGTAGAGCTGCATGATCGTGTCGAAGCCCTGCAGGTATGCCTGCTGGTCGATCGTGAAGGTCAGGTTGCCGGCGTTGATGCCCTGCACGACCGGCGTCCCGACGTCCCATCCCGCCCCGCCGACCTTCCCCTTCAGGTTGTTCTTCTGGATGAACTCCGCAATGGCGTCGCTGTCCCCGCTGTCGACGCCGAACATGAACTTCACGTCCTTGTGTCCGGCGTACCACGCGGAGATCTTGTTGTACTCCGGTGCACCCTCGGTCGCCGAGGTCCCGACCTCGACGAAGTTGATGCCCGCCTTCGTCAGGACCGGCTTCGCGCCGTCGATGCGGGGCTGGATGTTCCCGGTTCCCGGAGTCGCGATGATCCCGGCGACGAGATCGCCCTTCGTGACCCCCGTCTTGAGGATCTGCTCTGCGACCGCCGCTCCCGCGGTCAGGTTGTTCTGGCCGACGTACGCCTGCCGGTGGTTCGGGACCCCCGCCGAGACGTCGGCGTTGTACGCGATCACGGGGATGCCGTGGCTCAAGGCGCTGTCGACGGGCGCGTTGAAGGCCGTGTTGTCGATCAGGCAGCACCCGATGCCATTCGCCTTGGCGGCGATCGCTGCGTTGAACGCCGCGACCATCTGGTTGACGATCGAGGTCGCCGAGCCGGTCCACTGATACGAGCAGCCGGTCAGGGCGCAGGCGTCCTGGATTCCGTAGATCGTCGCCGTGAAGAACGAGTTCGTCGTCACGTGGTTGACCATCACGAACTTGTACTTCGGGTGGCTCACGAAGAACGCGTTGTCGTCGTTGCGCTTGTACGTCGCCGCGCTGGCTCCCTGCGTGCCCAGGATCTCGGCCAGGCCGCCGTAGAGCGGTACTGCTGCAGCCGCCACGCCTGCGTGGCGGAGGAAGCGTCGCCGCGAGAACTCACGTTGTTCCTTGCTGACCTCGTCATGCCCGTCGGTTGCCATCCCTCCTCCTTCTCTTCACCTCGATCTCGTCCCGATCGAACCGCCCTGCTGGCCCTGAGCGGAGGCGCCGCGGTCGGGCACTTTCCAGATCACCAGATCGATATTCGTATATAACAAGTCTCGATAGATTTCACAAGCGTGATCACCGAAGCTCCGCCGATCCTCGCTCCCGGCCGCGTCAACCTCATCGGGGAGCACACCGATTACTCCGGCGGGCTCGTCCTGCCGGTCGCCGTCGATCGCGGCGTGACGGTGCGCTGGCGGCCGGATGCCCACGCCATCCGCCTCCGTTCGGCCGCGTTCCCGGAGCTGGTGGAGCTCGCGCCCGACGGGACGCCGCCGCCCGGGCTCGCCGGCTGGGGCCGCTACGCGGCCGCCGTCGCCGCACTGCTGGCCGAGCGGGGGCGGCCGGCGGTGGGGCTCGACGGAACCGTCTCGTCGACGCTGCCGATCGGCGCAGGGCTGTCGTCCTCGGCGGCGTTGACGGTCGCGGTCGGGCTCGTCCTCTGCCGCGCGGCGGGCTTCGAGCTTCCGCGACTCCAGCTTGCGCACGTCGCGCGCGAGGCGGAGCACCGGGCGGTCGGTGTGCCGGTCGGCCTCATGGACCCGGCGGTGTGCCTGCTCGCCCATCGCGGCCACGCGCTCCTGCTCGACTGCGCAACCGAGGAGCACCGGCTCATCCCGATGCCGGACGGCCTCGCCGTCGTCGTCCTCGACTCGGGTGTCCGCCACCGGCTCGAGCATTCCGGCTACGCGACACGGCGCGCCGAGCTCGAGCGTGCGCTCCCGGCCCTCGGAGGCGCACGCCCGTCGCAGGTCACGGTGGAGGAGGCGGAGACCGCGGCGCGGGCCGCGGGCATCGACGAGGTCGCGCGCCGCCGGCTGCGCCACGTCGTCTCCGAGAACGAGCGCGTGCGGGCCTGCGTGCGCGTGCTCGAGTCGCCGGGCGGGCCGGCCCGACGCGCGCTCGGCGCGCTCTTCCACGAAGGGCACGCGAGCCTCCGCGACGACTACGAGGTCTCCACCCCCGAGCTCGACCTGCTCGTCGAACTGGCCTGCGACCACGGCGCGCTCGCCGCACGCATGACGGGCGGCGGGTTCGGCGGGTCGGTCGTCGCACTCGCCGACGCCGGCGAGGCGGAGGCCTTATCCGCGGCGGTGACGGCGGCGTACGTCACGCGCACCGGCAGGGACGGAACGGGCTACGTCTGCGCCACTGCCGACGCCGCCGGGTAGCCGGCTACCAGCGTTGGTGCACCTGCGGTGCGATGCGCCGCCGATAGACGTCCGCGATCGCGTCGTGCGTCGCCGGCGGCAGCCGCGGCAGCTCTGCCGCGGTGCTGTTCGCGCGCGCCTGCTCCGGCGTCTTGACTCCCGGAATCGTCGTCGAGACGGCGTCGAAGTCGAGGATCCAGCGCAGGGCGAGCTGCGCGAGCGTCGCCTCCTCGGGCACGAGCGGACGGAGCTCCTCCACCGCCTCGAGCCCGGTCTCGAAGTCCACTCCCGAGAAGGTCTCGCCGACGTCGAAGCTCTCGCCGTGGCGGTTGAAGGCGCGGTGGTCGTCGCGGGCGAAGCGCGTGTCGCGCCCGAACTTCCCCGTCAGCAGGCCGGACGCGAGCGGGACGCGCGCGATCACGCCCACGTCTCCCTCCACCGCCTGCCGGAAGAACAGCTCGGCGGGTCGCTGCCGGAAGATGTTGAAGATGATCTGGACCGTGGCGACGCCCGGGTACTCGATCGCCTTCAGCGCCTCCTCCACCTTCTCGACGCTGACCCCGTACGCGCGCACGAGACCCTCGTCGACGAGACGGTCACAGGCGTCGAACACCGCCGGCATGTAGTACGTCTCCCACGGGAGCGAGTGGAGCTGCACGAGATCGACGGTCTCGACGTCGAGGTTCTCGCGCGACCGCTCGATCCAGCTGCGGAAGTTGTCGTACGTGTAGAGGGAGAGGTCGAGCGGCACACGGCGCCCGAACTTCGTCGCCACCACGAGCGGCTCCGGCCGCTCGCGCAGGAGCCGCCCGACGAGCCGCTCGGAGCGCCCGTCGCCGTACACGTCTGCGGTGTCGATGAAGGTCACGCCCGCGTCGACCGCGGCGTGCAGCGCCGCCAGCGACTCGCGGTCGTCGACGGCGCCCCAATCGGCGCCGATGCCCCAGGCTCCGAAGCCGATCTCGGAGACCTGGTATCCCGTCTTCCCGAGCCTTCTCATGTTCATCAGGAGCCTCTCCAGTCGACGAGTTGCGGCAGGAGGCCGGCGAACCGCTCGGAGGTGAGCGCCTCGTCACGGAGGTCGAGCTCCGGGCCGCTCATGTACGCGCCTGTCGATACTCGACTCCCCGCCACGCGGACGACGGTTCCGCTGTGCCTGCACTCGCGAGAAGCGAGGAACGCGACCACGGGCGCGACGTGCTCGGCGGGAGGAGCGCTGTCGCGGGACATGCGCGTGGCGGCGACGGGCGAGATGGCGTTGACGAGGATACCGTCCGGAGCGCCTGCCACCGCCAGCGCGTTCATCAGCCCGAACTGCGCCCCCTTGCCGGCGCTGTACGCCGCCAGGTCGTCCACCGCCCGCTCGACCGAAAGGGCGACGCCGGAGACGGTGAGCACGATCCGCCCGTACGCCTGTCGACGGAACACAGGCCATGCGGCGCGGCAGAGCCGAAACGCCGCGCCGGCGTGCACGGCCATCGTCGACTCCCACACGGTATCCTCCGTGTCCTCGATCGTCGCGAACGAGACGGTCCCGGCGTTGTGGACGAGCGCGTCCAGCCGACCGAAGCGCTCGAGCGCACGTGCGACGAGCGCGTCGCAAGCGGTCGGGTCTCGGACGTCCTCGGCGCTCACCAGCGCCGTGCCGCCGATCTCGCGGCCGACCGCCGCTGCGACCTCGGGGCCGCCGCCGCTGCCGTCGCGCTCGACGCCTGCGTCGTTGACGACGACGTGCGCGCCGCGCCGGGCGAACTCAAGGGCGTAGGCCCGGCCCAGCCCGAGCCCGGCGCCGGTGACGAGCACGACCTGGTCGTCGAAGCGAAGGCCGCCGGGTGTGCGCTTGTCAGCTCTTTCCATTATCGTCGGAGGCGACGATACTACGCTCGATTCCGAAGCAATGAGACCACTGGCCAGGCACGTGCTCGTCCATTCCGACGGGAGACGGCTGCTCGTCTACGGGGAGCTGCGCGGCTCCCTCGACGAGGAGGGGCCGGGCGCGGCCGGCGACGGCGCCCAGATCCACAAGCGCCTCGACGTGTTCACCGGGGCGTGGGTGGGGATCGCGCCGGCGCGAAACGCGCGGCCGCTCGACTCGCCGGCGGAGAGCGCGGGCCTCGAGGGGTGCCCTTTCTGTCCGGGCGGGATCGAGGTTCCCTTTTCGTACGACGCGGCGGTCTTCGACAACCGGTTCCCGTCGTTCCGTCCCGACCCGCCGCCGGCGCCGCTCCTCGACGGCCCGACCGGACCGGCGCAGGGGCGCTGCGAGGTCGTTCTCTACACGGACCGGCACGACGCCTCGTTCGGCGAGCTGTCGCCGGTCGAGCTCGCCCGAGTCGTCGCGATCTGGATCGACCGCGGACGCGAGCTCTGGGCGGATCCCGCGCACGCATACGTCTGCGTCTTCGAGAACCGAGGCGCCGAGGTCGGCGCCACCATCGCGCACCCGCACGGGCAGATCTACGCGCTCGACCACGTCCCGACGTTCACGGCAGCGAAGGCCGAGGCCCACCGCCGCCATCGCCGGCGCGAGGGACGCTGCCTCTCGTGCGCGACAACCCGGGCGGACGATCACTCCGACCGCGTCGTCTCCGCGAACGAGAGCTTCGTCGTGGCCGTCCCCTTCGCGGCGAGGTGGCCCTTCGAGGTGGCGGTCCGGGCGCGCCGGCACGGGCTGCGGCGGCTGGCCGACCTCGTCCCTGAGGAGCAGCGCGACCTCGCCGTCGCCCTGCGCGACGTCGCCCGCCGGTACGACGCGCTCTTCGACTTCCAGCTGCCGTACATGATGGTCGCGCAGGAGGCGCCGCACGATCAGCCCGACTGGCACCTCGCCTTCGAGCTGTACCCGCTGCATCGCGCGCCCGGAGTGACGAAGATCCGGGCGAGCGTCGAAACGGGGCTCGGACTCTTCCTCAACGACGTCGCGCCGGAGGACGCGGCCCGGCAGCTCGCCGGCCCCGAAGTCCCCGTCGAGCCGCTCGAGCTCGACTCCCTCTTCGCGGTCACGGACCGGGATGCGGCGATGCGCTCGTGAGCGCGGAGGCGACAGAGCCGCCCGTCCCGGCCTCGCTGCGGCGCGAGCGCATGCTCGCGGAGATCAAGGAGCGCGAGTTCGTCCGCGTCGGCGAGCTGAGCAGCCGTTTCGGGGTCTCGGAGGTGACGGTGCGCGGGGACCTGGACTCCCTCGCCGCCAGGGGCAAGGTGCACCGCGTCCGCGGTGGCGCGATCCCGCGGTTGATTCCGCGCCAGGAGCAGCCGTTCGAGGACAGCATCTCGAGCTTCGCGGCGGAGAAGGTGGCGATCGCCCAGGCCGCGGCTGCGTTGCTCGAGGACGGCGAGACGGTGCTCGTCGACGTCGGGACGACAGCGGCGGCAGCAGCCCGCGCGATCGCGGCGCGCGCAGAACTCAGCGACGTGGTCGTCTTCACGAACGGGCTGAAGACAGCGCTCGAGCTCGAGCCTGCGACGCCGCGGGTCACGGTCGTGGTGCTGGGCGGGACACTTCGGCCGTTGCAGCATTCGCTGGTCGATCCGCTCGCGACGCTCATCCTCGACCAGATCTCGGTCAAGACGGTGCTGCTCGGCTGCAACGGCGTCGATCCGATCGGAGGCGTCACGAACATCAACCTGCCCGAGGCCGCGGTGAAGAAGCGGATGCTGGCCGTGGCGATGCGCAGGGTCGTGCTCGCGGACGGGAGCAAGCTCGGCCGCGTCGAGGTGGCACGACTGTGCGGCGTTGCGGACATCGACGTGGTGATCACGGGCCGGTCGGCAGACCCGGCAGTGGTCGAGGCGCTGCGAGAACGCGACTGCGAAGTCCGCGTCGTGGGCTAGACCACGCGCGTGCCGAACGAGGACGCGCCCGGCGAAGTGCCGACGACGAGTCCCCCGCCGAGCCTCTTCGCGAGCCGGCGGACGACCGGCTCCGCCTCCTCGCGCCCGAGGACGACGACGGTGCCCCCACTGCCGCCGCCGCTCACCCGTGCGCCCACGAGGCCGCGCTCCCAGCCGGCGGCCCGCACCGCGTCGACGATGCGGTCGGTCGTCGCCGTTCCGAGCCCGCAGCGCGAGTAGCCGGCATGCGACGCTGCCATCAGGTCGCCGAGGACTCGCGCGCGGCGCCTGGTGAGGGGTTCCTCGAGCACCTGCAGGAACGTCTCGACGCGCACCTGCTCCTCGACCGGGTGGAGCGTCGCGGCCCGGACCGGGTACTCGACGGTGGGCTCGATTGCGCTCATCTCGTCCTCGACGCCGTCGCGGAGACGCAGGAACTCGGCGCCCGTCATGCGCTCGGGTAGCCGCTCGGCCTCCACGTCCGCGGGGCGAAGCGCGGTCAGGTAGTCGGCGTCGACGCCGAGCAGGGCCTTCCCCATGAACGTGGCGCAGCGCGCTCGCCGGTAGGGCGCGTCGCGGACGGCGTGCCGCGCGCCGGAGTCGATCCCCCAGACGGTGAGCCCGGGGGGCAGGGCGAAGAAGCCGGTGATCTCGGCCGGCCGGCAGATCAGCGCGAGGATGTGCGCCTCCTCGCCGCACGCCGCCGTCATCTGGTCCATCGATCCGCACGGCGCGCGTGCGACGAGCTGCTCCGCGCGATGGCCGAGCAGCGCCAGGCGGCGCGGCTCGAGCCGGTAGCCGAGCGCGCCCGCCGTCGCCTGGGCGACGGCGATCTCGACCGCGGCCGAGGAACCGAGACCCTTGCCCTCGGGAATCGACGAGCAGACGAGGAGCCGCAACCCCGTGATCGCGAGCCGCTCCTCTCTGGCCAGCAGCGCGACCGGCCCCAGCACATACGCGGCCCACGAGTCCCTGCCCGCGAAGCGACCGGCCAGCTCGTCGAGCGGCGGCTCGACGAGGTCGGCCGCCGGGACGGCGACGCGCCGCCGCCCGCTGACGGCGATGACCCAGCCGTCGGCGGCGACCTGTGCGGCCGCCAGAACGGCCTGCCCGATCGGGAAGCCGAGGACGAGCCCGCCGGCATAGTCGGCGATGCCGCCGAGGACGTCGAAGCGTCCCGGCGCCCGGGCGACGGCAACCGCCTCCTCCGGCAGGAAGAGCGGGTGAGCCCGCACACCGAGGCAGAACGTGTCGGCGTCGGGGAAGCGGCTGCCGGATGCTTCACCCAGGAGCGCCGCACCCGTTGTGGGGACGATCATTTTGGGTGAGTATCGCAGGAACCGACCGCCCTGCTGCCCGCGGTATGCGGCGGCTCAGTAGAAGTTGACGACCCAGCGATGCCGCCTCAGGGCGGCGAGCTCCGTCTCGCTCAGCGGCCCCGCCTCGACGGCGGCGACGTTGCGCTCGACATTCCGTGTCGTTCGCATGCCGGGGATCGCAGTCGACACCGCCGGGTGGCTCAGGCAGAAGCGCAGGGCGATCTCCGGCAGCCGTTCGGGGGGCATGTCGAGGTCGGCGGCGATCGCCTGCACGCGGCTCCACACCTCTTGCCTGCGCCCGCCTGCGAAGTAGCGGTTCCGGAAGTCGCCGGCCGGAAACGTCGTCTCGGGCCGGATCGCGCCGGTGAGGGATCCCTCGTCGAAGGGAACGCGGGCGATGACGCCGACGTTGGCCGCGGCCGCGGCCGGATAGAGCTCGTCCTCGGGGCTCTGGTCGAAGATGTTGTAGATCACCTGCACGCTGTCGACGACTCCGGTTGCGACGAGACGGAGCGCGTTCGCCGGTTCGTGGTCGTTGATCGAGACGCCGAAGCCGCGGATCTTGCCGTCGCGCTTGAGCCGCTCGACTCCGTCGAGCCAGTCTCCCTGTCCGACCCAATCGTCCGACCAGACGTGGAGCTGCTGGAGGTCGATCGTCTCGACGCCGAGGTTCTCGAGGCTGCGCTCGGTGCATTCGATCATCCAGGCGGCCGGATACGCCTCGTCAGCCGGGATCCCGGCTCGCGCCGGCCACTGGCGGTTCTTCGGCGGGATCTTGCTCGCGACGCGCACGTCGCCGCCCGCGGCGCGTACGGCGGCGCCGACGAGCCGCTCGCTGTGCCCGTCGCCGTAGCCGTACGCGGTGTCGATGAACGTGACGCCGAGCTCGAGCGCGCGACGCAGCGCTCTTCCCGATTCCTCGTCGTCGGCGCCGATCCAGCCGGACTTGCCGATGCCCCACGCGCCGAAGCCGAGCTCCGAGACGCTGAATCCGGTCGTGCCGAGAGTTCGCCGGCGCACGGAACCTTCTCCTACCCGTTCTGGATCCGCTTCAGCACCTGCATCGTGTGGTCGCCGTGGCGACCGAAGAGGTCGTGCAGGCGGAGGTACTCGGCGTAGAGCTCGTCGTAGACGGCGTGCGCGGCCGGAGACGGGGCGTACGTCTCTCTGCTCGGCGAGACCATCCGCTGCGACGCCTCGACGATCGAGTCGTAGCCGCCGGTGGCCGCGCCCGCGGCGACGGCGCCGAGGATCGCGGAGCCGAGCGCCGGCGCCTGCCGCGACGCGGCGACCGCGATCTCGCGTCCCGTGACGTCGGCGTAGATCTGCATCAGCAGCCGGTTTCGCTCGGGCAGGCCGCCGCAGGCAACGACTCTGTCGACGGCGACGCCTTCGGACTCGAACGCCTCGACGATCACGCGTGTGCCGAACGCAGTCGCCTCGAGCAGCGCGCGGTAGATCTCGTGCGGCTGCGTCGCGAGCGTCATCCCGACGATGAGGCCGCGAAGATCGGCGTTCACGAGGACGGAGCGGTTGCCGTTCCACCAGTCGAGCGCGAGCAGCCCGCTCTTGCCGGGCCGGAGCCGCGCGGCCCGCTCGGCCAGTACGTCGTGGACGGTGAGGCTGCGCAGCCGCGCCTCCTCGTGCAGCTCCGGCGGACAGCAGGTGCCGGTGAACCAGGCGAAGATGTCACCGACCGCCGATTGCCCGGCCTCGAAGCCGAAGAGCCCTGGGACGACCCCGTCCTCGACGACACCGCACATCCCCTCGACGATCGCGGGGCGCCGGCCGAGGAGGATGTGGCAGTTGCTCGTGCCCATGATGATCACCATCGTCCCAGGCTCCGTCACGCCGACGGCCGGCGGGGAGACGTGCGCATCGACGTTCGCGACCGCAACTGCGGTTCCAGGGACAAGGCCTGTCCAGCCCGCCGCGTGCTCGCTCAGGCCACCGGCGCGGGCGCCGATCGGCACGATGTGCCGAGACATCTTCTCGTCGACCACCCGCTCGAAGCGTGGGTCGAGCGCAGCGAAGAAAGCGTCGGCCGGGAAGCCGTCGCGCTTCGACCAGAGGGCCTTGTAGCCGGCCGTGCAGCTCGAGCGCGTCTCGGTGCCGGTCAGCTGCCAGACGACCCAGTCGGCGGCCTCGATCAGGCGGTCGGCCCGCGCGTAGACGTCGGGCGCCTCGTCGAGAATCTGAAGCGCCTTCGAGAAGAACCACTCGGACGAGATGCGCCCGCCGTAGCGGGAGAGCCACGGCTCACCGCGTTCGGCCGCGACGGCATTGATGCGGTCCGCCTCCGCCTGGGCCGCGTGGTGCTTCCAGAGCTTCACCCACGCGTGCGGTTCGGCGCGAAGGGCGTCGAGCACGCAGAGCGGCGTCCCGTCGGCGAGCGTCGGGAGCATCGTGCACGAGGTGAAGTCGATCCCGACGCCGATGACGTCGGCCGGATCGACGCCCGTCTCGGCAAGCAGCGCCGGCACCGTCTCCTTGAACGTGCGCACGTAGTCCTCGGGATCCTGGAGGGCCCAGTCGGGCTCCAGCGCAACGTCGTCGTCGGGCGGCGGGAGGCGCGTGTCGATCACGCCGTTGCGGTATGGGTAGGTCTTCGCCGCGGCCTCGCGCCCGTCCGTGCAGGAGACGAGGACGGCGCGGCCCGACTCGGTGCCGAAGTCGAGCCCGACCGCGTACCGCTCCGCGCTCACCGTGCCTCCGCGCCGTCGGCCTGAGGCTCGACGACGACCTTGAGGCTGCGTCGTTCGACCAGTGCCGCGAACGCGTCCTGCCAGCTCGAGAGCGGGTGCCGCTCGCCGACGAGCGATGCGAGGTCGACGCCGCCGCTGTCGGCAAGCCGGATCGCGCGGGGTAGGTCCGCCGGCTCCATCCGGCGAGAAAGGAGCAGGGTCAGACCCTTGCGGCG
>Ga0187777_10000912_pt1 | contig 19312 bp, 20 predicted proteins | sample 1015_Q2_SP5_10_M_FD_132416 | JGI IMG/M metagenome (GOLD analysis project Ga0187777, IMG submission 132416) | Tropical peat soil microbial communities from peatlands in Department of Meta, Colombia - 1015_Q2_SP5_10_MG | ecosystem: Environmental > Terrestrial > Soil > Wetlands > Peat | place... | reverse complement strand
GAGTTCGACCAGCGCGTCCGGCGCGGCCTGTTGCAAGGCCGACGTAATGGCTGATGCCAACTGTTCGTCCGGTTCGAGCACCAGAATGCGCGTATTTTGCTTCGATTTTGCCTGTTTCATTGAACTCCGAAGGCGGAGGCCGCAGCTGTTTCTCCGGTAGCAATGCCCGCTTCTAGGCAAATGACAACGGGTTTTTGTCCGAAGCCGACCGCGGTTATCGAAGCGAGAATTTCCAATTCTAGGCGCGGAACCGTTTTGCTAGTTCGCGCCGGCTGACTTTTCCCCGTTCGTTGGCCGGAATCTGATCGACGACGAAAATTCTCTTTGGCACTTGCCACAAACTCAATTCTTCGCGGCAAGCTTCCACCAGATCGGCCTCTTGAAGCTCGATATTCCCTACGACGCAGGCCGCAATTTCTTCGTTGCGGAGTCCGGGCGCCGGGCGCCCAAATGCCACCGCTTGGCGAACACCTCGAAACCGGAGCAAGACCTCTTCGATTTCGGATGGGTTAACTTTTTTTCCGGCGACGTTGATCACGTCCGAGACGCGCCCGACGATTTTGAATCCATCACCGTCGCGCGCGAGCAAATCGTCGGGAAGGAAACGTCCGCTGCCTAATTTTTCGTCATCGCTTTCGGGGAAGTAACCATCACCGGCTCCGCCGCTGCGAACCCGAACCTGGCTGGCGATCGTCGATGGCTCGGCGACCTCAAGCTCGACGCCTTTCATTGGAGGACCGACATAACCCTCGATGTCGGTTCTTCCTTCACGGTCATAGCAAATCCCGCCACATTCGGACGCCCCGTAAAACGAATGAATCGCCAATCCAAAACGGCTGCGAAATTTTCTCGCGACTGCCATTGGCAGCGGCGCACCGGCAGAAATGCAAAGGCGCAGCTTTGGAAGCAGGGGGACATTTTCCATTTCGCAAAACGCCTGAAAAAGGACTGGCATTCCTGGGAAAACGGTCGCGTTTGTACGGCCAATATCGTCGAGAACCGCACGTGGAGTGCGGTCTCGACTCATCACCATTGGAACCCCGCGCGCGATCAAAGGCAGTAACAGATTGCTGAATCCATAGGAGTGCGAGACCGGAATGACTCCGAAGTTCAGATCGGCGCCGGAAATTCCTTTTGTTTCGCAGATCTGATTGCAATCGGCGAGCAGTTGCTCGCTTCGAAACCGAATCGCCCGCGGCTCGGCGGTCGTGCCCGAGGTTAACTTGAGAAGCGACGGGGCGTTCCCTCCCCAATTGGGCACATCGTTGTCGATTTGGCGAAGTTCCTTCGAGTTTTCGATAATCCCTCTCGCCCGACAGATTTTCAGCGCCGCGTCGCGTTGACGCTGATTGATGGATTGTTCGAGAGGCAACACGACCACTCTACGACGCAGGCACGCGATTAGAAGTGCCGGCCAGTCTTGGTGGTTCCCGATCTGGATCGCGAGGACATTCCCGGCTTCGATGTTGCCGAGTTTCAGGTCGAATTCGCGAGCGCTCTCGTCGATCTCCCGAAATGTTTTGTCGACCCTCCCGAGGGGATTGAAAATGGCGGGCGCGTCGTCGTTCTTGGCGAGAATCGCCTGCCAGTGCTCGAGTAGTGGGTCGGTCAGTTTCATCTCTTGCGTAAATGGCGGTGGCGGTTACATTCGGCGCTCATTTTCGGACATGAAAGCGGACATTCATCCAGAGTATCACGAAACCGACATGGTTTGCGCGTGTGGAGCGGTTTATCATACCCGCTCGACCCGGCGCGATGTTAGAATCGGTATCTGCGCTGCCTGTCATCCGTTTTTCACAGGCGAGCAAAAATTCGTTGATACAGCGGGTCGCGTGGAAAAATTCGCCAAGCGCTACGGGAGCACCAAAGCCGCGCGCACGGGGAAGAAAGCTTAGCTGAATTTTGTAGCGGCGGTGTCTCACCGTCGCATTTCGGCGCGCGGAGAGCGCCGCTCCAGTTATGGACTTTGAACTACTTACCCAGCGCAAGCGCGAACGGTTCGAAGTGTTGGAACGCGAAATCGCCGATCCGAACCTTTTCGACAATCGAAAACGCGCCGGCGAGATCATGCGCGAGCACGCCAGCCTCAAGGACTTGCTCGCGAAATGGGACCAGCTGGAGCTTGCCCGTAAACAACTCGACGACAATCGCGAACTGGCCAGCTCTCGTGATGTCGAGATTGCAGCGATGGCAGACGATGAAATTCCCGACTTGGAGAAGCGTGTGGCCGAGCTTGAACGGGAAATGCAAATCGGTCTCCTGCCGCCCGATGAAAACGAAAATCGCGATGCGATCGTTGAGATCCGGGCTGGCACCGGCGGAAGTGAGGCCGCCATTTTCGCGGCTGATCTATATAGAATGTACCACCGTTATGCTGAATCTGCCGGGCTCAAGACCGAAGATCTTGAGTCGAGTCCATCGGAACTTGGGGGCTTGAAGGAAGTCATCTTTAAAGTTTCGGGCGAATCGGTTTTTCGGGATCTTCGGTATGAGAGCGGCGTTCACCGCGTGCAACGGGTGCCGGCGACCGAAGCACAGGGACGAATTCATACCTCCACTGCAACAGTGGCGGTATTGCCGGAGGCGGAAGATGTCGATATTGAATTGAAGCCCGAAGATCTACGGATTGAAGTCTCGCGCGCGGGTGGACCAGGCGGCCAAGGCGTGAACACGACCGACTCTGCTGTCCAGGTTTTGCATATTCCAACGGGAGCGATCGTTCGTTGTCAGGATGGCCGCAGCCAGTTGAAGAACAAAGAGAAGGCCATGTCGATTTTGCGGGCACGATTACTCGAACGAAAACAACGCGAAGAGCAGGAGAAATACAGCGCGCAGCGCCGCGGGCAGATCGGGACCGGCGGTCGGGAAGAGAAAATCCGAACCTACAACTTTCCCCAAAACCGTCTGACCGATCACCGCATCGGCCTCACCCTGTACAATCTGGATCGTGTAATCGATGGCGATCTCGACGAGATGATCAAGGCGCTCCAGGCGGCCGATGTCGCCGTACGGTTGAAGGAATCCTCGGCGACTGCGTGAGTCTCTTCCGCTTTGTCATCCTGAGTGAAGCGAAGGATCTCGCCTACGCAGCCTGTGACACGTTGAGGCATTTGGGTGATCAATTCAGTTTTGTGAGAGATTCCTCGCTCCGCTCGGAATGACGACGACAAAAACAGTAATCGAGGTCTTGCAATCGACGACCGCGTATTTTCAAAAGCATCAGATCGAGGGTCCACGCCTGAATGCGGAACACCTGCTCGCGCACGTGCTTGGTAAGAGTCGGATGGAACTTTATTTGGAATTCGAGAGAGTTCTCTCCGAAACGGAGTTGGCGCCGTTGCGTGAGCTGGTGAAGCGCCGAGGCCAGAAGGAACCGCTCCAACATTTGTTAGGCACGGCGGAGTTTTGCGGCCAGGTGTTTGGCGTCGACAAGCGCGCACTTGTGCCGAGACCGGAAACGGAAGAGCTGGTTGAATTGATAATTGCGGAGTGCCGATCGCGGAAGGCGAAGAGAATTATTGATGTTGGAACGGGATCTGGAGTTATCGCGTTGAGTCTGGCGAAACAATTTCCGGAAGCCAACATTACCGCCATCGATATTTCCGAAGGTGCGCTTGCGCTCGCGAAGGAAAATGCTGTCCGACTCGGCTTAAGTGACCGCGTTCGCTTTGAAAAGGCGGATCTTCTCGAAAATCTGCCGGAAAAATTCGACTTGATTGTGGCGAACCTACCCTACGTTTCCATGCGAGATCGACATCTGCTTGCGCCGGAAGTGCTTCATGATCCGGAGATCGCGTTGTTCGCGGGTCCAATCGGGGATGAAGTGGTGCGTCGCCTGATCGAGGTTGCGCCGGGGCACCTCAGCCCTGGAGGGCTGCTCGCCCTCGAAATCGGGATCAATCAGGCCGAAGGGTTGACCGAGTTTTTGCGGCAAAAGAATTATCACGACATTGGGTTGAAAAAGGATTATGCAGGTATCTCACGGTTCCTGTTAGCCAGGTATGGATAAGATCCGCATTCACGGTGGACGTCCGCTGAGCGGTTCGATAAAGATCAGCGGCTCGAAGAACTCTGCCCTGCCGATTCTGGCGGCGACGTTACTCACCAAAGAACCGTGCACGATCCGACGCGTCCCGGATCTGAGCGATACAAATTACATGCTTCAGATTTTGAAGCATCTCGGCGCCGAAGTAGAACGCGCCAGCGGCACGGTAATCATCGCGGCGGTAAAAATAGAATCGATCGCCCCTTATGATGTCGTTCGTAAAATGCGCGCATCCGTTTGTGTGATCGGTCCGCTACTCGGCCGCTGCAAAGAAGCGACTGTTTCCATGCCGGGTGGCTGTGTTATTGGCGATCGTCCGATTGATTTGCACTTGAAAGGATTCGAAGCGCTCGGCGCGGCAGTTCGCGTTGAAGGGGGCAATATCAAAGTCTTCGCGCCCAAGTTAACCGGCGCAGTCGTCAATCTTCGCGGAAAATTTGGTCCGACTGTTCTCGGTACCGACAACGTAATGATGGCGGCGGCGCTGGCCGACGGTACGACCGTGATCGAAGGGGCAGCCCAGGAACCTGAAGTTGTCGACCTCGCGAATTTCTTGAACAAGATGGGCGCTAAAATTGAAGGCGCCGGCACGCGCCGAATTATTATTGAAGGCGTCAAAGAATTGCACGGTGCCGAACACGATATTATTCCAGACCGAATTGAAGCCGGTACTTTTTTGATTGCCGGTGCAATCGGCGGAAAAGGAATCACGATCAAGCGTGCGGATGCGGGCCATGTCACGGCAGTTACGGACGCGTTATCAAGTTGCGGATATCGAATCGAAACCAAAGGCGACACTATTTCGGTGTTTCCAAACGGCGCTTCCAAACCGCTCGAGATCGCCACGGAACCTTATCCCGGTTTTCCAACTGACATGCAGGCGCAGATGTGCGCGCTCCTCTCGACCACCAGCGGCATCAGCGTGATTACGGAGAATATTTTTCCGCAACGTTACATGCACGTCGCAGAATTGAAGCGGATGGGCGCGCATGTCGATCTTGAGGGATCGACTGCGGTCATTCAGGGAGTCGATCGTTTACTCGGCGCGCCGGTGATGGCGAGCGATCTCCGTGCGTCCGCAGCGTTGGTTTTAGCGGGATTGAAGGCGGAGGGAATCACCGAAGTCAGTCGCGTTTATCATATCGATCGCGGTTACGAACACCTTGACGAGAAATTGAGCGAGCTCGGCGCCGAGATTGAGCGGGTGAAGGAGAGTCCATGACCGATCCGCAACCCAGTTCATTGCCACCGCCACAACCAGCCTCATCCTCAATTACCTCGTCCGAAGTCCGCACCTGGTCGGTGCTTTGTCACGCCAGCGCGTTGCTCGGCTTATTTTTTCACTTCTTTGGGCACTTGCTGGGACCGCTTCTGGTCTGGCTGATTAAGCGTGGTGATTCACCAGAGATCGATGCCAACGGAAAAGAGTCGCTCAACTTCCAGATCTCGATGTTCATCTACGACATAATCGCTGGAATTCTCTGTCTGGTTGTGATTGGGATTTTTATTCTGATCGCCCTTTGGATTTTGAATACGGTGTTCGTGATCATCGCGTCGATAAGAACGAGCGAGGGAAAGACCTATCGCTATCCGTTTACGATCCGGTTCTTGAACTGAACGACGAATTCGGGATTCGGCGCTCACAGAGCGCCGCTACAGATCACGTAATCTTCGACAAGTAGTATGGCAGCATGTCGCGCCAGTAATTCCAATCGTGGCCGCGCCATTTTCCGTCATCGAGCCAATGCTGAATGCCTTTTGAATTCAAAATCTCGGATAGTTGGTAAGATTCGTGACGTGTATTGTCCCATTCGCCCGTGCCGAGGATGATACCCATGTGATTGTACTTCCAGGGGTCGGTCGTGTTGGGCAGATATTGGTAGGGACTGTTGAAGTAAATATTATCGTCCCAATAGCCGTCGAAGAAATCACTGATGTCGAACGAGCCACTCAGTGAGATCAGGTGACTCACAGCATCGGGATAACGAAAGGCAACGTTCGCGGCGTGATAGGCGCCCAGGCTTGCACCCCCGACCGCGACGCGATGAGAGTGACATTCGCGACGCGCGAGATCGAACACGTCGTTTACGATGACGCGTTCGTAAGCGTTGTGGGTTTTCATCCGGTCAGCAGGATGGATCGCTTTGTTGTAAAAACTGTCGAGATCAATTGAGTCCGGGCAATAGACGGTGACCCTGCCGGCATCGACAAAGTCCGCGACCGAGCCCACCAGTCCGAAATCCTTATTCTGAAAATAGCGGCCGAACGAAGTTGGATAGAGAATTAACGGGAGCCCGCCTCCATTTCCGAAAGCGAGCATTTCGAAATCGCGACTGAGCCACGGTGTATACCAGCGGATATAACGTTCGTTCATGCGTTCGATTAACTAGACAGGATTAACGGGATTTACACGATTGAAATTTTCAGGTGCTCATCATTTGCCGAGTCCCACACAATCCTGTAAATCCTGTCCTTCTTTCCGACTGTGAAACGCAAACACACACTCACCGGCAACATCAAACGGCATCGGGCGTTTCCATCGGCGGTTCTGGGGAACCGACGCGACGTGCTGGTTTATCTCCCGCCGGGATACAGTCGTTTCTCGCGCAAACGTTATCCCGTTTTATATTTGCACGATGGGCAAAATGTTTTCGACGCCGCCACTTCGTTCGCCGGTGTGGAGTGGGAAGTAGACGAAACAGCACAGCGCTTGATCAAGCAAAACGCGATCGAGCCGCTCATCATCGTCGCCGTCGCAAACATGGGGGAAGAACGGATTCACGAATACGCGCCCACCGCCGGCGTGATTTCGCCTCATGATCGTCCCAAGAAGCGCAGCCGTGGATTGGCCGGATTGTATGGAAGATTCCTGGTCAACGAATTAAAACCCTTCATCGACCGGAAGTACCGGACAAAACCGGAATGTGAATTCACCGGGCTCGGTGGGTCGTCCCTTGGCGGTCTCGCGACTCTGGCGATCGGAATAATCTTTCACGAGTGCTTCAGTCGTCTGCTCGTGATGTCCCCGTCCGTCTGGTGGGATGATTTCTCGATTTTGCGGCTGTTGGGATATCTCGATCAGAAGCCGCCGCTAAAAATCTGGCTCGATATGGGCACAGGCGAGCCGGAATGGGAGCAAGTGGAAGAACTACGCGACGCGCTGATCGACCGAGGTTGGCAATCTGGTATTGATCTCGAGTACCATCTAATCCCGAATGCAGGTCACAATGAAGGCGCCTGGGCGGCGCGGGTCGAACCGGCGTTACGTTTTTTGTTCCCGCCGAGATAGGACCTGAACCACTAAATTGCCAGCTCGGTTCGAGCCGATTGAGGTCAAGCGCCTCTGCCTACTGCATCGCTTTGCCGTAAACTTGGAAGACCCGCGTGAATCCGCCCGGGAATTCGCGATCCTTCTCGAAGGAGAATTCGCGCTTTGCGGCAATCCACTTCAAATGCCGCGGGCCATCGGGGTGGTTTGGGTCATAAACCAGATAGTAATCGTTCCCGTCAGCTGATCGCGTCCGGTCGTGCTTGTAAACCAGCACGGAGTGATTGATGTGCAGGATCGGATAATCCGAGAGGTAGCCTATAAAAAATTCGCCCTGGGTGAGCGATTGCTCAAGCTCTGCATGGGTTTTCTCCTGGTACTCTTTGCTGTGCTCGTAAAACATTCGGAAGTTTCCGACGCGGAGATAGACCACCCAACCGAGACCAATGTTTTGCTGCATCACACCCATTTTGGCCTGACTAAGTCCCCGCAGGTTGCCGTAGCCTGGAATCACGATTCGTTTTTCCGCGGGCAGTGGATCATGCCAGGGCGGGCGCCGGGTGACGTCTCGGATCCTCCTAGTGAGCTCGCGATCGTCGATGGGCGCCGCTTTCGGTTCAAACCGAGCGAACTTGTAAAACTGCTCGACCGTGCGGGTCATTACAAAGCAGCGACGAGAGTAGTGATGGCCGTACTGATTTTTGTGCGAAACGATATGGCCGTTTTCGTAGGAAAACACGGTCCAGTTGGCGAAGGAAAGCGTGTCCCGATTGAAATTAAAGCCCGCGCTCGGGCCGGCATAGGCTGAGGCAGCCACGAAAAAAATCGCTGCACCACATCCGCTCAATGTCCGTCTGCCGCGTCCCATCAGAAGTTATGAACGCGCGGAATTCGTTCTCGATTCGGCGAAATTTCCGAGACCGCGGAATTTTTTGTAGCGCGTTTGTAGCAGTTGATCGGTGGGCTGTTCGAGCAGCTTCGCGAGATTTCGCCGGAGCGCGCCGCCAAGATTGAACGCCGCGGTTTCATAGTCGCGATGCGCGCCTCCTTCCGGTTCGTCCACGACTTCGTCTACGACGCCTAATTTCATCAGATCCTGCGCGGTGAGCTTAAGCGCTTCGGCTGCTTCAGCTGCATGTTTTCTGTCTCGCCACAGAATTGCCGAGCACGCTTCGGGGCTGATCACCGAATAATACGCGTTTTCCAAGATCAAAACACGATCGGCCACGCCGATTCCGAGCGCGCCGCCGGAGCCACCTTCGCCGATTACGGCAGCAATGATCGGCACCCGCAAGTTCATCATTTCGCGCAAGTTGACCGCGATCGCTTCCGAGATGTGGCGTTCTTCCGAACCAATCCCCGGGAAAGCCCCCGGCGTGTCGATCAACGAAATTACCGGTATGTGAAATTTTTGCGCGAGCCGCATCAGTCGGAGCGCCTTGCGGTAACCTTCAGGGTGAGCGCAGCCAAAGTTGCGCATCACATTCTCTTTTGTGTTTCGACCTTTTTGGTGCGTGATGACGACGCAGCGGGTCGAATCAAGCTTGGCGAGTCCGCTCGGCATCGCCTTGTCGTCAGCGAAGCGGCGGTCGCCATGAAGCTCGGTCCAACCGGTGAAGCAACGGTCGACATAATCCAAAGCAAACGGCCGTTGCACGTGTCGCGCGATTTGGACCCGTTGCCAGGCGGTCAGGTTGCCATAGATCTCGCGACGGGTGTCGCGCAGTTTGGATTCAATGGCTTTTACTTCCGAATCAAGATCGACCTCGTGCTCGCGGGAGTGCTCCTTTAGGTCTTGGAGGCGTCGTTCCAATTCGAAGATCGGCTTCTCGAAATCGAGCGGTTGGACTTCCATGGATGAAAATTACGAAATTGAAACGGTTACAATACGAAAGTCGTCCAGCTTTTGTAACATTGTAACCCTTTAACTCTTAATCGGTGATGGTAACGGGGGTCTTATTATTGACCAGACTGCTCAATTCTTCCACGTCGGCCGCGACAAGTCCTATTCCTTGCGGAGGAGGAGGCTGCCCCAGGTTCGGATGAGCCGCATCGGAAACGGAATAAATCGTGTAAGCCTGGCTGCTTAGGCGGATCCATCGCGTGCTGCCGATAAACTCCTTGGTGCCGAAGCCCACGCGCTTGCCGTCCCGCCATGCCATCACTTCGGTGACCCTCGCGGTGACTTTCGATGAGGTTGAGGCCGGCAATTTTTCCTCCTGGATATGATATTGCTTGAAAAACCCGCCGTGATTCAGCAGGACGAGCAACTTCGGCTTGCGCTGGACCACGATTGCGAAGTCCGGGTGCGAGATCAGAAGACGTTCACCAATGTGCAGCATCGTCCCATTGAGATTATTCATCCGCATGATTAGCTCGGGTGTTGATTTCACCTTGCGAGCAACCTTCGCCAAAACGTCTCCGGGCTTAACGATATACTCTTCTTTTTCGGGCGATGGTGTTCGTGACAAAAAGATGTCGACATTAACTTCTCCCAACAAATCCTTGGCTTCGTCCGCGTGTGGACTCGTAGGATATTTCTGAATAAACGTTGTTAGCGCGGCTCGGGCCTCGGGAATTTTTCCGTCCTGCCGCAACTTAGCGGCGGCTTCGTACTCTGGCAGAGTCAGGTCGATGCGCGGTTCCGGCGTGACTTCACCCCGCTGCTCCTTTGCGACCTGAATGTCTTCCTTGAAGACAAAATTATAACCGAACCAGGCGGCGCCGCCGAAAATGATGATTGCGAGGAAAAGGACAAAAAGCCACTTCATTGCTTGGTCGGAGCGTTAAAAAGTTGAAACGTTAAAACGGAAGGCCGAAACATCGGTGCGAAGCGGCAGCGCCTCAACGGTTCAACGCTTCAACGCGATCAAGTTGCCTTTTCTTCCCCCGGGAAAAAGCGGTGCCAGAGGCGACCGATGGTCCGTTCTTCCTCGTTGTTCCAGGTGTAATGGCAATCCTGGCAATAAAATTCCTTGGGAATGATTTTCAGCGCGCAAAGCAGCGCCACCAACGCAGGAGTCATAAACTTCCGAGTCATTTGCGGATACTCAACGTTTGATGAGCCGCATTGCGGGCATCGAATCATCGCCGCCGAGATTTCGGGGTCACTGGCTTCCCATTCGATCATGAGGTTTTGTGCGCTCTCAAAATCGGCATCGTCCACCATTATTTTGGCATTAGCCAGTGGCCGGGACATGAAGGCCATCTGCTGCAGATGTCCCTCGTTGTGAATGTCCGCCTTGATTCCGCTTTCCTGAAAGCGCTGCTTCAACCGTTTGGCTTTTTCCGGCTCATTAAATGTCGCGACCGTCACCATAGTCCGATTGTGTTCTGATATGAGGCTTCTGAGCAAACATCAACTATCGGCCAAGTGCAAGAGTCCGGGATGAGCATTATCGCGGCGGGAACCAATGGTAGAGCATGAGATAAACCAGGACCCCGGTGACCGACACATAAAGCCAGATCGGCATTGTCCAGCGGCCGATTCGACGATGGCGGTCCCAGCGGCGTTGGAAAACCGGCACCAGAGTAACGATCACCAACGGCAATGTGACCAGAGCGAGAAGGATGTGGGAGATCAGAAGCGGAAAGTAAATCCATGCGATCAGGCCGGTGTAGCCAGAGGATTTTTCGCCGGCCTGCGCGTGATAAACGATGTAGCCGACGAGGAAACCGGTCGACGCCACGAGGGCTGTGATCATGCAAGGGACGTGACGTTGCCAGACATTCCGCCGGATCCAAAACCAGCCCATCGAAATGAAAACGGTGCTGATCGCATTAAGTGAAGCATTGATTGCCGGAAGATCACGAATCGTCATCGCCACAGATTTACACCAGCCTCCGCGCCGCGGCTACCGCTTGGCAAGCGGACGAGCCACAGCTCAAGACAGGCTGGAAAAAATCTGGATGAATCTGCGGTTATCTGTGGCTCTGTACTAGTTCGCCCATGCCAACCGTTATCGAACCAGCCAAGAGTGTCGAGTCATTGTCGGACCGACGATCGCGCCAGCATCCCTTGATGCGCGCGATTTTGAGGCTGGCGATCGTGGCGTTAATAGCGGGGGCGATCTGCGGCGGCTGGTATCTCGCACGGAAGGGGTTTCGCGGGCAGTGGCGTAGCCGCGTTGTTGAGGAAATGCATCGGCGCGGGGTTGAAGCGGCGATTGGTCATCTCACTCTCGATCCATTTCGCGGCCTGGTAGCGCGCGACGTGCGGATCTTTAGTTACAAGGACCGGTCCGAAACACTCGCGTTTATCAGCGAGGTCGCGCTCGACATAAACTATGCGGCATTTTTTCATCACGAGCCGTTTCTTAACGCGCTCGACATTCGTAACGCGGAGGTCACGCTGCCGCTGAAGACAGCAAACGGGAGAAAGACCGAGCGGCCGCAACTACGAAAATTTCGCGCTCACATTTATTTTCCGCCGGAACAAATTTATATCAGTCAGGCCGAGGGATTTTTCTGCGGAGTGCGAATCTCGGCCACCGGTCAGTTGATCAAGCGCGCGGATTATCAACCGTCCCCCCCGCTGTCCGAGGAAGAACGTGAAATGCGATGGTCGCTTTTGCGCAAGATTGTTGCCGAACTCCAGAAGTTCAGTTTTCCCAGCGGAGCGCCGACACTGCAGGTGAAGTTCAGTGGCGACCTTGCGGATCTTGAAAACGGCCGCGCCGAAGCAACCCTGCAGGGAAAGTTGCTGAAGCGAACAGATTATGAAATGCGCGACTTTATTGCCGCGGCAGAATGGAGTGACCAGACTCTCAGTGTCACCCGGTGTGAATGGAGCGATCGATTAGGCGGTTTGGTTGCCACCGGGAATTGGAGTCGAAAAACCAATGAAGCAAAATTTGATGCCCGCAGCACTCTCGATCTCAAGACATTACTCGAGGCGGCTGACCTCGGGGATTCCGTTGCCGACATTACCTATAAAGTGTCGCCAGTTATCGACGTTTCGGGCTCGGCGAACTTTGGAGCCAAGCGTCCGCAAATAAAACTCATTGGCCATTTTGCGGCTGATCGGCTGACCTACAAGAATTTGCCATTGTCCGATTGCCACGCGGAATTTTCCTGGGATGGCGAGCGCACCTGGTTGCGGGACATCCATGTTCGCCATCAGAACGGCGACCTTCGCGCGGAGGTCTACGAAGCACCTAACGAGTTCCGGCTCAATGTCGACGGCCCAGTCGCCGTGGGCGCACTGCGTCCGTTCGTTTCACCGGAAATCCAGGAATTTTTGGGTGAATGGGAATTTTCGAAAGAGCCGGTCATTCACCTCGCCATTAATGGAAAAGACCGACAGCCGGAGGACTGGGAGGGCGATGGGAATGTCATTCTCGATCGCACCCGGTTCCGCGGGCAGTGGATGAATAGTGCGACGACAAAAGTCCATTTTGCCAATGGCGCGGTGACTTACGACAACTTTAGGGTTGTTCGCGACGAAGGCGTTGGCACTGGCAGTTTCGTCTACGACTTCGCCAAGCATGAAGTTCGGGTCTCGAACATCAAAGCAAACGTACGGCCGCTCGAGGCCGCATATTGGATCGATCCGGATCTCCCAAAGACCGTCGCACCTTACAAATTTCGTCAACCACCGGTAGTTACCGCAAACGGGGTCTACCAGTTAGGAGGCGGAACAGGGACACACCTTGAGATCAATGTCGATGCACCGTCCGGAATGGACTACGTGTTTCTGGGCAAAACGCTGCCGTTTCAGAAGATCAACGCACGACTTCTTTTCACAAATGATCGATTGCAGATTGTTGATCTTCACGGTGGACTTCTTTCCGGAAACATTCGGGGGACTGCCGATATTTCGCTGGCCCACAACGATCAACGATATCGCGCGAAGTTAGCGGTCGAATCCATGGATTTTCCGCGTCTGACCGACCTTTACTGGGGCTACAAGACGGCCCACGGCCAACTGACCGGCACCTACGATTTTACCGGCGTTGGCGACAACTCGCGATTGATGCAAGGCAGCGGAAGAGTTGATGTGGCAAACGGCGACGTGTTTGCAATTCCGGTTTTCGGTCCGCTTTCCGGACTTTTGGGCGCAGTGATTCCCGGTTTTGGATACAGCATTGCTCGTGACGCGACGAGCAGTTTTACGGTGAAGAACGGAACCATTCACACCGAGAACCTGGAAGCGGCGGGTAAACTCTTTTCAATGGTCGGCCACGGAGATATTCATTTTCTGGACGACAAGCTTGACTTCGATGTGCGGGTTGACCCGAAGGGACCGGGTATTTTGCTGACGCCTGTCTACAAATTGTTCGAGTACAAGGGCGAAGGCAGCTTAAAGAACCCCGATTGGCATCCGAAACGATTTTAAAGATTCCGTTTTGCTGCTATCCGTGTAAATCCGCGTAATCCGCGGTTTCTTTTCTCATGAAAAAAATCGGAATCCTTTTCGGTCAGGAACACAGCTTCCCTCCGGCATTTGTTGAGCGGGTGAATCAAAAAACCGGCGGCCGCGATGCTGTCGCCGAGTTCGTCCGAATCGACAAGGTGATCCAAGGCGAGCCTTGTGGTTATGACGTGGTGATCGACCGCATTTCGCAGGATGTCCCGTTTTACCGGGCATGGCTCAAAAACGCAGCCCTGACTGGAACGGCAGTAGTGAACAATCCGTTTTGGTGGAGCGCCGACGAAAAGTTCTTCAACAATGCCCTGGCGACAAAAATCGGCGTGGCCGTTCCGCGCACGGTTTTGTTGCCATCCAATCAGCCGCCTCCGGATACGAACGACAAATCGTTTCGTAACCTGGCATATCCGATGAATTGGGAGGAAATTTTCGCCTACGTCGGGTGGCCGGCGTTTTTCAAACCGTTTGCCGGCGGCGGTTGGAAGAATGTTTACCGCTTGCATAACCGCGACGAATTCTTCCGTGCTTACAATGACACCGGTCAACTGGTGATGATGTTGCAGGAGGAAGTGAAATTCGACATGTACTTTCGCTGCTACTCGATCGATCAGCGCAGCGTGCGCATTATGCCCTACGAGCCGAGGCATCCTTATCATTTGCGCTACCAAACCGAATGGCGGGCGCCCAAAGAGATTTTGGACAACGTTGAAGAGGGAGTCCTGCGATTAAACCAGTATCTCGGCTACGATTTGAACACAGTTGAGTTTGCCATCCGCGATGGCGTTCCTTTGGCGATTGATTTCTGCAATCCCGCTCCGGACGCGGAAGCAGCATCGGTCGGTCAGTCAAATTTCGAATGGGTGGTGGAAGCCGTCTCGGAAATGGCCATTCGAAAAGCGCGCGAACACGTCTCCGGCCGCGACAATTTAAGTTGGGGCAAATATCTGCAGGCGGCGATCAGCCGAAAATCACTCGACGAACCGTTGTAGTGGGCCGCAGTTCGCGACGGATGACATCTTCGGGATTCTGGGAGAGATTTGTTGCTCCACATGGCGGGTAAAGACCACATCTACACCCTCGGAATCGAGGAAGAGTTTGCCATTGTCGATCCTCAATCGCGCGAGCTGCGTTCGCACATTCAGGAAATTCTCGAAGGTGGCAAAGTTGTGCTTAAGGAGCAGATCAAGCCCGAAATGCATCAATCGGTGGTCGAGCTCGGTACCGAAATCTGCGCCAACATCGAATGTGCACGCGAGCACGTGGTCGACCTTCGCAGCAAACTGGCGACGCTTGCGGGCGAGAGAGGATTGAAGATTGCATCCGTGGGGACCCATCCTTTTTCGCACTGGCGCGATCAGCTCATTACTGAAGGCGAACGTTACCAACAGATTTTGCGCGACATGCAAACCCTGGCTCGGGCGAATCTGATTTTCGGATTGCACGTGCACGTTGGCATTCCGAATCGCGAGGCGGCGATCCATGTAATGAACCAGACGCGCTATTTTTTGCCGCACATCTACGCGCTTTCGGTCAATTCACCGTTCTGGGTGGGACGCGATACCGGACTGAAAGGATATCGACTGAAAGTGTTCGAGCGTTTCCCGCGTACCGGCATTCCAGATGCATTCGAATCGCTCTCAGAGTACGAGGATTACTGCAAGTTACTGGTTAAAACCGGCTGCATCGACAATCCAAAGAAGATCTGGTGGGACATTCGGCTACACCCGGTTTTCGACACCCTCGAAGTCCGGGTGTGCGATGCCCAATCGCGCGTGGATGACACGCTCGCGATCGCCGCCCTCATTCAGGCGATCATTTCAAAACTGTTCAAGCTCCTTCGCCGAAACACTACCTTCCGAGTTTATCGACGTCGTTTGCTCGATGAAAATCGGTGGCGCGCGACCCGTTACGGGATCGATGGCAAGCTCATAGATTTCGGGGCTGAAACTGAGGTGGAGACGCGCAGCCTGCTCAATGAACTGCTCGAGTTCGTTTCGACTGAAGCCAAGGAACTCGGCAGTCAGCGTGAAATGGCGCACATTGAACGCATTATGCGCGAAGGCACCGGCGCCGACCGTCAGCTCGCAGCGTTCGCCCGCACTCAGGACATGAAAACCGTTGTCGATCAAATCGTTGCCGAAACTTACGAAGGTTTGTCAGCGAATTGATGACAAACTGAAGTTTTCGCGCCATCCTGAACTAAGAACAATGCCTGACCGTTTTACGATCGATACCATTGATGCCGAACTTGCGCCCGGTGCGCGCAACGCCCTTCGCGTTTGCCTTCGGCTGCAGCCGGACGAGCGCATTACCATTATCACGGATGAAGCGACCCGGGACATTGCGGCCGCGCTGCAAACCGAAGTTGAGGAAATTGGGTCGGAGCACGCAGTGTTCGTGTTGGAAAATTACGACTCACGTCCGCTCAAAAAGATGCCGCGCGAAATTCTGGACGATCTCGCTACGTCGCAAGTCTCGATCTTTGCCGCCCAAAGTCAGCCCGGCGAGCTCGGATCGCGACGCGATATGACCGCGGTGGTGGATCGGCACCACATTCGTCACGGGCACATGGTCAACATTACGCGCCAGATTATGCTCGAAGGGATGCGTGCCGATTTTCGTGACGTTGACGCACTCAGTCAGCGATTGATCGATCGCGCCCGCCGGGCAAAGCGAATTCGGTGCCGCACGTCGCACGGCACCAGATTTGAAGGAGAATTCTCTTCAAAATTGAAGTGGATCAAGACGAGTGGACTAATCTCGCCTGACAAATGGGGAAATCTTCCGGGAGGTGAAATTTTCACGGCGCCGGCAAATACCGAAGGCACTTTTGTCGTAGACGGTGTGGTCGGTGATTATCTATGCGCCAAGTATGGTGATCTTCAGGACACACCGCTGACCATTGAAGTACGCGATAATCGCATTGTTGATCTGCGCTGCGACAACAGGGAGCTGCTCGAGGATTTCCGCGCCTATACCAGCATGGACCAAAACAGTAACCGCGTAGGCGAGTTTGCGATTGGCACCAATACCGCGTGCACCCACGTGATTGGAAACATTTTGCAGGACGAAAAAATTCCAGGCATTCACGTCGCGTTCGGTCATCCTTATTCCGAACATACCGGCGCAGATTGGAAATCGAAAACGCACATTGATTGCGTAGGCCGCGATTTTGACATTTGGTTCGATGACGATCAGATCATGCGCGCCGGCAAATTCCTGGTGTGAATTCGATCGGCGCGATCATCGTCGCGTGTTTTGCAGTTTTCTGGGTTGCGGCGGGAGCACATGTGCTTGGACGGCGCTGGTTCTTAATGCTGCTGACGATGTCGATCGCGATTTCTGGCGCAATCGTGTTTGCGGCGATGTCTCTTCCGTTTGGAAGACAGAGTGGCGGCTTCAACGGCAGGATTTATGGGGTTTTCGTCACCCTCGAGGTCGTCGCCATTTTGATCGCTGTAGTGCTGCTCAAGCGAATCGGAGCAAAGCAATTCTTGGTTCCGGTCATCGCGTTCATTGTCGGCGCTCACTTCTTTGGAATGGTGCCTGCGCTTCATTCGAACGAATTCTGGTGGGTCGGGGGCGCAATGTGCCTGCTGCCGATAGCAACAATCTTGATTCTGCCGCAATCAACCTGGGCGCCGGTGGTCGGGATCGGCTGTGCCGTGATTTTGTGGTCATCGGCTCTTAGTGCATTCTTTTAAAGTGCACTCGGAGCTGCGGAGAAAATTTAACGCTGATTTCACGCCGGAAAAATATGCGGCACTGCTGCGCTGCGTGAACGAGGCGACGAGGTGGCCGGCAGATTTTCGAATTTCTGAAACGCCAATCTTTCTCACCCGCGAGTTTACCGACGAAGCGGTATACGCGGCGAACGAGATTGCGGCCCAAACGATTACACCGGCGTTCCGGAAGCATGCGGCATCTGCAATTCCCGCCGGACTTGAGGTTCCGAACGAATCGCCGCATCCGGAGTTTCTGATTGTCGATCTGGCGGTATGTGAAGAAGGTCATCGACTGACCCCGAGGCTGATCGAGATGCAGGCATTCCCGAGCCTGTTTGGGTTTCAGTTTCTGCTGCTCGGTTGCATGCGCAAAGCGTATCCGGCGATTCCGCAAAACTGGACTTCATCATTCGGCGGAATCGGGGACGAGCAATACATCGGAATGTTGCGGCGCACGATTGTTGGCGAATCGAAACCGGAGAACGTGATCTTGCTCGAGATCGAGCCGGAAAAGCAGAAGACGCGGATTGATTTCGCCGCAACCGAACTGCTGCTTGGCATTCAATCGGTTTGCCTGACGAGAATTAAGAAACGCGGTCACGAACTATTCTATGAGCACGACGGGAAAGAGACGCGAATCGAACGAATTTATAACCGCGTCATTTTCGACGAACTGGAACGCCGGCCAGATCTGAAATTCGGTTTTAGTTTTCAGGACGAACTCGACGTTACCTGGATCGCGCACCCCAATTGGTATTACAAAATCAGCAAGCACTCTTTACCGTTTATCAACACGGAACACACATCTCCGGCATTTTTCGCGGACGAATTTCCAGCGAACGAGAAGATTGAGAATTACGTTTTGAAACCGCTTTATTCGTTTGCGGGACTTGGTGTGGACATGGAACCGACCCGCGAAAAACTCGCCGGGTTGAAAGATCCGCGTCAATGGATCCTGCAAAAGAAAGTCGAATACGCGTCGTTTGTGTCAACGGTCGATGGACCAAGATCAAAAGCGGAATTGCGAATGATGTTTGTGTGGTCGGAACGTGGCCAGCCAGTCTTGCTCAACAATCTCGTCCGAATGAGTCAGGGAAAAATGATGGGCGTCGATTTCAACAAAGACAAAACCTGGGTCGGATCCAGCATCGCGTTGCACGAACGCTAGACGGACGGGCGGTAGGGCGAGACTCCGTTGAGCCGTGAGATTATCGTTTGTCGACGGCTCCGCAGCGTGCCGCCCTACTGATCGCCTAAATTGCGCGCGTCTTGATGTTGATCTCGGACGTGAGGGTTTGATGGACTGGACATTTTCCCGCGACCTCCATCAGCTTGGCGCGCTGTTCATCGGTTAACGGGCCGTCGAGATGAATCTCCATCTCGATCCGGTCGATGCGGCCCTCTTTTGTTTCGCAATCGTCGCAATCGTGCGCGTGAATTTTTGAGTGCCACAACGAAACGATAATTCCCTGGACCGGCCAGCCGCGTTTGCGCGCGTAGAGCCCAATCGTCATCGAAGTGCACGAACCCAGAGCGGCGAGCAACAAATCGTAAGGAGACGGACCGCCGTCGGCGCCGCCGTAGGATACCGGTTCGTCTGCGGTCAATCGATATTGGCCGATTTGAACTCTTTGAGAGAAGTCCGTCGCTGTTCCGTTAACGACCACATGCGGTTCGGTTCGCTCTGCCATAGCTAATGCGCCTCCTTTTTCATCATCTCGCGGATCTCGGCCGACGTGTGGACAGCAACAATCTCGAACTCCATCAAGTCTTTCCAGTTATCGATCCAACGCTCGAGCAAAACAAAATCCGCGGTCTCCATTACCTGCCAGCAGGTTTTCAGATTGTGATCAATCCAGCTCGAAATGTAATTCAAACCTTCCGGCATCATCCGCCCTTTCTCT
>Ga0187777_10000911_pt1 | contig 19316 bp, 21 predicted proteins | sample 1015_Q2_SP5_10_M_FD_132416 | JGI IMG/M metagenome (GOLD analysis project Ga0187777, IMG submission 132416) | Tropical peat soil microbial communities from peatlands in Department of Meta, Colombia - 1015_Q2_SP5_10_MG | ecosystem: Environmental > Terrestrial > Soil > Wetlands > Peat | place... | reverse complement strand
TCGATCCGGTGGTGCGCGCAGTGCGCCTGCCTGCGGGGGTCGCCCTCGACCTCGGCGGGATCGGGAAGGGATACGCAGCCGATCTCGTCGCGCGCGAGTTGGTCGACGGGGGCGCGCGTGGCGCGCTCGTGAACTTGGGCGGCGATCTCCGCGCCGTCGGTGACGCGCCCGAGCCCCACGGCTGGGTCGTGGCGGTCGACGATCCGTTGGACACCGGGGAGACCGGGCTCCTCGCGTTGGCAGAGGGCGCGATCGCGACGAGCACGCGGCTGCGGCGGGCGTGGGACCGCGAAGGTGTCGCCGCTCACCACCTGATCGACCCACGGACGGGCCGGCCCGCGTGGAGCGGTCTCGCGTCGGTGACGGTCGTGGCGCGGGAGGCGTGGCGGGGGGAGGTCCTCGCCAAGGCCGCGTTCATCGGGGGCGCGGGCGAGGGTGCGGCGCTGATCGAGTCGTCGGGCGCGACGGGGCTCCTCGTCCACGACGACGGCCGGGTGCAGGAGCTCGGCGGGCTCTCGGCGTTCCGGCCCTGAGTACGCTGGTGGGGACGAAAAGGGGTGGTCATGCCTGACGACTGGCGGTACATGCCCGCGTACGAAACTGTCGAGGAGGAACGCCGGCACCGCAAGCAGCGGCTGGCGGCCGGCTTCCGGATCTTCGCCAAGTTCGGCTTCGAGGAAGGGCTGGCGGGTCACATCACCGCGCGCGACCCGGAGCACCTCGACCACTTCTGGGTGAATCCCTTCGGTATGAGCTTCGCCCACATCTGCCAGTCGGACCTCATCCGCGTGAACGCCGACGGTGAGGTGGTCGAGGGCGACGCGAGCGTCAACCGGGCCGCGTTCGCGATCCACTCCGCGGTGCACGCGGCGCGACCTGACGTGATCGCGGCCGCGCACTCGCACTCGATCTACGGCAAGTCGTGGTCGTCGCTCGGCCGGCTGCTCGATCCGCTCACCCAGGACGCCTGCGCGTTCTTCGAGGATCACGCCCTGTTCGACGACTACACGGGCGTCGTGCTCGACCCCGAAGAGGGGAAGCGCATCGCGCACGCGCTCGGTGACAACAAGGCCGTCATCCTGCGGAACCACGGTCTCCTGACCGTCGGGCATTCCGTCGAGGAGACGGTGTTCTGGTTCGTCACGATGGAGCGCACCTGCCAGGCCCAGCTCCTCGCCGAGGCCGCCGGCACGCCCGTGCTCATCGACACCGAGAACGCCCGCCTCACATCCGGCCAGGTCGGCCAGCACATCAGCGGTTACGCGTCGTTCGGGCCCCTCTACGACAAGATCGTCCGGGAACAGCCCGACCTGCTCGACTAGCCCCGTTCTCGCTCAGCGCGCGTCGAGCTCCTGCACGAGCTTGCGTGGCGCGCGGACGCGCCAGGCGTCGGTGAGCAACTCGGTGAGCTCCTGCGTGTCGACGGCGGCGAAGCGGACGAGCACGGTCGGGTGGCCGTCGTAGTGCGGCGTGGTGAAGAACTTGTCGGGCTCCGACGCGAGCAACGCTTCCTTCTCACCGAGGTCCTCGCACCAAACGACGAGCACGTCGCCCTCGGGCCGGATGCGGGCGAAGAGCTTGCCCTGCACGCGGAAGCCGGGGGTGCCGTACGACGGCTTCTCCGTGGTCGCGGGGAGCGAGAGCGCGATGCGGCGTACGTCGTCCTCGGTGACCACACCGTGATGATGACAGGTCGGCCGCCGTCAGCGTCGGTCGACGGCGTCGACGCCCTCGCGAACCCGCGCCGTCCACCACGCCAGCTCGTCGGGTTCGTCGTCGACCTTGTTCCACGCGAGCTGGACCATGATGCCGAGCAGGCAGACGGTGAGCTGGCGATCCCACCACGGTGCGGTGTCGACGCCGTGCTGTTCGAGCGCCGCGCGGTACGCGCGGATCGCGTCGTCCTTCGTGTGGCCCGCCGGGAACCGCGCCACGTTCAACCCCAGGTAGTGCGCGAGCTCGGCGAGTGGGGGACCGACGCCGGGCATCGACCAGTCGAGGAGGACCGTGCGCCCGTCGGGAGTGCTCCCGAGGTTGCCGGCCTTCCAGTCACCGTGCAGGAAGGTCTGCGGCGTGCCCGCCAACGCCTCGACCAGGCGCCAGGGCTCGTCGCGGAGCGGCGCCAGCATCCGCGTCAGGTCGGGCGAGACGTCACGGAGGCGCTCCCATCCCTCGGCCGCGAGGCGCGGCACGGGCGCGGGATTGCCGAGCGCGGCTTCGCACTCGAGCGCAGCGGGACCGAAGAACGCGTACCGGTTCGCGAGCGGGCAGAGGCCGACGGTGTCGTCCCATCCCCACGTCGACGCGTGGAAGGCCGCGAGGTGGTCGAGGAACCGGAGGTGTTGCTCGAGCGGGAGCCGGCTGTCGTCCGACGGCACCAGCCAGGCACTCACGTCGCGCATGAGCACCGCGCCCCCAGTCTCCGTGCGCGCCGCGCCCACGATGGTGTGGTCGATGCAGTCGGGCACGAGGTCGACCAAACCGTGCTCCCACACCATGACCGGCCAGCAGCCGAGGTCTCCGGTCTGGCGTGCGATCCAGTCGTTGGCGCGGTCCACGTGCTTGAGCACGTACCGGTCGCCGTCGATCTCGACGCGCTCGAACTGCGCGCCCGACTTCGAGTCCGCGCTCTGCATCGGCTCCCGCCTCGACGTGCCCGCGAGGAGCGCGTCGAGGGAAGGCGCCGGCTCTCGCCCTCTCGTGGCCATACCCCAGCTTCTCATCGGCACCGCGCCCGTTCGCTACATTCCTGGCGCATCGACCCCGACCTCGCGCTCGCGCTCGAGCTGGCCGACGCCGCCGACGAGCTGACGCTCCGGCGCTTCCGCGCGTCCGATCTCGCCGTCGAGACGAAGCCCGACCTGACGCCGGTCACCGAGGCGGATCGGGGGGCCGAGGAGGTCATGCGTGACCGGATCGCGCGCGCACACCCGAACGACGCGGTGGTGGGGGAGGAGTACGGCACCACGGGAGCCGGCGACCGCCGGTGGATCCTCGACCCGATCGACGGAACGCGGGGTTACGCGAGGGGGATACCGGTGTGGGCCACGCTCATCGCCCTCGAACGCGACGGCGTGCTCGCGGTCGGTGTGGCCTCGGCGCCGGCGCTGCACGCGCGCTGGTGGGCGGCGCGAGCCGACGGCGCCTACCGCGACGGGGACCGCGTCCGCGTCTCGCAGGTCGCGCGGCTCGAGGACGCGCACCTCGGCTACGACGCGGCCCGCCATTTCGAGACCGTCGGACGCGACCGCGCGTTCCTCGCGCTCGCACGCCGATGCTGGCGCACGCGCGGGTTCGGCGACTTCTGGCCGTTCGTGATGGTCGCCGACGGTTCGCTCGACGTCGCGGTGGAGCCCGATGGGCTGTCGATCTGGGACCTCGCGGCGCCGCTCGTGATCGTGGAGGTCGCGGGCGGGCGGTTCACCGACTTCGACGGTGTCGCGCGCGCCGACGGTGGGAACGCGGTGGCGACGAACGGAATCCTGCACGACGAAGTGCTGGCGGCGCTGGCGCCATGAGCGACGTCACCGTCGGCATCGACATCGGGACGTCCTCGGTGAAGGCGCTCGCCGTCGACGCGGACGGGTCCGTCGTGGCGTCGGCCCGGGTCCCCCACGAATACCGGGTGCCGTCGCCGGGCCGGCTCGAGCACGACGCCGCCGTCGCGTGGCGCGACGGGCCGATCGCGGCACTCGCGGCCCTCGGCGTCGACGGCGTGCGCGGGGTCTCGGTGTCGGCGATGGTGCCGTCGCTGACCGCGGTCGACGCCACGGGCACGCCCGTGCTGCCCGGCCTGCTCTACGGCGACGAGCGCGGGCGTGCCGGCAAGGCGGCCGGCGCGGGCGCCACCGGTCTCGAGTTCGACGGGTTCGTGCGATGGCTCACGAGTGAGGCGCCCGACGCGCGCGGGCTGTGGCCGGCGCAGGCGGTCGCCAACCACGCGCTGTCGGGCGAGGCGGTGATCGACTCGGTCACGGCCATGACCGCGCAGCCCGTGTTCAACTTCACCGAATGGGACGCCGAGATCGCGGCGCAACTCGGCGCGCGTGTCGACCAGTTCCCGCCGATCGCGCCGACCGGGAGCGCGGCGGGAACGGTGCTCGGGACGGACGCGGTGCTCGCGCCAGGGTGCATCGACGCCATGGCGGAGCAGCTGGTGGCCGGCGCCGATCAGCGCGGCGACGTGCTCGTGCTGCTCGGCACGACGCTGATCGTGTGGGTGGTCGCCGAGGAGTTCGGCGACGTTCCCGGCTACACGATCATCCCGCACACGACGGCGGGGATGGCGCTCGTCGGTGGGCCGAGCAACGCCGGCGGCCTGTTCTGTGACTGGGTGGGCCGGTTGCTCGGCGGGCGGGACCGCGACGCCGGCGGGCCGCAGCCCGACCGGGTGCCCGTGTGGGCGCCGTACCCGCGCGGCGAGCGCAGCCCGATCAACGATCCCGACCGGCGGGCGACGCTGGCCGACCTCGACCTCACGCACGACGCCGCGGCGGTGCGGCGCGCTGCGTACGAGGCGTCGGGCTTCGTCGTGCGCCGCGCCATCGACGCCACCCGGGCGGCGTTGCGCGCGACGCCGGAGCGGATCGTTGCGTCGGGCGGTGGGGTACGGGTCGACGCGTGGCTCCAGGCGATCGCCGACGCGACCGCTCTCCCGGTCGAGTGCGTGGCCGTGCCCGAGGGCGCCGCGCTCGGCTCGGCGTGGCTCGCCCGGATGGCGGCGGGGCTCGAGGGCCCGACGGCGATGCCGGAGGCTCGGCGCTGGGCGCGGCGCGGTCACACGGTGGAACCGCGCCGTGAGTGGGTCGAGCCCGTTGCGGCGCGCTACGCGCGGTTCCTCGAGCTGTCGGACGCGGTCACGTAGGGCTGGGTAGCACCACCGTCTCGCCGGGGTAGATGAGGTTCACGTCGCCGGAGCGCAGTGCGTCGCGGTTGCGCGCGCACACCCGCTCCCAGTACGGCGCGACGTCCTCGTCGGTGAGCGCGTGGCGCTCGCGTCCGGTGGCGCGGGCGAGCGCGTCGGCCGCGATGCCCCAGAGGCTGTCGCCCGGCGCGACCTCGACCGACCCGAGATCGGCGGCGGGCTGCGGCGCCGCGACCGGCGCGCTCGCCGCGACCGGTGCGGACGCCGGTGCGGACGGCGTGGAGGGTTCGGTGGGGAGCGCGGCGACCGGTCCGGCGTCGTGGTGGTGGCCGTCGCGCACGGTGATCTCGACGCGGGGACCGGGGTCGGTCGCCGCCGACGCGGGCGACGCCAGCACGCCGACGACGATCGACGCCGCGAACGCCGCGTCGACCACTCGCCGGACGAGACGCGGGGTCGCGTGTTCGCACACTCGGATGGCCGACGGCAGTCGCGACAGGCGAGCCGCCGAGTAGGCGATCGTCAGGGCCAGCAACCACCAGGCGCTCACGAGCGCCACCACGCGCAACGCGGCCGCGAGCGCGTCAACCGGTTCGGCGCGCAGCCACGGCTCGACGTGTGACAGGGGCAGGTCGAAGGGCGCGCGCCCGCCCAGTTGGTGGAGCACGACGACCGCCGCGATCTCCGCGCTGACGAGCGCCCCGAGGGCGACGACCCGGCGCAGGAACCGCATGACCCGAGAGATTAGGAGAAAACGTACAAACCGGCAATAAGGGATCGCGTGATGCGACCCCGGGAGGTCCGCACCCCGCCGCGAGCTCGGTGCTAGCTTGCGCCCGCTGCGAGTCCGAGCCGGCCGTCCCACGGGGGGTGCGCCATGATTCTCGCCGATGCCCTGAACATCATCAGCCGGCCCGGCGGCGCGTTCGCGTCGCGCTGGGCGCACGTCGTCGTCGGGATCACCTGGATCGGTCTGCTCTACTACTTCAACTTCGTGCAGGTCCCGTCGTTCGCAGAGATGGAGGCGGCGGCGCGCAACAACGCCATCGACAAGCTCGCGTCGCGCGCGTTGTGGTGGTTCCGCTGGGCGGCGGTCGCGACCGTCGCCACCGGGATCCTGATCCTGCTGTTCCAGAACAACGGGAAGGCGGAGCTCTTCGACGGCGACTACTGGAAGAGCGTTCCCGGCATGAGCATCGCCACCGGCATCCTGCTCGCGCTCACGATGTTCGCCAACGTGTGGCTCGTGATCTGGCCCAACCAGAAGATCGTGATCGCGAACGCTCGGAACGTGCAGGCGGGCGGCGAAGCCGACCCCGCCGCCGCGCCGGCCAACCGCCGGGCCTTGATGGCGTCACGTCAGAACACCATCTTCTCGTTCACCATGCTGATGTTCATGGTCGGCACGTTCCACTTCTTCACCGCCGGCAACGGCTTCAAGTTCCTCCCGACGGGTGGCGAGCGCGCGACCTACTGGATCATCGCGATCATCATCTGGGCGGTGCTCGAGGCGAACGCGTTGGGCGTGCTCGGCGGCCGCGATCCCGGTGGTGCCAACGTGATCTACGACAACCACAAGAACGCCCTCATCGCGGGCGGTGTGCTCGTCGTGGTCTACTACCTGCTCTTCTACGTCGTCCTGAAGTCGTAGGGCTCCGCCGCTCAGCCCTCGTACTCCTCGAGCTTGCGCAGCACGAGGTGTTGCATGCTTCGGTGTTGGAGGTAGTCGGCGATCGCGCGCACGTCGCGCGCGACGCGGGGCGACTCGTCGAGGAGCTGCGACGAGAAGCGCGCGTGCGCGTCCCCGTTCCACTCCGGCCGGTCGCCCGACTGGAACAGCGCGACCGTCTGCACCTGGATCCACTCGATCCCGTCGGTCAGGATGCGTGCGAGCTCGACGAGCACGACGGCCGGCACGCCGAGCGCCATGAGGTCGGCGAACGACCGCAGCACGTCGACGTCGTCGGCGTCGTAGGCCGCGCTCCCGACGTCGCCGGGGTCGCGCAACAGCCCGACCTTCTCGAGGCCCTCCACGAGGTCATCGGGGACGCCGGCGGCGGCGACGAGGTGCTCGTGGTCGTACGCGGCGCCTTCACGGCCGGCGAGGAGGGCGACGACGCCGGGGCCCTCGTGGTCGACGATCGCCTTGATCGCGGCCAGGGAGAAGCGCCGCGCCTGGAGCGCGCGGATGCACTCGAGCCGGTCGAGGTGCCGGGGCCCGTAGAGCACCGAGCGCCCGCGCCGCTCCCCGGCCGGCAACAGCCCCTCGCGCTGGTAGAAACGGATGGTGTCGACCGCGAAGCCCGACTGTTGTGCGAGCTCGTCGATCCGCCAGCCGTCCACGTTCGTATCCCTCGTCGGAGCCTGGTCCACCCGTGGGTTGCCGCGGGCGGATTTGACATTGAATACTACGGAGTAGATACTCTCAACATCACGCGAGGCCCGGAACCCGGGAACCGCAGCCAGGCGAGCGAACGTCGGAACCGAGAGAGAACGGGCGCCCGTGCCCCATGGCCGGTGAGCGCCGTAGCATCGACCCTTGTCCGTCCCCCCTGGACAGGGGTCGATGCGCGTCCGGGCCCGCTCGGGAGGCCGGGAGACGGGATCGCGGAAGGGCGCGGAAGGGTAGGTCGTCGCAGTGGCGCTCGGGACCGTGGCGGTGGTGGGGGCGTCGTTGGCGGGACTCCGCGCCGTCGAGACGCTGCGCCGTGACGGCTTCGGCGGCCGCCTCGTGCTGATCGGCGCGGAACCGCACCTGCCCTACGACCGACCGCCACTCTCGAAGCAGCTCCTCGCCGGCGAGGTGGAACCCGACGACATCGCGCTGCGCCGCGCGCCCTACGAGGAGCTCGGCGTCGAGCTGGTGCTCGGGCGGCGCGCAACCGGCCTCGACCTCGCGGCGCGAGCCGTCGCGCTCGACGGGGGTGAGCGCGTTCCCTTCGACGGGGTCGTGCTCGCCACCGGCAGCGCGCCGCGCACGTTGCGCGACACGCCCGACCTCGACGGCCTGTTCGTGCTGCGCACGCTCGACGACGCGCTGGCAATCCGCGCGCGCCTCGACGAGGGCCCGCGGGTGGTCGTCGTCGGCGCCGGTTTCATCGGCTCCGAAGTTGCCGCCACGTGCCGGCTGCGCGGCCTCGACGTCACGGTGCTCAAGGCACTGCCCGCGCCGCTCGTGCGCGGCTTGGGCCCGAAACTCGGCGCGGTGTGCGGCGAGCTCCACCGGGACCACGGCGTCGACCTGCGGCTCGGTGTGGGCGTCGCGGGTTTCGACGGCGACGCGCGCGTCGAGCGCGTCCGCCTCGACGACGGCACCGCGGTGGAGGCCGACCTCGTGGTGGTGGGCGTCGGCGTCGGCCCGGTGACCGACTGGCTGGCCGACTCGGGGCTCACGATCGACAACGGCGTCGTCTGCGACGAGACGCTGCTCGCGGCGCCGGGGGTGGTGGCGGCCGGAGACGTTGCCCGGTGGCCGAACCCGCTGTTCGGTGGGGAATCGATGCGCCTCGAGCACTGGACCAACGCGTCCGACTCGGGCGTCGCGGCCGCGCGGCGTCTGCTCTGCGGCGAGAGGGCGGAGCCCGAGCCCTTCGCACCGGTGCCGTTCGTGTGGTCCGACCAGTACGACCGCAAGATCCAGACCGCCGGGCACTTCACGGGTGACGACGAGATGCGGGTCGTGCACGGCTCGCTCGAGGAGCGCCGCTTCGTGGCTGTGTTCGGCCGTGGCGCGCGCCTGGTCGGTGTCCTCGGCTTCTCGATGCCGGCGAAGGTGATGCAGTACCGCAGGATGATCGCCGAGCAGGCGTCGTTCGAGGGCGCACTCGCGCACGCGTCCGCCGCCGCGTGACCTCGGCGTGACGTCGCTGCTCGTCACCAACGACTTCCCGCCGAAGATCGGCGGCATCCAGTCGTACCTGTACGAGCTGTGGCGGCGGCTGCCGGCCTCGGAGACGACCGTCCTCACGACCAGCTTCGCGGGCGACAAGAAGTGGGACTCCCAGCGGAAGTTCAGGGTCGTGCGCGCGCAGCAGTCCCAGTTCCTGCCGACGCGCGCGCTCGCGCGCCGGATCGACGGGCTCGCGCTCGAGGTGGGCGCCGACGTCGTGTTCCTCGACCCGTGGCTCCCGCTCGGGCATCTCGGGCCCGGCCTCCGCGCCGCGCCGTACGTCGTCGTCGTGCACGGCGCCGAGGTGACGGTGCCGGGACGCCTGCCCGGCTCCCGCCAACTCGGCGCGCGGGTGTTGCACGCCGCCGCCGGCGTGGTGGCCGCGAGCGAGTACTCGGCCTGGGAAGCGGTACGCGCTGCGCAGCGTTCGGTGGCGGGCGTGGTGATCCCGCCGGGCGTCGACGTGGAGCGATTCCGCCCGATCGACCCCGACGAACGGGCCGCCGTCCGCAAGGCCTTCGGCCTCGACGCCGACCGGCCGCTGGTGCTCGGCGTGAGCCGGCTGGTGCCCCGCAAGGGCTTCGACGTGCTGATCGACGCGGTCGTGGGCGTGCCCGACCTCCAGCTCGTGATCGCCTCCGGCCGGGGACGCGACCGCAGTCGGCTCGCGGCCCGCGCCGCCAGACACGGCATCGAGCGGCGCGTGCGCTTCCTCGGCCCGGTGCCCGACGCCGCGCTGGCGCCCCTCTACGCGAGCGCCGACGTGTTCGCGATGCCCTGCCGCGACCGCTGGTTCGGGCTCGAGACCGAGGGATTCGGGATCGTGTTCCTCGAAGCCGCTGCGGCCGGCGTGCCGTCGGTGGCAGGCCGGAGCGGGGGGTCGCACGAGGCGGTCGTCGACGGGGTCACGGGCCTCGTCGTCGACGGTCGCGACGTCACCGAGGTCCGGCGCTCGGTGGCGCGGCTGCTCGACGACGACGAGCTCCGCGCGCGCATGGGGCTGGCGGCACGGGATCGCGCGGTCACCGAGTTCTCGTACGACCGGCTCGTCGAGCGTCTCGCGCCGCTCGCAGCCGGCGACCTCACGGTCCTGGGCGGGCTCCCGTGACGGAGGTGGTTCCCGCGCGCGGGCGCGCCGTCTTCCGCGTGGGCTGGATCGCCAACGGCGTCTTCGCGCTCACGGCTGTCCCCGCCGCGATCACGAGCAACGACACTGCTGTCGCGATTGCCATCGGTGTCGCGCTCGCGTTGTTCTTCGCCGCGATCGGTGCCTTCGCGTACGCGTTCGCGCTCGCCGTGGCACGGAGCACGCGCGGCGACAACATCGTGGTCGCCAACCTGTTCTTCCTGCAGGGCTCGGCACCGCGCTCCGTGCAACGGGGCTTCCTGTGGATGTTCCTCACCTGTCTCGCGATCACCGCGGCCACCGTCGCGTGGGAGCCCTTCGGAGTCCTGGTTCCGATGCTCCCGATCGGGCTCGCCGGCGTGTGGGCGGCGCGCCACGGCACGTTCCCGCCGCGCCTGCCGGCCAAGCCGCAGCGGCGCGCGTAACCCCTCGATGTGCTTGCATGGGCGGCCATGGCCGACGAGGCGCACGAGCAGATCCACGTCGATGCCGACCCGCTCGACTGCTTCGATCTCGCCACCGACTTCGAGGCGTACCCGACATGGGCGAAGGACGTGAAGGAGGCGACGGTGCTGGCGCGCGACGACGCCGGGCGCCCGACACGCGTGCAGTACCGGGCTGCGGCGCTCGGGCGCACCATCCGCTACGTGCTCGACTACGACTTCGCGGATGCCCCGGCGGCCTTCTCGTGGCGGCTCGTGGAGGGCGACATGGTGAAGGCCATCGACGGGCGGTACGGCTTCGCGGCCGAGGGCGCCGGCACCGACGTCACCTACGACTTGCGGGTGGACCTCACGGTGCCGATGCCCGGAATCCTGAAGCGCAAGGCGGCGGGCATGATCACCGGGGCCGCGCTCGCCGACCTGAAGCGCGTGGCCGAGGCGGGCGTCCCGTGAGCACGACGGAACCGGAACCCGAGCCCGGCGCCGCGCCGCACCCCGAGGCGGTCGACTACGACGAGGTCGCCACGGAAGACCGCGGGCTCCCCGGCCCGTCGGCGCTCGAGGTGCTCGTCGGCGAGTTCCTCGCCGCGGTGCCCGAGGTGCGCGACTCACTGCTGGCGGCAGCCGACGCCCTGCTCGACGCGGCGCGTGCGCTCATCGACGCCGCGGATCGCGTCCTGCGCAAGAGCGGCGACGACGAGCCGACGCAGTGACGGGCGCGGTGTCCAGGTCGCGGCCGGCGTTCGGCGTCGACCTCGGCGGCACCAACCTGCGTTGCGCGGTCGTGGACGAGCACGGCTCGGTGCTCGACCTCGTCCACGCGCCGACGCCGGCGACTCTCGACGAGATCGTGCAGCAGATCGCGGGGTCGATCGACGAGCTGGCCACGCGACACCCCGACGCGCAGGCGGTCGGCATCGGTGCTGCCGGCATGATCGACTTCGACGGCGTGGTCCACTACGCACCGAACATCCCTGCGTTCGTGCGCGCGCCCTTGCGTGGGCTCGTCGCGGACGCCACCGGACGTGCAGTCGTGGTCGACAACGACGCGAACGTCGCCGCGCTGGGCGAGCTCGTGCACGGCGCCGGGCGCGGGCTCACCGACTTCCTGCTCGTGACCCTCGGAACCGGCGTGGGCGGGGGGATCGTCATCGACGGCCAGGTGTTCCGCGGCGCCCACGGGTTCGGCGCCGAGATCGGCCACTTCCAGGTGGATCCGAACGGGCCGATGTGCATGTGCGGGGAACGCGGGCACTGGGAGGCGGTGGCGTCGGGACGCGCGCTCGGCATGCTCGGCCGCGAGCGCGCGGCGACCGGCGACGCGCCGGCGGTGCTCGCCCGTGCCGGCGGCGACGTCGACGCGATCACGGGCATGCACGTCGGCGAGAGTGCGCGCGCCGGCGACGCGGACGCGTTGAGCATCGTCCGGTCGTACGCCGAGCAGGTGGCGATCGGGCTCGTCGGACTGGCCAACATCCTCGATCCCGCGGTGATCCTCGTGTCCGGCGGGCTCGTCGGGCTCGGCGCGGCGTTGCTCGACCCGATGCGGAGCTGGTTCGACGGCCACATCGAAGGCGCGCGTTACCGTGCCCCGGTCGAGATCCTGCCGGCCGTGCTCGGGGACGACGCCGGCGTCGTCGGCGCGGCCGCGCTCGCGCGCACGGCCGACCGGCTGCGCGCGCCGGCATGATCCGAGTCGGCGTGACCCTTCCGTCGTTCCGGCAGGACGCCGGGCCCGCCCTCGCGGTGGCGGCCGCCGCGGAGGCCGCCGGTCTCGACGGCGTGTTCGCCTACGACCACTTGTTCCGGCGGGCGGCCGACGGCACACGGCGGCCGGCACTCGAACTCCTCGCGTTGCTCGGCGCCGTCGCCGCGGAGACCCGCCGGATCGCGCTCGGCTCGCTCGTGGCCCGGGCCAGCCTGCGCGCGCCGGCGGTGCTCGCCCACGGCTTCGACACGGTCGCCCGCATCGCCGGCCCCGCCCGGGTCGTGGCGGCGATCGGCTCGGGCGACGGGCAGAGCCGCGAGGAGAACGAGAGCTTCGGGCTGCCGTTCGGTGACATCGCCGAACGTGTCGCCACCCTCCACGGGGCGGTCGAAGCGGCCCGCGACCGCGGCTACCCGGTGTGGGTCGGTGGGCACGCCGCCTCGGTGTGCAGGCTCGCGGCCGCGGACGCCGACGGATGGAACTCGTGGGGATCGGGCCTCGAGCCGTTCCGCGCGCGGGCCGCGATGCTCCACTCGACGGCCGTGCGCCGCCCCTTCACCACGTCGTGGGGCGGGCTCGTGTTGCTCGGTGCCGACGAACGCGCGGCAAGGGCGAAGGCAAACCGGTTCCAGCCGGCTCCACCGGTGATCGTCGGCGGTCCCGAGCGCGTCGCCGAGGAGCTCCGCGCCTATGCCGCGGCAGGTGCGGAGTGGATCATCGTCGGTCCCGTGGACTCCTCCGAGCCCGACAACGCGCGCGTCCTCGGCGAAGCCGTGCTACCGCTCCTGCGGTGACGGCAGCGCGCGCTCGAACGGCACCGCGTCTCGCCTCCCTCGGAAGTGTACGAACAGGCCGTCGGCCTCCGCGGTGACGGCATCGTCAGCGGTGAGCGTTCCGCGCGCGTGCACTCGTTTGCCCTCCACACGCGGCCACGTGACGCGGAACTCGACGGGAACGTTCGTCGGAGTCGGCTTGCGGTAACGGATCGTGAGCTTGCCGGTCATCGCGGGGAACCCGGCGTGCACGTTCGCCCATCCGAGGACCTCGTCGAACGCGTACGCGACCCAGCCGCCGTGCACCGTCCCGGGCGGGCCCGTGTGCCCGTTCGTGAACGCGCCGCGCGCGACGAGCGCATGCTCGGTCGCCTCGAATTCCCAGTGCGGCATCGGCACGCGTTGGCCGTCGAACCAGACGTTGCGTTCGTCGGTCGGCAGGCCCGCGAGCGCGGCTTCCAGCTCCGACGACGCACGGTCGATGGTGTGCGCGATCCGGTGCAGCGTGTCGGCATCGAGCGGTCGGGCGTCGACGGCGGCGTCGAGCAGCCGTCGCACCGCGCTCGCGAGCACGGGATACTCGGGCGCGCCGCGGTCTCGGAACGGATCGGGCGGCACGGACCGAAAGCTACCCGGCGCCCGATGACCCTCCTGGTACCGTGCAGCGGTGGAGTTCCGCCGGATCAACGCGCTGCCTCCGTACGTCCTCGGTGTGATGGACGCGCTGAAGATCGAGGCCCGGCGGGCCGGCGAGGACGTCATCGACCTCGGCTTCGGCAACCCCGACATCCCGTCGCCCGAGGTGGCGGTGAAGAAGCTCGCGGAGGCGGTCGAGAACCCGCGCAACCACCGTTACTCGTCGAGCCGCGGCATCCCCAAGCTCCGGCTGGCCATCGCCGACCTGTACCGGCGCCGCTTCGGCGTCGACCTCGACCCCGACACCCAGGCGTGCTCCACCATCGGCGCCAAGGAAGGGTTCTCCCACCTCATGTGGGTGCTGCTCGGGCCCGGCGACGCCGCGCTCGTGCCGAGTCCCTCGTACCCGATCCACATCTGGGGTCCCCTGTTCGCGGGAGCCGAGGTGCGGCACGTGCGCCTCGGGCCCGACCAGGACTTCTTCGCCAACCTGCTCGAGGCCTGGGAGGACTCCTGGCCGCGCCCGCGCATCATCGTGCTGTCGTTCCCGCACAACCCGACGACGGCGTGTGTCGACCTCGACTTCATGACGCGCGTCGTCGAGTTCGCGCGCGAGCGCGAGGTGCTGCTCGTCCACGACTTCGCGTACGCCGACCTCGGCTTCGACGGCTACGAGCCGCCGTCGATCCTCCAGGTGCCCGGTGCCGCCGACGTCGCGGTCGAGCTCTACACGCTCACCAAGTCGTTCTCGATGGCGGGTTGGCGCATGGGGTTCCTGCTCGGCAACGCCGAAGTCGTCGCCGCCCTCGCCAAGTTGAAGAGCTACCTCGACTACGGCACGTTCCAACCCATCCAGATCGCTTCCATCGTCGCGATGAACGAGGCGCCCGACTACCCAGTCGAAGTGAACCGGGTCTACGTCGGCCGTCGCGACGCGCTGGTCGACGGCCTCGCGCGCATCGGGTGGGAGATCGACAAGCCCAAGGGGACGATGTTCGTGTGGGCTCCTGTCCCCAGCCCCTACGAGGAGCTCGGTAGCCTCGAGTTCGCCAAGCTGCTCATCCGCGACGCCAAGGTCGCGGTGTCACCGGGCGTGGGCTTCGGGCCCGGAGGCGAGGGCTTCGTCCGGTTCGCGCTCGTGGAGAACGAGCACCGCATCGGCCAGGCCGTCCGCGGCATCCGCCGCGCGCTCACCAAGCTCGGGTAGCGCCACTCACTCCGCGTCGGCCCGGGTCAGGCGCCGTCGACCACCCACCCGCGCGCTCGGTCCACACCGCGGTGCCATCGAGCACGGCGGTTGTCGACGTCCGGGAGCGATGCGGGCGCGAACGACGCGTCCTCGTGCCACGCGCCGGCGGCCTCCGCCTCCGACGCCCACACACCCTCGGCCAGCCCCGCGAGCAACGCCGCACCGAGGGCCGTCGTCTCCCGGACCACCGGCCGCCTGACGGTGACGCCGAGCACGGCGGCCTGGAACCGGCAGAGCACGTCCATCGCGCTCGCGCCGCCGTCGACGCGCAATTCCACGACACGAGTCCCGGATGCGGCGATCGTGTCGACCACGTCGGCCGTCTGCCACGCCATCGCCTCGACGGCCGCCCGGACGATGTGCGCGCGCGTCGTGCCGCGCGTCAGGCCGAGCAGCGCGCCACGGGCGTGGGGGTCCCAGTACGGCGATCCCAGCCCGGTGAAGGCGGGCACGAACACGACGCCGTCGGTGTCGGCGACACTCTCGGCGAGCGGGCCCGCCTCGGACGCGTCGGCAACGATTCCCAGCCCGTCGCGCAGCCACTGCACCGCGGCGCCGGTGACGAAGATCGAGCCCTCGAGCGCGTACGTGACGTCGGTGCCACGGGTCCACGCAACGGTGGTGAGGAGGCCGTCCACCGGCGCCGGGTGCTCGGCCCCGAGGTTCACGAGCACGAACGACCCCGTGCCGTAGGTGTTCTTGCTCATGCCGGGCGAGAAGCACGCCTGCCCGAACAGCGCGGCTTGCTGGTCGCCGGCGATGCCGCTCACCGGAACTCGCAACCCCGCGGCGCGGTCCGGCGCGGTCACCCCGAATCGAGCGCTCGTGGGCAACACCTCGGGTAGGCAGGAACGGGGCACCCCGAAGAGCGCCACCAACTCGTCGGACCACGCGAGCGCGTCGATGTCGAAGAGCAGCGTGCGGCTGGCGTTCGACGGCTCGGTCGCGTGCACGCCGCCGTCGGGGCCGCCCGTCAGGTTCCACAGGATCCACGAGTCGACGGTGCCGAACGCGAGGTCGGCGGTCACGTCGACGCCACCGTCGTGCAGCAGCCACTCGAGCTTCGTCGCCGAGAAGTACGGATCGAGCACGAGCCCGGTGCGGGCCCGCACGAGCGGCTCGTGACCGGCGGCGCGGAGCGCGTCGCACCGGTCGGCGGTCCGCCGGTCCTGCCACACGAGCGCGCGGTGCCGCGGCGCCCCCGACGTCCGGTCCCACACCACGGTCGTCTCGCGCTGGTTCGTGATCCCGATCGCGGCGACCGCCTCGCCACCGAGGCGGGCCACGACGTCGGCCAGCGTCGCGGAAACCGCCTGCCAGATCTCGGCGGCGTCGTGCTCGACCCAACCGGGTCGCGGGAAGTGCTGGGGAAACTCGCGGTACGAGTACGCGCCGACGCGGCCGTCGGCGCCCACCGCGACCGTGCGCACGCCGGTGGTCCCGGCGTCGATCGCGAGCACGATTGCCACGCTCACGCCTCCCGGGGCGAGCGGAGCGAGCGCACGAACGCTCGGCCGGCAGCGCGGTCGCGGTATCGGAACTCGAACAGGAGACGCCGGCCGTCCCCGAGACCGAACAAGACCTGGTACAGCAATGGTCGAGCACGTGCCCGTTGGAGATCGAGCGTGTCGAGGCGCGCGTCGACGACGGGCAGGGCGGCGTCGCGCCGCCGCCGCCGGCGTTCGAAGACGAGCAGGCGCGTGCCCGTCGTGGCGAGCAGGTGGAGGTGCCGGCCGCGGAACAGCAACGGCACCTGGCCGACCCGCGCCGCCCAGACCGTGCTCGCGGTCACCAGCTCCTCGTTGTCGGTCAGGTACGGCGCAACCATCGCAGCAATCTGCGCACGCCGTTTGGTCTGCTGCACGCCTGCGCCTGTCGTCTCGCCACCGGGGTGACCGGCAGGTTACCGACACCCAACCGGGCCCTTCTTGCGGCTCGGGCAACATGGTGCGAGCAGGATCGAAACGAGCTGACTCGAACAAGAGGAGGCGTGATGCGCATCGGCGTGCTGACCGGCGGCGGCGACTGCCCGGGGCTCAACGCGGTGATCCGCGCCGTGGTCCGCAGGGGTGAGGGAACGTACGGGGACCACCTCGTCGGTTTTCGCCACGGGTGGCGGGGTGTGATGGACGACGAGGTCGTCGACCTCACGATCGCAGGAACGCGCGGTCTGATCCATCGCGGCGGCACGATCCTCGGCACGTCGCGCACGAATCCCAGGTCTGCACCCGACGGCCTGGAACACGTGCACCGTACGCTCGCTCGTGAGCGTATCGACGCGCTCGTCGTGATCGGCGGCGAGGACACGCTCGGCGTCGCCGCCGCGTTCGCCGCCGACGGGGTCTCGGTGGTGGGAGTGCCGAAGACGATCGACAACGACCTGTCGGCCACCGATGTGACGGTCGGTTTCCACACGGCCGTGCAGATCGCGACCGACGCCATCGACCGGCTGCACACCACTGCCGAGAGCCACGACCGCGTGATGGTCGTCGAGGTCATGGGTCGGCACGCCGGCTGGATCGCGACGTACTCGGGGATCGCGGGCGGCGCCGACGTCGTCCTCGTGCCCGAGCTCCCCTTCGACATGGCCGAGGTGTGCGACCGCATCGAGCACCGTCATGCGCAGGGGTCGAACTTCTCGATCGTCGTGGTCGCCGAGGGCGCGACACCGGCCGCGGGCACGAGCTCGCTCCAGAGTGGCGAGGTCGACGAGTTCGGCCACGTGCGCCTCGGAGGCATCGGCAACGTCGTTGCCGCCGAAGTGGAGCGCCGCACGGGATTCGAGACTCGCGTGACGATCCTCGGTCACGTGCTGCGCGGCGGCACCCCGACCGCGTACGACCGCGTGCTTGCGACGCGCTTCGGCGTCGCGGCCACCGATGCGGTGCACGAGGCGCGGTTCGCCACGATGGTCGCGCTCCGCGGCCCGCGGATCGAGTTGGTGCCCATCGACCAGGCGGTCCGTGAGTTGAAGACGGTCGACCGGGAGCTGTTCGGCGTCGCGAGCGTCTTCTTCGCCTGACCTGCGGTGCTCTAAGGTCGGCGCCGCATGGGATCCGCGCTCGACGACCTCGTCGACATCCTCGACTTGGAACGGCTCGAGGTGAACCTGTTCCGCGGGATCAGCCTGGAAGAGGGACGCATCCGCGTCTTCGGCGGGCAGGTGCTCGCCCAGGCGATCATCGCCGCGGGACGAACGGTCGACGCCGAGATCCCCGTGCACTCGTTGCACGCGTACTTCCTCCGGCCCGGCGATCCGAACGTCCCGATCGTCTACGACGTCGACCGCATCCGCGACGGGCGCAGCTTCACGACCCGGCGTGTCGTCGCAGTCCAGCACGGCCGCGCCATCTTCAACCTCGCGAGCTCGTTCCAGGTGCTCGAGGACGGCCCCGAGCACAGCGATCCGATGCCCGACGTGCCCGTGCCCGAAGCGCTCGACGCCGCGGCGCGCCCGCGGTGGCGGCGGCCCGAGTTGGCGCGCAGCGTGGCCGAGTGGCGCAAGGAGCAGCCGATCGAGATGCGGTTCGTCGGCACGCCCACGTGGGCGCGCGTCGGCCAGGGCGAGCCCGACCAGGACGTGTGGCAGCGGACCGTGGGCGAACTGCCCGACGACCCGCTGCTCCACGCGGCGATCGTGGCGTACGCGTCCGACCACATGCTGTTGAGCACCGCCACGCTGCCGCACACCTCCGGCTGGGGTGAGGGCAAGTTCATGACTGCGAGCCTCGACCACGTGATGTGGTTCCACCGGCCGTGCCGCGCCGACGAATGGCTGCTGTACCACCTCCACAGCCCGGCCGCCGCGCACGCGCGCGGGCTCTCGTTCGGGGCAATCTTCCGGCGCGACGGCGTCCAGTGCGTCACCGTCGCGCAAGAAGGCCTCATGCGACCGGTGCGGTAGCACCAGGACCCCGATGCCGTCACCCTCGGGCGCCGTCGACCTCCGTTCCGACACCGTCACCACGCCCACCCCCGAGATGCGCCGGGCGATGGCCGACGCGGAGGTGGGCGACGACGCGTACGGCGAGGACCCCACCGTCCGCCGACTGGAGTCGTTGGCCGCGTCGCTCCTGTTGAAGGAGGCCGCGCTCTACGTGCCGTCGGGCACGATGGCCAACCAGCTCGCGTTGCGGTTGCTCGGCCGCGCCGGCACCGACGTGCTCTGCGGCGAACGCGCCCACGTGTACCGGTACGAGCACGCGGCAGCCGCCGGCAACGCGCGGGTGCAGTTGCGGCCGTTGCCCGACGCCGACGGCCTGCTGGCGGTGGCCGACGTGGAGCGGGCGATCGCGGCGCAGGACCACCATCTCCCGCCGGTGTCCGCGCTCACGCTCGAGAACACGCACATGCCCGCGAGCGGGCGCCCGTGGCGGTCGGCCGAGCTGGATCCGGTGATCGGCGCCGCGCACTCGCACGGGCTCGCCGTGCACTGCGACGGTGCGCGCCTCTGGAACGCATCGGCCGCCGTCGGCGTCTCGCCGGCGACCCTCGCCTCCGACACAGACACAGTGATGTTCTGCCTCTCGAAGGGGCTCTCGGCGCCGATCGGCTCGCTGCTGCTCGGCCGGCGCGACGCGGTCGCCGCGGCGCGGGAGGACCGGTCGCGTCTCGGCGGCGGCATGCGG
>Ga0187777_10000910_pt1 | contig 19325 bp, 15 predicted proteins | sample 1015_Q2_SP5_10_M_FD_132416 | JGI IMG/M metagenome (GOLD analysis project Ga0187777, IMG submission 132416) | Tropical peat soil microbial communities from peatlands in Department of Meta, Colombia - 1015_Q2_SP5_10_MG | ecosystem: Environmental > Terrestrial > Soil > Wetlands > Peat | place... | reverse complement strand
TGAAGGAATTTGCCAGAGTTGCAATCTGGTCGTTCGACCTTACGGGAATGCGATGACTGAAATCGGCGCGATTGATGTGCTTGGTGGCATCGTAGAGCTGCGCCACCGCGCCGGTTACGGTCCGAGTCAGCCTGGTTCCGATAATGAGGGCAATTATTTCAATAATGCAGAACACCACGAAGACGAACAACAAGAAGACTTCGATCGCCGGAGCCAGATATCCCAAGGCTTCAAACAGCCGATCGTAGAGTTTGGATATACGGGTTTGGACGACGATTGCAGCTGGGTTGACAGCGCTGCTCGTGTCCCAATCCATTACGGAGACAGTAGTGGGAAATGTAACTTGACGGTCCATGCTGCGGACTGGTGGCGGCATTGAGCCAACGCTGTAAGTGGGTGGGCCTAACTTACTAAGATCGAGAACATATTCACCCTCCGACCTGCCGACACTGATCTTCGCCCCTTCAGTGGAGGCAGACTGGTCGGCTTTCTGGAGGCTGAGCCCGGTGGCGTACAATGTGACTTCTCCGAGGTTCGCAGCCAGCATCTGCAGCATTCGCTGATCAAACGATCTGCTCGAGAGCACGGTCAGCTCTTTGCCTTTGGCCGGCAGTTTCTCCACTGCGCGCAGATAGAGCTTGCCCTGGTCGCGAACCACGCCATGAAATGCTGCTTTTAAGTACGCTGGATTGGTCGGGGGCGGAGCCGTCTCACCCGACGGGACGCTATTCAGGACCAGTTCGTTGTCGAGCCAGACGCAAACCTGGCGGCCAGCCCATGATCTGTTACTTCGGCGCAGGCTTGCCACGAATGAAGCGCTGCCAGGGCTTCGTTCCAACTCACCTGCGATGTTGTGGGCAATGGCCGTGTTTGCGGCTTCCACGCTCTTTATCTCAGAGCTCAATCCGGTGGTTACGATGAAGGTGGCGAACTGACCAGCGAACAGGTAGAAGGTGCCTAAAGCCAGCGTGACCAGCAGCGCGACCGGAACTACGCCGATAAACACATAGGTGACGATCAGTCGATTTCGCAGGCGCCAAAGAAGCTTCGCCTTGATCCAGCGAAGAGCAAGAATTGCGAGAAGGACAAAGACCGCAAAGCTGAGAAATCCGATCCAGCCATCCAAGCCCTGCCTCCAGGATGGCGCGAGAACACCAAAGACCTTGTCCAGCACGAACAGCAGGACATCGAGGCCGAGCAAATAACAGGTAATCAGCGCCAGCTTGCTGGTAGGCAGCAGTCCCTTCTCGGCGAGCCGGATTCGGAGATAACGGTAGAGAGCTGCCATGACCCTGATAAATTATAGACGGCGCCTGAAAGCATGCTGATTCGGGAGGCGAAACCGGAGACTTCGACGAGTCCTGCTAGAATGCCCTGTGCTGATCCCCAAAGTACAACAGATTTCCAAGGCCGCTCTGTTGCTGGCTGGAGCGATAGGTGTGGCCCAGGCGACGTACGCTCAGGAGCAACCGCCGGTCAAGCTGAATGTGCTCAATGTGTGTTCGCCTTCTCCAGAAGAGCAGCAGGAAATTGCCTCGGCGCTGGCGCGAATTCCGCAAAAGGCATCTTTCAGCCAGGACTTTGAGATCGACCGCGGGCGCTCGATTCCTGAACAGAACTCGACACTGTTGGCCGGCGGACTGGGTGCGCAATTACCCTCCGATGCAGGCCCTGCTGACTGGGTACGTATCCGGCGTGAGTATATAGCGTCGTCCCCTTTCGCGAGCGTGCAGTACTCGTTCAGCCGGGACACGAAAAGCATGGTTGAGACGCTGGTCTTTCGCATCCGTGAGCCAAAAGACCTGATGCAGATTGCAATCGAAGACAGTGCCTCGGCGGTGACTACGCCTGCCAGTATGCTTGCGGCTGACACGCCTTCCAGCCGCATCAAGCTGGAGCGGTTCGGAAAATCGTCGGTCGTATTGGCACGCTGTTCGGCATCGGAGACTGGACCGGCCCCGGATCAAAGCGCTTATGAGCCGCTGTTCCAGAGCGCCTCGGCAATCGCGGCCAAGTACCGCAACCTTCTCGGGGTGCGCCGGATCGTGCCGGAAGAGTTGTCGCGGATCGGGGAGAAGAGTGCGGGAGGACGAAAGGTGACGCCGACAAACGGGGCAAAGAACAGGCCTTAATAGCGGCTGAACCGAAGTCGTAGCCGCATCCATCCAATCAATATCGTATGGAAAACAACGTCCGCAACGTGGTGATTATTGGTTCCGGGTGTTCAGGTCATACGGCGGCGCTATACACGGCGCGGGCCAATCTCAAACCGCTGATCGTGGAAGGGCATGAGCCGGGAGGCCAGCTTTCGTTGACGACGCTGGTGGAAAATTTTCCCGGCTTCCCGGAAGGAATTCAGGGACCAGAGCTTGTGGACAACATGCGCAAGCAAGCGATGCGCTTCGGCGCCGAATATCGCCTGGGGCATATTACGAGTGTAGACCTGAGCGTCAGGCCGTTCCGGGTCCACATCAGCCACGAGGTGGTTCACGCACGCACTCTGATAGTTGCCAGCGGCGCATCGGCTCGGTGGCTGGGAATACCGCACGAGCAGCAGCTTATAGGCCGCGGAGTCTCTTCCTGTGCGACCTGCGATGGATTCTTCTTCTCCGGCAAGGAAATCGCAGTGGTGGGCGGCGGCGATTCCGCGATGGAGGAAGCGATCTTTCTTACTCGTTTTGCTACGAAAGTCACACTCATTCATCGCCGCGAGGCCTTCCGCGCATCGAAGATCATGCTGGAGCGCGCGCAGCGCAATGACAAGATCCATTTCCTCACGAACACTGTCGTCGAGGATGTTCACGACGTCTCCAAGAACGAAGTCACGGCATTGAGGCTGCGCAACGTCAAAACGGGTGACGTTTGGGAACTTCCAGTAAGCGCTCTGTTCCTGGGGATTGGACACGTTCCGAATACCAAGTTCTTCGAAGGACAACTTGAGATGGATCAAGACGGGTATCTGGTGACGAAAAATTATGTGTTCACTCGAGTTCCCGGCGTCTATGCCTGTGGGGACGTGCAGGACCGGCGCTACCGCCAGGCCATCACCGCGGCGGGCACGGGATGCATGGCTGCGTTGGAGGCAGAGAGATACCTAGAGGACCATGGGACATAGTAGGTTTGGATTTCCTTTCCCGGGCCAGCTGTCCGGCGCTACTCAGATCAGCAATGCCTCACTGATCGCAGACAAACGCAACGCTATGCTGCCGGCTTGATATTGTGGTTCATGCGAAAATCTCCCGGCAAAACCGGCCCACTTAAGTGGCACCCCATGTCAGCTTAAGTTTTCGGCTTGGGGAAAGGCGCGATGTTGAGTCCCCACATTCCCGTGTGATGGCTGTCATATCTCACCCGTAATGCGAGTGTGATACAACGTTCTGTGCAAGTTACGTTCGATTACATCCTTGCCTTGCCAGCGAGTAGCCGGTGTTAAGGGCGCTCTTTATTTCCCTCGCAGAGAACCGAGCGTTGCGCGGCATCGCCGAGCGTTCATCCATTGGCCAAAAATTTTCGAGCCGTTTTGTGGCTGGCACGCAAATTGGCGATCTGCTTCAGGCTGCGCGCAAAGTCAACCTGCTGGGCTGCAGCGTATCGGTTGATAACCTGGGAGAAAACGTCACCAATGCCGATGAAGCTCGCGCCAGTGCTGCGATCTACCACAAACTGCTCGACGAGATTACCGCCCAGCAACTCAACGCCAACATCAGCGTGAAGCTGACCCACATGGGCCTCGATGTAGACGAAAAGCTGGCGCACGATCAGGTGGCTGGCTTGGTAGCGAAAGCTGCCGGCATGAATCCGCGTAATTTCGTCCGAGTCGATATGGAGGGGTCGCCCTACACTGCCCGAGCACTCAGCCTGGTGCGCGAACTGCACCGCGTGACGGCAAATCAGGGATGCGTAGGTGCAGTGATCCAGTCCTACATGCACAGGTCAGAAAAAGATGTCGAAGAACTTCTGGCTGATGGCATTCGCATCCGGCTGTGTAAAGGCGCATACAAAGAGCCCGCGGAGATTGCATATCAGAAGAAATCTGAAGTGGATGCCAACTATGTGAAGCTGATGAAGGTCTTGATGAAAAGCGGCATCTATCACGGCCTCGCGACTCACGATGAAAAGATCATCCGCGAGGCCGAGGCGTTCGCAACTCGGGAGAAGATTTCACATGACGGGTTCGAATTCCAGATGCTTTACGGCATCCGTCGTGACCTGCAGCAGAGCCTGGTAAAAGATGGATGGCGAATGCGAGTTTACATACCGTTTGGCACTGAGTGGTACCCCTATCTGATGCGCCGCTTGGCTGAGCGGCCGGCAAATGTGTTCTTCATCGCCAAAAACCTGTTCCGCAGATAGACAGACGCATTCCGGAATTTATTTACAGACTAGAAACTGCCAACCGGGGCTGCTACTATCCCGTCAGTGGCCACGGTCAGGAACACTCCTAAAATTCCCGAGCAGCGCGAGCGGCTGGTATCGGCGGCGTCGGTTGAGGATGATTCGTCATTTGAACTGAAGTTGCGGCCTCAGCGTCTGGCCGAGTTCATAGGCCAACCGAAAGTCAAAGAGAACCTGGCGGTCGCGATCGAGGCTGCCCGTTCGCGAAACGAGGCATTGGATCATGTGCTGCTGTACGGTCCACCTGGACTGGGGAAAACAACATTGGCGAATATTATTGCCAATGAACTAGGAGTGCCATTCCAGCCGACTGCGGCGCCGTTACTGCAGATCAAGGGCGATCTGACGGCGATCCTCACGAACATCCGAGACAAGCAGGTCTTGTTCGTCGACGAGGCCCACCGCATGCAGCCGGCGCTGGAAGAGATCCTCTATCCCGCACTCGAGGATTACAAGCTGGACATCATCATCGGGCAGGGGCCGGCCGCGCGCACCCACACGCTTGACATTAAGCCTTTTACTTTTATCGGCGCTACCACGCGGGCTGGCTTGATCTCGTCACCTTTGCGATCGCGTTTTGGAATCGTTCTGCGGCTGGAGTTCTACAGCCACGAGGACTTGCGAATCATCATCGAGCGCTCGGCAGACATTCTGGCGGTAGAGATTGATCGCGAGGGAGCGCTGGAATTGGCACGCCGCTCGCGCGGAACGCCGAGAATCGCCAACCGGCTGCTCAGGCGCGTTCGGGACTACGCGCAGGTGCGGGGAGCGGGGAAAATTGATCTTGCTACCGCCCAAGCTGCCCTTCAGATGCTGGAGGTGGATCGTTACGGTTTCGACGAAGTGGACCGCAGGCTGTTGCTGACGATCATCGAGAAATACCAGGGCGGCCCGGTTGGTGTTAACACATTAGCGGCAGCTCTGGCGGAGGAAGCGGAAGCGATCGAGGAAATTTACGAGCCGTTCCTCATGCAGATTGGTTTCTTGAATCGCACGCCGCGCGGACGGGTCGCGACGCAACTCGCGTACGAACATTTCGGTATCACTCCGAATCGAAGGCAAAGCTCGCTGTTCTGATTTCACTGCGGAGCTTCGCTCCGCCCGGACGGCCGAGAGCGGCCGTCCTCACACAATCAAGAATGATTGCTCATCTTCGCGGACGACTGCTGGCCAAACACCCCAATCAAGCGATCGTTGAAACCGGCGGGGTGGGCTACGATCTCACGATCAGTGTTCCTACATTTTCTGACCTGCCGGCCATCGGTAGTGAAGTTGCGCTGCACATTCACACGCATGTGCGGGAGGACTCGATCGCCCTGTACGGATTTCTGCGTCCGGCGGAGAAGCAGCTTTTTGAAAAATTGATCAGCGTGAGCGGCATCGGCCCCAAACTCGCGATCACCATTCTGAGCGGGATGGCGGCAGATGAGATGGTCGGGGCCATCCGCGGCAACGACATCGCCCGGCTTACCCGCATTCCAGGAATTGGCAGGAAAACAGCAGAGCGCCTAGTGCTTGAGCTTCGCGACAAGCTGCCGCCTGCCAGTGGGACAGAACCAGCCGCGACGACGGCTGTGAGCGCAGAAGAAGAGGACGTGCTCTCGGCATTGGTAAACCTGGGCTACCAGCGAGCAGTCGCAGAGAAAGCCGTTTCCACGGTAACCACGAACGGACAACGCGGCTCATTCGAAGAAATGTTCAGGCGTGCCCTGAGTGTCTTATCGAAGTGACCCATCCAGGATCTGCGACATCTCAGGGCTTCGCGAATGCATTGGAAGTCAGGTAAGCCGCGACCAACCCCAGCAATAAAACGCCTCCCTCTACTCGCGTCGACCAAACGTGCAGCGCGTCGAATTGCAAGCGGGCGGGATTGCCGGGAGGAACTGAATCGATTTCTCCAATGGACGCTCGCAAAGCGTCCATCCTGGGGATTATGCCAAACTGCGAAATCAGCGTAAGCAGGAGCATCAGGGCGATGATCGCGTTGCGAGCGGCGAAGAGGCGCAGGCTGCCCATCGTGAGGCGGGAGTACAGGACAGAGCTAAGAAGATAAACGACTGCGGCGACAATGCCGATCCAATGCAGCCCGTTGATCGTGCGAGCCACCACATTTCCGGCGAGATGACGAGTGGGCAAAACCGAAAATGCGGCCGGAGCGACAACAAACGCGAAGAAAACCAGCCCGCCCAGCCAGACGATTAAGGACACAAGCATCAGATAGCGAAGGAATGACATGGGGGAAACATTATAGACGCGGCACCTACATTGGGACCGGCGTAGTTTCCAAAATCTCCGTGATGACCTGCTCGGCCTGCTCGGACTTCTTCAGAGTGGATGCGTAGGTGCCGTTTACAACCACGCGGTGTGCGAATACAGGGACTACCAGGATCTTGAAGTCTTCTGGTGTGCAGAAATTGCGTCCGGCAAGAAACGCTCTGGCCTGCGCGGCACGGTAAAGCATCTGCGAACCGCGTGGTGAAACTCCCAGGGAAAGATTCTCGGACTCGCGGGTCTTGCCCACAATCGTCAGCGCATACTCAACCAGCGACTCGTCGACTCGGATCCGGGTCACTTCCTGCTGCAACTCGAGCACCTCGGGGCCGGAAAGAACCGGCTGCATACTTTGGAGTCGCGCGCTGCCCGCTTCAGAGCGCAGGATCTCACGCTCCGCATCGCTATCGGGATAGCCCATACGGGCACGGATCAAGAACCGGTCAAGCTGCGACTCCGGCAGAGGATAAGTCCCGTGATGCTCGACGGGATTTTGCGTGGCGATCACCAGAAATGGCTGCGGCAGGGTGTAGGAATGGGCATCCACGGTCACCTGGCCTTCATTCATCGCCTCCAGCAGCGCAGATTGGGTTTTGGGCGTCGTTCGGTTGATTTCGTCCGCCAATAAGACGTTGGTGAAAACCGGACCGCGCTTGAATTCGAACTGCTGTTCGATGGCGGAGTAGATGGAAATGCCGAGCACGTCGGAGGGCAGCATATCGCTGGTGAACTGTACCCGCTGAAAACTGCAGTCCAGAACTCGTGCTAAAGCCTGGCCAAGGGTCGTCTTGCCGACGCCGGGAACACCTTCGATCAAGAGATGGCCTTTAGCCAGCAGTGCGACCGCGGCCAGCCGTATGATCTCGTCATTGCCGCGGATGATCTCCCGCAACGCGCTCTCAAGACGAGCCGCGCGGTGTGACACGGCGCTGGCGGTTTCCGGAGACATCAAAGCGATTCTACTATGCGGGTATGCGACAACGCCGTTACGGAGGTGACTCCAGCTATCGGCAAGCAGGCTTCAGCGCTCAGGCCTGGGTCGTGGAACGTGATCGTAAGCCAATGCCCCAACCAGAGAAGCAGTTGACGATCGCAATCAAACACTGAGGTTCCAACCACCGGGTAGGTACAGCGATCAAACGCCGTCGTGACCGATGTCACTGAAATTATTCTTAACCTCTGTCCAAATGCGATTGTTGGCACACCGCGCTGTCCGTGCGCAGTACCAGGGCTGTGATTTCCAAAGTCACGTCAAGACAACAGCCTATGGCACGGACATCCTTCAAATTCCGTGACGGAGAAGCAGATGAAAACCGGGCTCATCTACCTTGCACTCTTCATTTGTCTGCCTGCAGCAGCGCAGCAGGTTGACGTCAACCGTTACACCCTGTTCACTGGCTTCGACTATATGATTAGTCCGGCGCGTAACCTGACCGAACGGGGATTCGACGGCGATTTCGGGGTCACTATGAAACGCTGGCTGGCGCTGGGCGGAGATTTCGGCGCCATCGGCAAGGATGTCATCAGTGGCGCTGGAACTATCAACGGCAGCGAAACAGTCTATGCCCCTTTGCTAAGAGCATCGGCCTCGCTGGGAGCCCCGCCCCCTGGTTCGGTCCACGTTCCGTTCACGTCAATGACTTACACGTTTGCGGCAGGTCCGCAGTTTTACCTGCGGAAATGGGAGAAGGTCACTTTTTTTGCTCGTCCCGGTTTTGGTGGAATCCATGAAACTGCAAAGATCAGCTTGCCGCCCCAGTTGGGAGGATTGTTGACATTGCTGCATGCTCCGGTTCCCAGTCCCAACCAGGCCGACACTAATTATTTCTTCGGATTGGGGGGAGGCTTCGATCTGAATGTTTCTCGCCCGGTGGGCGTAAGGTTCGCGTGTGATTGGGTGAATACCCATCTCTTCTCCAACCTGCTGACGAACCGGCAAAACTACGTCCGATTCTCGGTTGGGCCCACTTTTCGCTGGGGCCGTTTGAAGTAGCTTTCGCGGTTCTCGCCAAACCACATGATGAGCGCACCGAGGGTGCAACCACCGTGAGCCAACGGGCTTACTGCATGAACTCCGCCGACTGGTTCGATAAGGCTATCAAGGTTTAGCGAATACCATCGTTTCGCCCTCCTCCAACTCCCTGCTGTGATTGACTTGCCTATTTGTGGGGACGTAAGATTCGCTGCCAGTGATTGGTCAGACCATCTCGCACTACCGCATCATTGAAAAGTTGGGTGGCGGCGGTATGGGCGTGGTGTACAAGGCAGAGGATCTGAATCTGCACCGGTTCGTCGCCCTCAAGTTCCTTCCCGATGAGGTTGCCAAAGACCCGCAAGCGCTGGCCCGTTTTCAACGGGAGGCGCAGGCGGCGTCGGCACTAAACCATCCCAATATCTGCACGATCCATGAAATCGGCCAGGAAGACGGGCGTCCGTTCATCGTGATGGAAATGCTCGAGGGCGGAACGCTGAAGCACCGGATCAATGGGCGCGCGATGGAGACGGAAATCATCCTCTCGCTGGCCATCGAGATTGCCGATGCACTGGACGCCGCGCATGCGAAAGGAATCATTCACCGCGACATCAAGCCGGCAAACATTTTTGTCACGGAGCGGGGGCACGCGAAGATTCTGGATTTTGGGCTGGCAAAAGTGGCGGGCGGTAGCGGAACGAGAGCGGCGTCTTCAGAGAACATGATGACGCGTACCGTCGAAGAGCAGCAGTTGACCAGCCCGGGGACGACGGTGGGGACGATCTCTTATATGTCCCCGGAGCAGGCCAAGAACCGGGACCTCGATGCGCGGTCGGATCTCTTCTCGTTTGGTGCGGTCCTGTATGAGATGGCGACCGGGACGCTGCCGTTCCGTGGTGACAGCTCGGCGATGATTTTCGAAGCGATTCTAAACCGCCCCCCGGCACCGGCCGTGCGCTTAAACCCGGATTTGCCGGCGAAACTGGAAGACATCATCAACAAGGCGCTGGAGAAAGACCGCAATCTGCGCTACCAGGTCGCAGCGGAAATGCGGGCCGACCTGCAGCGACTGAAGCGGGACGTGGACTCGAACCGGAGCGTGGCCGCGCACGTACCTGGGGAGCAAAGTTCAGTGGCAGCGCAACCATCGAACGCGGGTGTGAGCGCGCGTTCCACAACCAGCGGAAGTGGGCCGGCAGTTGCGGCCTCGGGGCCAGTGGCGGTTCCCGCGAGTGGGTCGCGGCAGTGGATCGTGGGAGTGGCGGCGGCCATAGTTCTGGCTTTGGGGGCGGTCGGCGTATTTTGGTATCGCAGCCGCGGTAGCCAGCAGGAGATTTCGTCCATTGCGGTCCTGCCGTTCGTCAATGCCAGCAACGATGCGAACAGTGAATACTTGAGCGACGGGTTAACGGAGGGGCTGATCAACAGCCTGTCACAGGTACCGAACCTTGCGGTGATGTCGCGGTCGTCAGTGTTTCATTACAAAGGGAAGGACGTTGATCCGCAGGCGGTCGCACACGACTTGAAGGTTGAGGGCGTGGTGACTGGACGGATTGTGCAGCATGGAGACCACCTGATCGTCAGCGCCGAACTGATTGATGCACGGAACAATCACAATCTGTGGGGTGAGCAATATGACCGGAACATCAGTGATGTTTTGACAGTGCAGGGGGAAATCACCCAAGCCATTTCGGCGCGGTTGCGGGAACGTCTAACCGGAGAGTCGACGCAGCAGGTAGCCAAGGGAGGGACGAAGAACCCGGAGGCGTACCAGCTTTATCTGAAGGGCCGCTTCTACCTGGAGAAGCGGACACCGGAATCGCTGGAAAAGTCGCGGGATTATTTCCAGCAGGCCATTGAGAAAGACCCCAACTTCGCCCTGGCATACATAGGGTTGGGCGAATACTACGACATCACGCCGGACTATGCTCCGGTAAATGTCAGCGACACGGCGCCAAAGGCGCGGGCAGCGACTGAGAAGGCGCTGGCGATCGACGATTCTCTGGCAGAAGGGCACGCTTTGCTGGGGGATGTGCACGTGAACATGTGGGAGTGGGCCGAGGCAGAAAAGGAATTCAAGCGCGCGTTGGAACTGGACCCGAACTCGGCGCCTACACACAGAATGTACTGGCTTTATCTGACGAACGTGGGGCGGCTGCAAGAGGCGCTTGGGGAGATTCAGACGGTGCTGCGGCTGGATCCATTGAATCTGAAGGCCAACGACAACCTGGGACAGCAATACGTGATGATGGGCAGATATGACCCAGCCCTGGAGCAATTCAAGAAGGTGGTCGACATGGATCCGGGATTCGCACCAGTACATAGTGACCTTGGGGTGGTCTATTTCCTTACCGGCAAGTATGACCTGTGGATTCAAGAGAGCAAGCAGGCTGCGACCATGGCGCACCAGCCCGAATACGTAGCGGTGTTCGATGAAGTGGGCAAGGTGTACGCCCGATCGGGATTACAACCGGCGCTACGGGATTGGGCCGCGCAGGAGAAAGCTTTGAGCCAGCGCCAGTACGAGGATCCGGCATATGTTGGTTTTGCTTATGCTGCCGCTGGAGACAAGGATGAGGGATTTGCCTGGCTCGAAAAGGGCTTCAAGGAAAAGTCGGAAGCAATGCAGTACATCAAGATCGTGCATTGGCTCGACTCTACGCGCTCCGATCCCCGTTACGCTGACCTGGTGAAGAGGATGGGAATGCCGCAGTGAGCGACAAAGCTGCAAACGTGTCCGGCGCCTAACGTCGCGTTTTTCCGACTCAAAAGCTTACTGCATGAACTCCGCGGGCCTTCCGGTCAGGCGCTCGATGCGTTTCGCAATCGGCGGGTGGGTGGAGAAAAGGCTTCCAAAGCTCATTCCCAGCAAAGGCTGAATAATAAACAGGTGCGCCGTCGAGGGTGTCGCTTGCATCGGTAGCCGGCGAGAGTAAGCGTCCAGTTTGGCTAATGCGCTTGCCAAGGCGTACGGATTGCCGGTGTAGTGCGCGCCGCTGGCATCGGCCTGGTACTCGCGCGAGCGGGAGACTGCAAGCTGGATCAGAGTGGCAGCGATCGGCGCCAGTATCAGCATGAACAGTGCAGCGAGCCCTCCGCCGCGATCACGATCGTCCCGGCCGCCCATGCCGCCGAACATCATTGCCCAGCGTCCCATGCTGGCCAGCATGGTAATCGCACCCGCAACTGTTGCCGCGACCGAGCTGATCAGAATGTCCCGATTATTCACGTGACCCAGTTCGTGAGCCAATACGCCTTCGAGTTCCTCATCGTTCAGCAAATTCAAAATACCCTGAGTGACGGCAACGGATGCATGACTGGGATTCCTTCCCGTAGCGAAGGCGTTAGGGGAATCGTTCGGAATCACATAAATCTTCGGCATCGGGATCCCGATTTTTTGGGTGAGGCGTTCGACAACCTGATAGACGCGCGGCAGTTCCTCTCGCGTCACCGGTTGGGCGCGATACATGGCCAGCGCGATTTTGTCCGAATAGAAATACGAGACGAAATTCATGATCGCGGCAAAAACCAGCGCGATGATCATGCCGTTGTCACCACCGAATGCCCGGCCAATCAACAGCAAAAGCAGGGTCAGCAGTGTCAACAAGAACGCGGTCTTAAATGTATTTCCCATAAAGTTCTCTTCTCATTAGATGGTAGTCGAAGCGGGCGGATTCAGATCGGGGTCACGTCTCCTTCTGCGAGTGCAACGGCCCTGTGTACAGGAAGTTAGCTGACAGAGGAAGAAGCGCGTGCTCCCCGCTTGACCGCGCGCTCCAGGGTCTGGTCGAGGGCAGCTTTGGCTTTCTCATATTCCTGCTGCGAGATGCGGCCCTGCTTATGCTCGACTTCCAGCTGGAAAATCTCTTCCTTCAGAGCATCGAGCAACAGGGCGGCGCGCTCGGGCACCTTGGGTTTGGCGGCGCGAGGAGACCTGGGAACCTCGAGTTCCGAAGACGCCAATTCTGAAACTGCAACGGCGGACGAACGCCGCACGATGTATACAGCGCCCACCGCGAGGACGATTCCAAAGCCGCCGAGAATATACCAGCGATATTTCTCCAGAGGATCGGGAGCATCGATGGGCGGCCCCAACCCGCCGCCGGGGCGCGAGTCGCGCCCCACAGCGGCAGACGCTGCGCCTTCGCCACTGCTTTGACCTTCGCCGCTGCTGTCGCTCAGGGTCCCGGTTCCTGAAATGCTGAAATCCAGCGGCTGCCCGACAGTTGTATTGGAAGCGACTTCCACCTGGGCGTCGGTTTGCCGCGGATCCTGCATCGATTGAAATGTCGCGCCCTGACCCGCCGTGAATTGCATGCTCTTGGGAAACATCACCACGAAGTGCTGCGATCCATAAATCGCCCTGGGATTGATGCTGGCTTGCCCGCTATAGGGCATATGAAAACTAATCTGAAACTGGGTTTCTCCTGGACGCAGCGGAAAAATAAACGCGTAGCGGTTCTTCTCTTTTTGCGGAACCGGAGACGCATTGATCGGCTGCCCGCCGGCGGTCATGGCCATGGCCTGATCCACGTCTGCACCATCAGGCAAATAGAACTCGAAGCTCTGGTCATTCATCTGGGTGCGAGGAGGGTTTGACTTATTGTCCACGGCAAACAAACGAATGCCCTGGAGCTCATTGCCCTGGGCCTGAAACCGCATGACGTCGGCCGTGACGCTGATCCCCGCCACCTTCTTCGAAACGTCGAAAACCTGCACCTCTACGGAAGTCGTTCCGGGAGGCGCCATGCGATGGTAGGTGACGCCCTGGTGGATGGTACGGACCAGGTGTGGGCTGCTGGAATCATCAAGCTTGAGAGTGAAATGGCCCTTGGCATCGGTGGTGGTGCGGGCGGATTCCTGCATGCCCTGGGAGAGGCTGAGAAGAACAATGTCGTCGCCGGCGGCGGGCATGTTCGTAGTTGCGTTCGTTACCGTACCTGTGAGCGTTTGAGCGGAGGCAAACGCGGAAACCAGAAAAAACGCACAGGTCAGAGAGGCAGCAGCGATGAACTTGTCGAGCTTGCGCACGTCAACATGTGGCGCCGCAGATACCAAGGTGGACTGAGACGGTTTCAAACGCGTGTTCCTCGTTTGTTTTGTAGGGGTGTGTTGGCCGATTCTTCCAATTGTGCGATCTCCGCCAGTACAGCAGCCGCTTCTTCTTCAAGAGAGGCTTTGAGGGCGTGGTAATCGGCGTCGGGAAACTTTCCGGCTTTGTATTCGAAATTCAAATCGCGAAGGTTCTCGTAAACCACCTCTCGCCGCTCGCGCAGGTAAGAAAGCCGCGTCTTTTGCGGCCCCAGATAGAGCCTGCCGGGGAGATAAAAGACGTATACCACGGCCCCGAAGGTGATGAGCATACACGCCAGGAGGGCAGCTGTCATATTTCAGTCTCCCGCCGGGCCTGTTCGCGGAAGCGCTCCAGTTCGGCTCCATGCACTTCCGCCGGGAGTTCTGCCGGCCTGAGCAATGGGCGGGATCGCCACGCTCGCACAATGAAGCTGACCAGTCCGAGGCCGAGCAGCAGAGCCACATAGGGCGCAACCCACGCTATGCGGTCAAAGCCGGTCTTTGTGGGCGCGGCAAGAACGGTCGGGCCATATTTTTGAACGAAAGACTGCAAAGTCAAATCGTCATTGTCCCCGCGGTCCACAGCGGCGACTAATTCAGCTCGCATGCGGTCAGAATAGGCACAGCCCACGTGGTTGCACTCGAGCAGGATTTGCCTGCAGCCGCAAGCGCACATCAAGCGATGGCCGAGATCGTTAAACCGAGCGTCATCTCCCGCGCCCGCGAAGATCAGCACCCCTGCAATCAGCAGGGCGGTTTGCAGTACGCGCTTCGGGACGATCAGTCGAGAGTGGAAAGCCAACCGCACTTCTAGTCCCCCGCCCCCACCGGTTCCGCATGCAAGGCCACCGGAGCCGGGACGCGGACGGGCGCCGCGTTTGGCATCAGAGCCAGCAAAGTTCCGGCGATAATGATCCATACTCCAACCCAGATCCACATTACCAGCGGATTCAAATGCGCCTTGATGATGGGACGACCGGTATCCTGGTTCAGACCTTCATAAACCAGGTAGAGGTCCCCCTCCGGCGTAGAACGGATCCGAGGCATTGTCGAGGTTTGCTGGCTGGCTTTGTAAAAACGCCGCTCGGGATACAGAGTGCCGATTTGCTTCCCGTGCTTCCAGACGTTCATCACAGCCCATTCGCTGCTGTAGTTCGGATTGTCGTCCTGAGTGTAAGACTGGCAGACCAGGGTATAGGGGCCAATGGTCATGCGATCGCCAAAACCCATCTCCTGCTCTTTGTCTTTGTTAAAAGCTGAACCGGCAAAGCCGATCATGATGACGATCACGCCGAAATGGACGATGTAACCTCCGTATCGCCTGGTGTTGCGATGCGCGAGCTGGCCGATCGAAGCCAGCAGGTTCTGGCCGGTGTGGCGGGCGATCACGCGCCCTCCACGAACAAACTCAGAAATGACCGTGAGGGCGACCAGCACCGACAGCATGACCGTCATCAGAGAATAAAAGTACGAAGCGTCCTTCCAGGGTTGCATACCGAGCACTACCAGCAACCCGCCAACAGCAAGCGCACCGAGTGCCGGCCACAGGAAGTTACGCTTGAGGCTCTCGATCGACGTCCGGCGCCAGGCGAGCAGCGGACCGACCGCAGTCAGTAACAACAGCAATAAGGCCACCGGAATATTGACGCGATTGAAAAACGGCGGGCCAACAGTGACCTTATTTCCCTGGACCCACTCCGATAAGACCGGGAACAAAGTTCCCCAGAGCACGGTGAAGCAGGCGACGACGAAGAGCAAGTTGTTAAACAGGAAACTGGACTCGCGTGAAACCAGGGATTCCAGCTTGTGCTCGCTGCGGAGATGGGAACGATTCTTAACATAAAAAAACACGCAGACCGCGAAGATCAGCGCCAGGAAAACAACGAACCAGTCTCCGATGGAAGATTGGGCGAAGGCATGAACCGAGCTGACCACGCCACTGCGAGTGAGGAAAGTGCCGAAAATCGAGAGCATGAAGGTCGAGAAGATCAACCACATGTTCCAGGTCTTCAGCATGCCTCGTTTTTCCTGCATCATCACCGAATGCAAGAATGCGGTGCCAGTCAGCCATGGCATAAGGGAAGCATTTTCCACCGGGTCCCAGCCCCAATAACCTCCCCAGCCGAGGACGGAATAGGCCCAATGAGCACCCAGGAAGATGCCGCAGGTCAAAAATCCCCAAGTCACCATCGTCCAGCGGCGCGTAATGTGGATCCACTTTTCACCGGGATAACACATGATCAGCGCAGCCAGAGCAAATGCAAAGGGCACGGTAAACCCCACATAACCCAGATACAGCATGGGAGGGTGGATCACCATCTCGGGGTACTGGAGCAGTGGGTTGAGCCCGTTGCCATCGGCGGGTAGCGAACCTTGCATGACCGCGAACGGATGTGCTGCAAAATTCAACAGTGAGAGGAAGAAAACCTGAACGGCCGCAATAATGGCCGAGGCATAGGCGAACAGGCGCGGGTCGGTCTTATAGCTCAGTCTTAACACCAGGCCGTAGGCCCCCAGCAGCAGCGACCAGAACAAAAGCGAGCCTTCCTGCCCAGACCAGAGTGTGGCGAATTTGTATGGCGCGGGCAGATCGCGATTGCTGTGATGGAAAATGTAAGCAATTGAGAAATCGTTCTGAAAGGCGGCCACCACCAGAACCAGGGCGGCAAGCAGGACCACGGCAAAGGTGGCAATTCCAGCCCGGCGGGCGGTTTCGCTCAAGCGGGCAGAACTTGGAGTGTCCCGAACCAGCGCCAGCAATCCGGCGAGAAAACAATAGCCGCTCAACGCAAGCGCGAGCAGGAGAGTAAAACTGCCAATCTGTGGCATGGGGAGCCCTGCCGTATTTTTTCAGAAACCCCGAAGTGAGGCAACCTGAAACCCTAAACCAATAGGGCACGCCGCCATAGGTTCTGCTAACCTATGGCGACGAAGCGAGAGACAGAAGCTCTGGCGAGCCATCTCGTAACACGTTACTTTTCAAATGCCAGACACGCTTGCGAATGCAATTGAAATCGTGTTCGGCACAGACCAGTGGATACACTGTCTCACGTCCAATCCGGCGGGGAATGGCGGAGCAATCTGGTGTAGGACTGGATTTACAGCAGCTTACGCGGTCTGTTGATGGTTGTGCCGGGCAAGCACTTCGCGTTCTGCGCGGAACCAGTCTTCCGTCTCCAGACCGGGTGTGCCTCCCCGTTCTTCATACAGTTCGTAAGCCCGTAGACGAATCTGCGCCTCCAGATCAATTGAGGTGGGATCAAGCGACCCACCAGTTTTACGGGTCACAAGTGTGGAGGTGGCCTCCGGCATGGAAATGACCTGTTTGTTGGGTGATGTGCTGCGGGCAGTCTTTGCTCTTGGCATTTAGCTACTCCTTACAGATACAGTCCATGAAGGAACTGAGTTATGAATTCCCGAAAAACACGATAATGCATGAACCTTAAACTAATTTGGGTCCGGCTTTATGTGACGGGTGTTAACTAATAATAAACCGGGTGGCTGTGAATGTGACCAAGTTATGAGAAAAAATTCATCTCGATGAAACACAAAAGGGGAACATACTCATTCGAGTCTGTGCGAATCAATAAAAATCGTGAGAAGTGGTTCTGGCTCGGGTAACCTCAAGAGGAAGAATGCGTTCCGCCTTGACCGAGATGACGTTGTCCTGGTTCTGCAGAATTCCTTCCACCATCAGAAATTGCTCGGAACTCACCAGCAACCGATTCTGCTGAAATAAATCGGGATGAATAATCGCATTGGCCACTCCGGTTTCATCTTCCAGACTTAAGAAAACAAAACCTTTCGCAGTGCCGGGGCGCTGGCGTGCGATGACGCATCCTCCGATCCTGAGATGCTGACCGTTGGGAATGCTGCGCAGATCGCTGGCCTTACGAATACCTTTGGCATGCATGCGGGCACGATGGTAGGCCATGGGATGCGGTCCAACCGTCATACCGGTACTGCGAAAATCTGCGACCAGCCGTTCCTCCGCATCCATAGGTCGTAGCGGCGAGGTGGTATCTGGTTCAGGCAAACCGTCCAGCAACGGACCTGATAAACGCACCGCGCGCTCCACTTGCCACAGTGCGTCGCGGCGATGAAGAGGAAATCCACCATTTCCAATCGCATTCAATGCTCCAATCTCAGCCAAGGTTTGCAATTCGTCTTTGCGCAACTCGGGGACGCGATGGACAAGATCGCGAATGGAAGCGAACTGGGCGAGGTTGCGTTGTCGCACCAGCGCCTGAGCTGCCTCCTCGCGCAATCCACGCGCGTAGCGCAAGCCAAGGCGGAGAGCCAGCGTCGAATGCCGATTTCCGATTTTCGATTCGACCAATGGCGAACGACCAGCTGATTTGGCTGAATGCTGAGCGCTGACTGCTGACTGCAGCTCCAGCGTGCAATTCCATTCAGATCTTGTCACGTCGATCGGCAATACTTTCAGCCCGTGCCTTTGGGCATCCTTGACGATCGTTGCCGGGCGATAGAAACCCATAGGCTGGTTGTTCAACAACGCGGCGGTAAACGCGGCCAAATAATGGCATTTCAAATAAGCGCTGGCATAGGCAATCAGCGCGAAGCTGGCAGCGTGAGACTCGGGAAATCCGTAGAGCGCGAAGGAAGTAATGGAAAGCACGATCTGCTCCTGCGCTTCGCGCGAAATGCCGTTCTGCTCCATACCGGCACGGAGTTTGGCCTCGATTTCCCGCATGCGTTTTTCCGAGCGTTTGAATCCCATAGCGCGGCGGAGTTCTTCCGCTTCGCCACCGCTGAAATTCGCCACCACCATGGCGATGCGCAGCAATTGTTCCTGAAAAAGCGGCACGCCCAGGGTGCGCTTCAGCACAGGTTCCAGCGAGGGATGCGCATAGGTCACGGCTTCCCGCCCCTGACGCCGTTGTAAATAAGGATTCACCATCTGCCCGACAATGGGCCCCGGACGAATGATCGCGACCTGCACAACAATGTCGTAAAAAGTTTTGGGCTGCAGCCGCGGCAAGCACGACATTTGCGCCCGGCTCTCGATCTGAAACATCCCGATCGTGTCGGCCTTCTGTAAGGTGGAATAAACGTCTGCATCGTTGGCCGGCAGGTGCGCGAGATCCACTTCTTCCTGATGATGATTGCGGATGAGCTGAATCGAATCTTCCAGCACGGCCATCATGCCTAATCCGAGCAGATCGACTTTGATGATGCCGAGATCGGCACAGTCTTCTTTATCCCACTGGACAACAACGCGACCGGGCATGGAAGCGGGTTCCAGCGGAACTACGGAATCAAGCTGGCCCTGACAAATCACCATTCCGCCAGAATGCTGGCCAAGATGCCGCGGCAGGTCCTGAACCGCAACACACAGCTCGAAATACTTTCGCAGGCGAGGATGGTTCAAATCCAACCCGGCATCGCGAAAGCGGTGATCGAATGTGTCGTTCTGATCGCGATACTCCCAGGTCGAAACCGCAGCTGAAACTTTGTCGAGAGTTTCCGGATCAAATCCCAGCGCCTTGCCCATCTCGCGCCCGGCCATGCGGCTGCGATAAGTAATCACGTTGGCAGTCATGGCCGCGCCGCGCTCGCCGTATCGCTTGTACAAATATTGAATGACGCGCTC
>Ga0187777_10000909_pt1 | contig 19328 bp, 19 predicted proteins | sample 1015_Q2_SP5_10_M_FD_132416 | JGI IMG/M metagenome (GOLD analysis project Ga0187777, IMG submission 132416) | Tropical peat soil microbial communities from peatlands in Department of Meta, Colombia - 1015_Q2_SP5_10_MG | ecosystem: Environmental > Terrestrial > Soil > Wetlands > Peat | place... | reverse complement strand
GCAGCCTACCGGCGCGGTGGGCGCATGCCGGCCGCTACAGGTACTGACCGGTGCTCACGCGCTCGATTTGCCGACCGCCGTGCGCCTCGTCGCCGTCGGACAACAACGTGCGCACGAACACGATCCGCTCGCCCTTCTTCCCGGAGATCTTCGCCCAGTCGTCGGGGTTGGTGGTGTTCGGGAGGTCTTCGTGCTCGCGGAACTCCTGTCGGATCGAATCGAGGAGGTCCTGGGTGGTGATGCCCTTGGCGCCGCCCTCGATCTGCCGCTTGATCGACAGCTTCTTGGCTCGGCGCACCATGTTCTCGATCATCGCGCCCGACGAGAAGTCCTTGAAGTAGAGGATCTCCTTGTCGCCGTTCTGGTAGGTGACCTCGAGGAACCGGTTGGCGTCGTCGACGGCGTACATGTGCTCGACCGCGTCGGCGATCATGGCCTCGACCGCCTTGGTCGGCTCGCCGTGCCGCGCCGTCTCCTCGTCGGCGATCGGGAGGTCGGGCGTGAGGTAGCGCGAGAAGATCTGCTGCGCGCTGCTCACGTCGGGACGCTCGATCTTGATCTTCACGTCGAGGCGACCCGGCCGCAGGATCGCGGGGTCGATGAGGTCCTCGCGGTTGGACGCGCCGATCACGATGACGTTCTTCAGGCTCTCCACCCCGTCGATCTCGGCGAGGAGCTGGGGCACGATCGTGCTCTCGATGTCGGACGAGATGCCGGTACCGCGCGTGCGGAAGAGCGAGTCCATCTCGTCGAAGAACACGATGACCGGGTTGCCCTCCTCCGACTTCTCGCGCGCGCGCTGGAAGATCAACCGGATCTGCCGCTCCGTCTCGCCCACGTACTTGTTCAGCAGCTCCGGGCCCTTGATGTTCAAGAAGTAGCTCCGCGCTTCGCGGTTGCCCGTCTTCTCGGCGACACGGTGCGCGAGCGAGTTCGCGACCGCCTTCGCGATCAGCGTCTTGCCGCACCCCGGTGGGCCGTAGAGCAGGATGCCCTTGGGCGGCTGCAATCGGTGCTCGTGGAACATCTCCGCGTAGAGGTACGGGAGCTCGACCGCGTCCTTGATCTCCTCGATCTGCTCGTCGAGGCCGCCGACGTCGCTGTAGGTGATGTCGGGAACCTCTTCGAGCACGAGCTCCTCGACCTCCGGGCGTGGGAGCCGTTCGATGAGGAGGCTCGAGCGAGGGTCCATCAGGACATGGTCGCCGGCGCGCAGCTTCGTGCCGACGAGCGTGTCGGCGAGCTCGCACACGCGCTCCTCGTCGGCGCGACCGATGACGAGGGCGCGGTCGCCGCTCGCCATGACCTCCTTCAGCACCACCACCTCGCCGGCGAGATCCGACCCGCGTGCGAGGACGACGTTGAGCGACTCGTTCAACGCGACCTCGGCCCCCCGCTGGAGCGAGTCGACGTCGACCTCGGGGTGCACCGACACGCGCATCTTCCGGCCGGCGGTGACGATGTCGACGGTGCCGTCGTCGTTGGCGCCGACGTAGGTGCCGTAGGCGGACGGCGGCATCGTGAGCTTCTCGACCTCTTCCCGCAGCGCCGCGATGTGCTCCCTGGCTTCGCGGAGGGTCGCCGACAGGCGCTCGTTCTGCGACACGGCCTGGGCGAGCTGGCCCTTCGTCTCGAGCACCCGTTCCTCGAGCGTGCGGACCCGCTTGGGGGCATCCTGCAGCCGCCGGCGCAGGACGACCACTTCTTCCTCGATCGTCTTGAGCTGCGACTGAAGCTCGCCCACCTGGCGCTCGTACTCGGCCAGGCGCCGGTCGTGCTCGGAAGCCACCGCGATCACCTCCAGTAGCTGCCGGGGGGCCTCGGTCGGACACTACACCGGCACTTCGACAGTTCCGCGACACCTTTTGAGGACGTTCGCGTGACCGTTACATTTCCCCCGTCTCGGCTTGAGAAATCCCGGGAGGCCAACTAGTGTGGGGGCATCCGCTCGCCGAGACGCGAGCCGCCGGGCCGCCACCCACGCTCAGCTGGAGGAAGCCACCGAATGTCGAGGGAACCATGAAGGTCTGGATCGACCAGGACCTCTGCACCGGGGACGGGCTCTGCGAGGAGATCGCGCCCGCGGTCTTCACGCTGCTCGACGACGGGCTCGCCTACGTGAAGCAGGGCGACAAGGTCTTCAGCGACCCCGGTGGCGCCGACGGGCTGGCCTCCGTACCCGACGGGATGGAGGAAGCCGTGATCGAGTCGGCCGAGGAGTGCCCCGGCGAGTGCATCTTCATCGAGGTCGACTGACCCACCCGAGTTTGCTCCGCACAGAGAAGGCCCGGGTCCGCGCACCCGGGCCTTCTCTCTGCGTCGCTCGCTGCTCGGCGGGATGCCCGCCTCGCGGTCGCGTCCGCCGGATCGATTCTCCGATCATCCGTCAGTCGGGACCCGTATGAGGACTTGTTCTGACGGATGATCGCGAACTGGTGTCACCGGCGATCGGAGCGAAGGAGTCGGGTGCTCAGCCGCCCAGGCAGGGGCCGGTGGACACGGACTGGCGCGGCGGGTTGGCGAGGGCGGGGGCGAGGACCGGGGACAGCTCGGCGTCGGTGAGGGCATAGGCGGTGGTCGGGCGGCTGAGGTCGAAGGCGAAGACCACGCCGAGCACGCGGCCGCTCTGATCCACCACCGGCGAACCGGAGTCGCCCGGCTGCGTCGCCGCCGCGAGCACGAAGACGTCGCGCTCGACGGAAGCGGTCCGCTCGATGTTCGTGCCGCGCGCCGTGATCTCCTCGGCGATGCGCATCGGTGATTCGCGCAGCGGACCGCCCTGGGGGTGCCCGAACAGCGAACCGCGGTCGTCGACGTGGCCGTCGCCGAAGCTGAGGGTCGGGAGGTCGAGCGCGCCGACGCGGAGGAGCGCGAGGTCGCGGTCGGGATCGAAGGCGACGACGTTGGCGTCGAGCGTGCGTCCGTCGGTCGTGTCGACGCGCGTGCGCGTCTCACCGGCGACGACGTGCGCGTTGGTGACGACGAGACCGGGTCCGGCGACGAACCCGGTGCCCTCCTGCAGGTTGTCGCACGCGGCACCTTCCACCTTCACGACCGATGCCCGCACCCGCGCCGCGACATCGGCGGGCAGCCCGCCGGCAGGCGGCGAGCCCGCGTCGGGGGACGTGAGCGTGTCGAACACCTCGGGGAAGCTCTGATCGCCGACGAGCCGACCGAGGGTCTCGGCTTCGGGCGGTGGGTCGGGTGCGAGTTGGTCGATGGCGCGCACGACCGCGGAGTCGCGCACGGCGCGCGCCGGCCAACCGGGCGCGCTCGCCAGCGCGGGGATCAGCAGCCACACGAGAGCGAGCACACCGGTGACGCCGACGACGGCGCCGGCGAGCCGATCACCGCGCCGGAACGTCGGGCTCGCCGCGCGCCCGAACCGCCGGTGGAGCGTTCCGCCGACCGCGTACCCGACGCCGTGCCCGACGGTCGCCACGAGGAGCACGAACGCCAGCGCGCCGAGCAGGCGCGTTCGCGGCGGAGTGCCGCGGAGCGCGTTGGCGACGTCGTCGACCAGCAGCACTCCCAGCACGACGCCGCCGACGAGGCCCGCCCACGACGTGACCCGCCTGATGAAGCCGAGCCGGTAGCCGACCCACCCCGCGGTGACCGCAGCGAGGACGACCAGGAGGTCGAGGAGGTTCACGCGCCCGGCACGAGCAAGCGGGCGTGGGTGAGGAAGCCGGTGTGCGCGACCATCCGGTGGTCGGGCCGTACCGACTGCCCGTCGACGTGCCACGTGCGCTGGAGCACCTCGAGCGTCTCGACCATCCCGAAGTCGGTGCCGGTCAACTCCTCGCGCAGCCGGGCCACCTGGCCGATCGTCGGCAGGTACGCGAGCAGGATGCCACCGCTGTGCATGGCCGATTCGGCGTGCTTCACGACGCGCCACGGCTCCGGGAGGTCGAGCAGCACGCGGTCGAGGTCGGTCGCGTCGATGCCTTCGTAGACGTCGCGCACCTCGACCGTGAGCGGCACGTCGGTGCCGAGCAGGCCCTCGACGTTCGACTGCGCACGCCGCGCGAAGTCATCTCGGATCTCGTAGCCGGTGACGCGCCCGCTCGGTCCGATGGCGCGCAGCAGCGCCAGTGTGAGCGCGCCCGAGCCGATACCCGACTCGAGGACGTGCGCGCCGGGGAAGACGTCGGCGAGCATGAGGATCGGGCCGAGGTCCTTCGGGTAGATGACCTGCGCGCCGCGCGGCATCTCGAGCACGTACTCGCCGAGCGTCGGGCGCACGGCCATCAACCGCGCGCCCAGCGTGGTGCGCGCAGTCGAGCCCTCGGGCTGTCCGATGAGCGCGTCGTGCTCGAGCACGCCGTTGTGCGTGTGGAACTGGCCGCCCTCGGTGAGCGTGACGAGGTGGCGGCGCCGTTTGGCGTCGACCAGCAGCACGCGGTCCCCTACCGCGAACCGGCGCGCCACTCCCCTACCTCGGGCTCGAGACGGTCACGGCAGTGGCTGCCTGTTCGCGCAACCGGCAGAACGCGCACACGTCGCCGGGCGTCGGCGCACCACAGACCGAGCAGGGTCGCAGCGCGTCGCGCTCGTCGTGCGTGTCGGCCGCGAAGCGCGCGTGACCGCGTTCGACGAAGCCGAACACGAAGGCGGCCTTCGTGCCGGGTGAGCGGTCCTCGAGCGTGTTGAGCACCTCCTTGTAACCGAGGTGACGGTTGCCGGCCGCCATCGGGCACTCCTCGACCTGGTACTCGATCCGCCGGAGCACGCAGTATGCGGCCGTCTCGCGCTCGCCGAGGCGCACCAGGGGCTTGACCTTGCGCACGAAGCCGGGCGCCGCCGGGAGCACGGGGTGCTGGCGCCCCAGGTAGCTCGTGTCCCACCGCAACACGTTGCCGAGCAGCACCGCCGCTTCGTCGTCGAGGTTGTGGCCGGTGGCGACGACGTCGTACCCGTGCTCCAGCGCGGCCGCGTTGAACAGATGGCGCTTCGACAGCCCGCATGCCCCACACGGCGCCCGGCGCGTGGCCGCGGCGGCCCCGGGGATGTCGTAGCCGTAGTCGCGCGCGAGGTCGACCTCGACGAGCGTCCGGTCGAGCGCACGTGCCTGCGCGCGGGCGTACTCGGTCGACTCGTCGGAGTAGTCCCCGATCCCGAGGCCGAGGTAGAGCCCGTCGGCCTCGTACCCGAGGCGCAGGAGGAGGTCCCACAGCGCGAGCGAGTCCTTCCCGCCGGACACGGCAACCAGGACCCGTTCTCCCTCGACGAGCATGCCGTGCGCGTCGATGGCGCGACGAACCTGTTCCTCGCAGTGGCGGAGGAAGTGGTCACGGCAGAACGCGGCGTTGTGGCGACGTACGTCGACCACGGCGGGCGCGCGACACACCCGGCACTTCACCGCGCGCCTCCCGAGATCACGGGGCGGATCTCGACCGCGTCGGTGTCCTCGATCCGCGCGTCTCGCGTGACGAGCTCGTCACCCACGATCACCAGCACCGACTCGGGGTTCAGCTCCAGGTGCCCGAGCAACGACGCGACGGTCATCGGCCCCGGGACGTCGACTTCGCGGCGGGGGTTCCGGAGGAGCACCTTCACCGCCACCAGGCTACCGGTCGGGTCGGCGGCTACTTCCCGCGCGGGACCTCGCGGATCTCGATGCTCTCGCCCGGTTGCAGCTTGATGCTGAAGACCTCGGGCTTCGGTGCGAGGAGACGCTCGAAGAGCCGGAGCGCCTGCATCCCGGCTGCGAGATACAGCCAGCCTCGCGATCCGCTGCGCATCCCGCGCCGCAGCGCCACCGAGCTGAGCCGCGAGGTCATGCGCGCGCCCCAGCCGCGCCGGAGGACGCGCGCCGCCTCTGCCGCGGCGCCGGCCGCGATCAAGTAGTCGCGATTCGATCGTGCCATCAGACGCGCCGCACCTCGACGATCGTGCTGTGCTTGCGGCCGCGCCGGCGGCCGAGCAGGAACGCGCCGACGACGATCGCGACACCGAGCACGACGAGCAGCGGCTTCGTGGCCTCCTGCGCGACTTCGGTCGTGGTGTCGGTGACGCCACGGATCTCGCGGAGCTTGGCCTCGATGTCGGCCCGTGTGACCGTGGCGGTCGTCATTGCGCCTCCTTCTCGCGCCGGGCGATGCGGAACAACCAGACCAGGGCAGCGCCGAGCGCGAGTGCCACCACCATGATCAGGTACGGCACCCACGACCAGTCGTCGGAGAAGGCGCCGTTCGTCTCCGTCTGCAGGGCGCGCAGCCCGGCCATCGAGAGGAACACGACGCCGAAGCCGAGCAGGAGCGAACCACCGATGCCGAAGCCGACGTACCGCCCGAGCTGCCGGAGCGGGATGATCGTCTGCTGCTTGACGTAGGTGACGACGAGCTCGCGCAGCTCGGTGACGAGCTGCGGGAGTGGCGGCGTGCGCCCGCCCCCGCCGGACCCGTTCCCGCCTCCCCCGGCGGCTCCCGCCGCGGGCGCGGGAGCCACCTCCTGCTGAGGTGGCGCGGCCGCGGCCGCCGGTGCCTCGGGCGCAGCCTGCTCGGGCGCGGGCGGCTCGGCCGGCGTGTCGGCCGCGGGCTCGGTCGGCGGCTCGGCCGGCGTCGCGCTCGGATCAGTGCTCATCGGGACTCCTGGGTCGGTCGCGGATTGTCGCCCGCGGTTCCCGACGATGCAAGGAACGCGGTCGCCTCACGTGGCCGGCGGCGGCACCAATTGATCGGCGGCGGGCGCGTCGGGGTACGTGGCGATCAGGTTGGCCGCCTTGGCGCGCAGCCCGGCGGCCTTCTCGTCCGAGAAGTCGCCGTTGTCGAGGAAGGCGAAGCTCACGTTCCGGCCGAGGTCGACCATGCCGAGCAGGCCGCTCACGCCGTTCAGCGAACCCGTCTTCCCGCGCATCTTGCCGGCGAGCTTCGTGTCGTTCAGCTGGTCGAAGAGCGTGCCGTTCTGCCCCGCGACGGGGAGCCCGTCCCACAGCGCCCGCATGTTCGGCCGGTCGCCGAGGGCGAGCGCCGCGACCAACGTGCGGCAGGTCACCCGATCGCCCCGGTCGAGGCCGGAACCGTCCTGGAGCACGACGCCGTCGGTCGGCACGCCGAGCTCGCGGAGCTTCGCGAGGATCACCGCGGTCCCCGCCGCGGTGGTCCCCTGGTGCGACACCTGGTAGCCGAGCTCCTTCGTGAACAGCTCCGCGCTGCTGTTGTCGCTCGAGGCCAGCATCGACCCGAGCACGTCGCGCAGCGGCGGCGAGGCGATCTTCGCGACCTCGACCGCGTTCGGCGGCGACACACCACGCGACGGCGCGCCGACCTGCACACCCCGCGCGGTGAGCAACGAGGTGAGCTCGGTAGCGGCGTACAGCGCGGGGTCGGTCACCGGCACCTTGCTCGTGGCCCAGGAGCGGAAGCCGTCGTTCACGGTGAGCGCACCGAGCGGACCGACGTCACCTTCCTTCTGGTACTGGGGTTCCCAGGTGGGTACCGCGCGTTGGTCGTCGTAGCGGGAGTCGTCGGCGATGATGCCGCCGGGCACCCGGTGCACGCCCGCGGCCGCGATCGAGTCGGCGAGGGTCTCGAGTCGTGTGGTCACGTCGCCCTTCGTCTTGCCCTGCGACTGGAGGTACTCGCGGTAATCGTCCGTGGCGAGCACCGGGTCGCCACCGCCCACGAGCCACAGGTGGTCGACGGCGCCGTCCTGTGGTGCGGCAGGGGCGGTCACCCGCGTCTCGTAGACGAAGTCGGGTCCGAGCGTCGACAGCATCGCCGCCGCGACGAGCACCTTCTGCGTGGACGCGCCGAGCAGGGGCATGTCGGGATTGTGGCTGGCGAGCAGCGCACCGCTGCCGTCGACGAGGAAGCAGGTGGTGTCACCGCCGATGTTGTCGTCGAGCACATGCTGCAGCCGCTGCGCACCGACGGCGTCGACGACCGGCTGCGGCACCCGGCGGACCGACCACAGCGGTGTGGCGGCCACCTTCGGTGCTGCGGCCGCGGTCCTGCCGTCGTCCCCGGTGAACGCGAGCACCACGGCGACCGCGGCGCCGATGGCCAGCACGGCCGCGGTGACGCGCTGCCAGACGCTCATGTCGGACTGCTCCCCGCTCGAGGCCACGCGACCGACCGGTCAGGGTACTGCCGCCTCCCGCCGGGCTCGTGTCGCGTGGCGGCCCGCCGTACGCTGCGCCGGTGGCGAAGTACGCCGCCGCCCACTCCCAGCACCCGGTCGCGGCGCACGCGGTCGGCGAGGCCGCGGGCGAGATCCTCGATGCCTTCGGCGGCGACGACGCCGATCTCGTCGTCTGCTTCGTGTCGCCGCAGTTCGTCGGCGCCTTCGACGACCTCGCGTACGCGGTCGGCAACCTCCTCGGCCCGCGCGTGCTGCTCGGCGTCACCGCAGTGGCCGTGATCGGGAACGACCACGAGATCGAGGACGGCCCCGCCGTCGCGCTCTTCGCCGCGCAGTTCCCCGAGGCGCAGCTCGTCCCGGTCACGCTCGCGCTCGAGTCGACTCCCGAAGGCCACGCGATCACGGGCTGGCCCGAGCTCGACCACGACCCGTCGACGCTGCTGCTCCTCGCCGACCCGTTCAGCTTTCCCACCGACGGCTTCCTGCAACGGCTCGACGAGGCACGTCCCGGGCTCCGCGTGATCGGCGGCGCGGCGTCGGCCGCGCACGGCCCCGGCGGGAACCGCCTGCTCCTCGACGGGCGGGTCACCGCCGCCGGGGCGGTGGGCGTGCTCGTCGACGGTGTCGAGGTGAGCACCGTCGTGTCACAGGGGTGCCGGCCGCTCGGCCGCCCGTACGTGGTGACGCGCGGTGAGCGCAACCGCATGGAGGAGCTGGGCGGGCAGCCCGCGCTACGGCGGCTCGAGGAGTGCGCGGCGAGCGTCAGCGACGAGGACCGCGCGCTGCTCCGCGCGGGCCTGCACGTGGGGCTGGTCGTCGACGAGCACAAGCCGGAGTTCGAGCGGGGCGACTTCCTCGTGCGCAACGTCGTGGGTGCCGATCCGGAGTCGGGCGTGCTCGCGATCGGCGACGAGGTCAACGTGGGCCAGACGGTGCAATTCCACGTCCGGGACGCGGCCGCGGCCGACGAAGACCTCCACGAGCTCCTCGCCGGGCACGACGCCGAGGCCGCGTTGCTGTTCACGTGCAACGGCCGAGGGCGGCGGTTCTTCGGCGTGGCCGACCACGACGCCGGCGTCGTGCAGCAGCTGCTCGGCCCGCTCCCGATCGCGGGCGCCTTGTGCGCGGGCGAGATCGGCCCGGTGGGCGGCCGCAACTTCCTGCACGGGTACACGGCGACGCTGGCGCTGTTCCACTGACGCATGTCCGACGAGGGCAGTGGGTCGTCGACTCGCGCGCCCGGGTGCGGGCCGTAGGCTGGCCGCGGATCGGCGGCGAAGGGATTGTGTGATGGCCGTGACCGACACCGATCGATCGGCGCTCGAGCAGCTCGGCATCAACGTGATCCGCGGGCTGGCCATGGACGCCGTGCAGAAGGCGAACAGCGGTCACCCCGGCACCCCGATGGCGCTGGCGCCGCTCGCGCACGTGCTGTGGACGCGGATCATGAAGTACGACGCGTCGGAGCCCGCGTGGCCCGATCGCGACCGGTTCGTGCTCTCGAACGGCCACGCGTCGATGTTGCTCTACTCGATGCTCTACCTCACCGGGTTCGGGCTCCAGCTCGACGACATCAAGCAGTTCCGTCAGTGGGGCTCGAAGACGCCCGGCCACCCCGAGTACTGGCACACGCCGGGCGTGGAAGTCACCACCGGCCCGCTCGGCCAGGGCTTCGCCAACGGCGTCGGCATGGGGCTCGCCGAGGCCAACCTGCGCGAGCGTTTCGGTCCCACCGCCGTCGACCACCACGTCTTCGTGATCTGTGGCGACGGGTGCCTCGAAGAGGGCGTGAGCCACGAAGCGGCGTCGCTCGCCGGCCACCTCGGCCTGGGCCGGCTCGTCTACGTCTACGACGACAACCACATCAGCATCGACGGGCCCACCGAGCTCGCGTACAGCGACGACGTGCCCGAGCGGTTCGCGGGCTACGGCTGGCACGTCGTGGAGCTCGGTGAGGTCGCCAACGATCTCGACGCGATCGAAGCGGGCATCCGCGCGGGTATCGCGGAGGCCGAGCGGCCGAGCCTCGTCATCCTCCGATCGCACATCGGATGGCCCTCGCCCAAGTACACCGACACCGCGCACGCGCACGGTGACGCGCTCGGAGCCGACGAGATCGCGGCCGTCAAGGACATCCTCGGGCTGCCGCAGGAGGACTTCTACGTCCCGGACGACGTCGTCGACTACTACCGAACGGCCGGCGCGCGTGGCCACGAGCAGCAGGTGGCGTGGCAGCGCGAGCAGGTGGCGCTCCGCGCGCGCGAGCCGGGGCTCGCCGACGAGCTCGACGCGTGTCTGGAAGGCCGCGGGCTGCCGGGTTGGCAAGCGAAGTTGCCGTCGTGGAACCCGGGCGGCGACGCCGTGCCCACCCGGCGCGCGTCGGGGAAGGTGCTCAGCGCGATCTGCGACGTCGTCCCGGGCCTGCTCGCGGGCGGGGCCGACCTCAGCGGGAACACCGGCACGCTGCTCGACGGAGTCGACGTGATCAACACGCACGTCTTCCGCGGCCGCCAGCTGCACTTCGGGATCCGCGAGCACGGGATGGGCTCGGTGATGAACGGCATGGCGGTGAGCGGCACGCTGCCGGCGGGCGGAACGTTCTTCGTGTTCAGCGACTACATGCGCGCCGCGCCGCGCCTGGCCGCGCTCTCGCACTACAAGACCGCGTTCGTCTGGACCCACGACTCGGTCGGGCTCGGCGAGGACGGTCCCACGCACCAGCCCGTCGAGCAGCTCATGTCGCTCCGCGCGATGCCCGGTCTGCGTCTGATCCGTCCTGCCGACGCCAACGAGACGGCGCAGGCGTGGCGCGTGCACGTCGACGGCACGGGGCCGACCGGCTTCGTGCTCAGCCGTCAGGCGATCCCGGTGCTCGAGGGCACCCTGGAGCTCGCATCCGATGGTGTGCCGCGCGGCGCGTACGTGCTGGTCGACGAGGGTGCACGCGCACCCGAGCTCGTCCTCGTCGGCACCGGTTCCGAGGTGTCGGTGTGTGTCGCCGCGCGCGAGACGCTCGTCGCCGACGGCCTGTCCGTGCGCGTCGTGTCGTTCCCGTCGTGGGATCTGTTCGCCGCGCAACCCGTCGAGTACCGCGACTCCGTGCTCCCACCCGGTGTCCCCAAGCTGTCGGTGGAAGCCGGGGTGACGCTCGGTTGGGAGCGCTACGTCGACGCGTCCGTGGGCATCGACCGCTTCGGCGCGTCGGCTCCGGGTCCGGTCGTGCTCGACAAGCTCGGGATCAATCCATCCAACGTCGCGGCGCGTGCCCGCGCGCTGCTCCAAGCAGGAGATGCTCGATGACGAGTGCGATCGCACGCCTCAACGACTACGGCCAGAGCCCGTGGTACGACAACCTCGCGCGACGGCTGCTCACCGGCGGCGGTCTCGCGCAACTCGTGAGTGACGACGGCATCCGGGGCGTCACCTCGAACCCCACGATCCTCGACAAGGCGATCGACGGCGGCGAGGGCTACGACGACCAGCTGAAGGAGTGCGCGCGGCAGGGGCTGTCGATCGAGGACACCTACTGGGCCGTGGTCGTCGACGACATCGTCGCCGCCACGAAGGTGCTCGAACCGGTGCACACCGCCGCCGACGGCGGTGACGGCTTCGTCTCGGTGGAAGTGTCACCCGAGCTCGCCCACGACACCCACGGCACGATCGCGGCGGCGAAGTCGCTGTTCGCGCGCGTGAACCGCCCGAACGTGTTGATCAAGATCCCGGCGACGCTGGAGGGCATCCCTGCGATCGAGGAGGCCGTCGCGTCCGGCATCCGCGTGAACGTGACGCTGATCTTCTCGCTCGCCCGCCACGAGCTCGTGATCGAGGCGTACCTCAAGGGCCTCGAACGGTTCGCGGCGAGCGGGGGCGACCTCTCGACGATCGCGTCGGTGGCGTCGTTCTTCGTCAGCCGGGTCGACACCGAGACCGACCGGCGGCTCCCCGAGGGCCACGAGCTGCGCGGCAAGGCCGCGGTCGCCAACGCCAAGCTCGCCTACCAGCTCTTCGAGGAGCGGTTCACCGGCCCGCGTTGGGAGGCGCTCGCCGCGAAGGGGGCTCGCCTCCAGCGGCCCCTGTGGGCGTCCACGTCCACCAAGAACCCGGCCTACCCGTCCACGTTGTACGTCGACGAGCTCATCGGCCCGAACACCGTGAACACGCTCGCGCCGGCGTCGATCGACGCGCTCCACCGGGGTGACGGTCACCAGCGTCCCGGCACCGTTACGGAGAACGTCGAGGAAGCGCTGCGCGTCATCCGTTCGCTCGGCGACGCCGGCGTCGACTTCGACGACGTGACCGACACGCTCGAACGGGAGGGCGTCGATTCGTTCTCCGACTCGTTCCACGACGCGCTCAACACCATCGAGAAGCGACGCGCCGACCTCACGTCCTGACGTTCACCGAATCCGCGAGCGCGGCGGCGGCACGCAGGTGGTCGGCCAACTGTGCCGGCGACGTGTGTGCGTTGAGCCCGCTCGGGTTGGGCATCACGTACGCGGCGACGCCGCCGAAGTCGACGGGCTGGATCCCCGCGATCGCGTCCCGGTCCACTGCGCTGCGCCATCCTGCGAGGCCCACGAAACAGACCGCGCGCGGCCGGAGCCAGCGCACGAGTCGTTCGACGCGCGCGGCTCCGTCCCGGTACTCCTCGCGCGTCAGCTCCGACGCGCCGACGGTTGCCCGCTTCACGAGATCGGTCGTGCCGACACCGTGGTGCGTGAGCGCGTGCCGTGCATCGCGGGCGCGCGAGACGATCCCGGCATCGAGGGCGGCGGGCCAGAACCGGTTCCCCGGGCGCGCGAAACCGACTCCCGCATCCGCGGCGTACAAGCTCGGGTTGAGGCCGCAGAGGAGGAGCCGCATGCCGGGCCCCACGACGTCGGGCAGCGTGCTCGCGCGGCGGACCAGCGCGTGGACCCACGTGTCGCGGGTGTCGTCGCCGGCCTCGAGGTCGACCACGTCGAAGCCGGCGCCGGTCAACACGTCACGCAGCGCGCCGGGCTCCCAGCGCACGAAGAAGCGTCCGGGGAAGTCGTCGTCGGGGAACGGCCCCTCACCGTGGCCCTGCATCATCGTGAGGTGCGCGGGCGCGCCGACGGCCAGGGAGTGGTGCAGCTCGGCGAGTGCGCAGGGCAGGCGGTCGCGGGCGATGTGCAGGTAGCTGGCGCGGGCCCACGCGCCGCCGAGCCCGCCGCGCCGGAACGGCAGCGCCTCGAGGTCGGCGTGCACGCCCGGCACGTCGGGTGCCGCGTCGCGTGCCAACCGCACCATCGCGTGCGCGGCGTCGAGTGCGACGGCCGGCCGCGGCAGGTACGGCAGGTGGAGTCCCGCACCGCAGCCCAGATCGGCGACCGCACCGTCGGCCACCGCGGCGGTCAACCGGTCGGCGCGATCGAGGAATCGGGCCTCTCGCGCGTCGCGCCACTCCTCGGCCCGGGCCTCGTACACCGCCACCGTGTCGCGATCCACCTGCGTAGTATCGCAACCGAGATGGACGACGCCGACAACGTTCGAGTCCGGGTGGTCGACGACGTCGCGCAGGCGTTCGCCGATCTCGTCGCGGTGGAGTCGCCGGCGTCGATCGCGCTCTCGGGCGGCGACACTGCCGAGCAGTGCTACGAGCGGCTCGCCCGCGCGTCGGTCGAGTGGCGCGGCGTGAGCGTGCTGTTCGGCGACGAGCGCTGGGTCCCCGTGGACGATCCCGAATCGAACGAGGGCATGGCGCGCCGAGTGCTCCTCGATGCCGTCCGTCCCCGTGCGATCCACTCGATGCGCGGCGCCGGCGACACGCCCGAGGCGGCTGCGTCTGCGTACGACGCGCTCGTCCGCGACATCGGCCCCGTCGCGTTCGTGCACCTCGGCCTCGGCCCCGACGCCCACACCGCCTCGCTGTTCCCGGGATCGCGCGCACTCGAGGAGCGCGAGCGGCTGGTCGTCACCAACGGCGACGACCAGCATCCGCACCTACGGCTCACGTTCACGTTTCGGGCGATCGCGATGGCGAACCTCGTCGTGTTCACCGTGACCGGCGAGGACAAACGTGAGGCGTTCGCGCGCGTCCGCGCCGGCGACGACGTGCCGGCCACGCGCGTCACGGCCGAGCGCGTGGTCTGGCTGGTCGACCCCGCGGCCGCGGGTGAGCCCGCCGCGTAGGCTGCCGGGCCGTGGACACCGCCGCACTACTCGACGCACCGCTCGCCGATCTCACGACCGAGGCGGTACGGCTGCGCGACCACGCGCACGGTGACCGAGTCACGTTCTCGCCGAAGGTCTTCATCCCGCTCACGATGCTGTGCCGCGACCGCTGTGGGTACTGCACGTTCGCCAAGCCGCCCGCGCACCTCGCCGCGCCCTACCTCTCGCTCGACGAAGTGCTCACCATCGCGCGCCGCGGCGCGTCCGTGGGTTGCCACGAGGCGCTGTTCACGCTCGGCGAGGCACCGGAAGCCCGGTACCCCGTCGCCGCCGACTGGCTCGCCGCGCACGGCTACGCGTCCACCGTCGACTACCTCGTCGCCGCGTGCCGGGCCGTGCTCGACGAGACCGGTCTGCTCCCGCACGCCAACGCGGGCGCGCTGCCCCTCGCGGACCTGGAGCGCCTGCGCGCGGTGTCGCCGTCGCAGGGGATGATGATCGAGACCCTGGCCGAACGGCTCGGCGAGCCGGGGGGCCCGCACGCCGGCGCGCCCGACAAGACCCCGGCGCGGCGCCTCGCGACGCTCGACGCGGCCGGCCGCGCCGGGATTCCCTTCACCACCGGCATCCTGGTGGGGTTCGGCGAGACGCGCGCCGAGCGCCTCGAAGCGCTCGTCGCCATCCGCGACTCGCACGCGCGGCACGGGCACGTGCAGGAGGTCATCGTCCAGAACTTCCTGCCGAAGCCCGGTACCGCGATGTGGCGACACGACGCGTGCGACCGCGAGGAGTTCCTGTGGACGATCGCGGCCGCGCGGCTGGTGCTCGGTGCCGAGATGCACCTCCAGGCGCCGCCCAACCTCTCCGACCCCGACGAGCTCGGCGCGCTGCTCGCCGCCGGCATCGACGACTGGGGCGGCGTGTCGCCGGTGACGCCCGACCACGTGAACCCCGAGCGGCCCTGGCCCGCGCTCGACCGGCTGCGCGACGCCACCGAGGCCGCGGGCAAGACGCTCGCGCCGCGTCTCACGGCGTATCCCGAGTTCGTGCGGCGGCCCGAACGCTGGCTCGCGCCCGAGGTGCGCGCCGCGGTGTTGCGGGCGTCCGACTCCGAAGGGCTCGCGCGCGACGACTCGTGGGCGGCCGGCGGCGACGAGACACCCCCGAAGCTCCTCCCGGCGCTCCCGCCGCCGACCCGCGCGGGCTCGCGAGTCGGCGAAGTGCTCGACGGCGTGCAGGCGGGCGAGGAGGTCGGCGTCGACGAGATCGTCGCGCTCCTGGAAGCACGCGGCTCCGACTTCCACCGGGTCGCGGCCGTGGCCGACGACCTGCGCCGCGCCGCGGTGGGCGACGTCGTCACGTTCGTGCGGACGCGCAACATCAACTACACGAACATCTGCACGTTCAAGTGCCGGTTCTGTGCGTTCTCGAAGGGTCCGCTGTCGCTCAACCTGCGCGGTGACCCGTACCTGCTCCCGATGGAGGAGATCCAGCGGCGCGTGGTCGAGGCGGTCGAGTGCGGCGCCACCGAGGTCTGTCTCCAGGGCGGCATCCATCCGAGCTTCGACGGCGAGTACTACCTCTCGGTCGCCCGCGCGGTGAAGGAGGCCGCGCCGACGATCCACGTGCACGGCTTCACCGCGCTCGAGGTCACCGAGGGCGCGCGCCGCCTCGACATGCCGCTGCGCGACTACCTGGTGCTCGCCAAGGAGGCCGGTCTCGCCACGCTGCCCGGCACCGCCGCCGAGATCCTCGACGACGAGGTGCGCGCCGTCATCTGCCCCGACAAGGTGACGACCGACGAGTGGCTCGAGGCGCACCGTCTCGCACACTCGGTGGGCCTGCGGTCGAACATCACGATCATGTTCGGCCACGTGGAGCGGCCCGTGCACGTGGCGCGGCACCTGGTGCGCACCCGCGAGCTCCAGAAGGAGACCGGCGGGTTCACCGAGTTCGTGCCGCTCCCCTTCGTCCACATGGCGAGCCCCATCTACCTGCAGGAGAAGTCACGTCGCGGTCCGACGATGCGCGAGGTGCTCCTCGTGCACGCGGTCGGCCGGATCGCGTACCGCGGATGGGTCGACAACATCCAGGTCTCGTGGCCGAAGTGCGGGATCGAGGGAGCCCGGGAGGCCCTCGGCGCCGGGTGCAACGACCTGGGCGGCACGCTGATGGACGAGAACATCTCGCGCGCCGCGGGCGCCGAGCACGGGCAGGAGCTCGACGACGACGACTTCCGCTCCATTGCCGAGCCCCTCGGCCGGCCGCTCGAACAGCGCACCACGCTCTACGGGCGCGTCACCACCGTCGGTCGCCGCCTCCGGCCGCGCGCCGACGATCACGACCACGCGGTGCCGGTCACGATCTCCGCGCGCGGATGACGCGCCTCGACGTCGTCGCGATCGGGCACGCGCTCGTCGACGTCATCAGCAGCGAGGCGGACGCCTTCGTCGTGGAGCACGGGCTCGAGCGCGGGGTGATGACGCTCGTCGACGCCGACCGGTCGCTCACGCTCTACGCGGCGATGGGACCGGCGATCGAGATGTCGGCGGGCTCGGCCGCGAACACCATCATGGGCCTCGGCTCGCTCGGGGGCGCGGCCGGCTACATCGGGCGGGTCGGTGACGACGAGCTCGGCGACGTGTTCGTGCACGACATTCGTGCGTTCGGCATCGAGCACCTCGCGCTCGCGCGTGCCGCCTGTGAACCGACCGGCCGGTGCCTCGTGGTGGTCACGCCCGACGCGCAGCGCACGATGTCGACGTTCCTCGGTGCCGCCGCCCGGCTCGGGCCCGACGACCTCGACGTCGAGCTCATCGCGCGTGCCCAGGTGCTGTACCTCGAGGGCTACCTGTGGGACGACGAGCAGGCCAAGGCCGCGTTGCGGCGGGCGGCGCGCACCGCCCACGACGCCGGGAACCGCGTCGCGTTGACGCTGTCCGATCCGTTCTGCGTCGACCGGCACCGGAGCGAGTTCCTCGCGCTGATCGACGACGACGTCGACGTGCTGTTCGCGAACGAGGCCGAGATCGAGTCGCTCTACGAGGTGGACGAGTTCGACCTCGCGCTCCAGCTCGTGCGCGACCACTGTGAGATTGCCGCGCTCACGCGCAGCGAGAAGGGGTCGCTGATCGTCACCCGCGACGAAGTGCACCTGATCGACGCCGCTCCCGTCACCGAGGTGGTCGACACCACCGGCGCCGGCGACCTGTACGCGGCCGGGTTCCTCCACGGGCTCACCCACGGCTACGACCTCGGCACGGCCGGGCGCCTCGGGTCGCTCGCCGCTGCGGAGGTGATCGGGCACCTGGGGGCGCGCCCGCAGCAATCGCTCGCCGAGCTCGCGCGGCCGCTCCTCGAAGCCGGCGCTCGGTGAGGCTCCCGCGCTACCGGACCGGCGACGCAGAGCTCGACGCGGCCGTGGCCGCGATCGCCGAACGGGCGGCGCGGCCCGCCGACGCCGACCTCGTCTTCGAGATCATGGCGTCGGCGGTCCGGCTGGGGCGCGACCAGGCCGATCGGGGCGACCTCAAGATCGCCAACGCCGCGGTGAAGGAGATGCGGCACGCGTTCCACGTCTTCGCGCCGTACCGGTCGGCGCGCAAGGTCGCGATCTTCGGCTCGGCTCGCACGCAGCCCGACGACCCGCTCTACGTGCAGACCCGAGAGCTCGCCACCGCGGTGGCGGCCCGCGACTGGATGGTGGTCACCGGCGCGGGGCCCGGGATCATGGAGGCCGGCATCGAGGGCGCGGGTCCGGAACAGGCGTTCGGCGTGAGCATCGAGCTCCCGTTCGAGGCTGCCACCACGCAGTTCTTCGACGGCGACCCCAAGCTCGTCAACTTCCGCTACTTCTTCACGCGCAAGCTCGAGTTCGTGAAGGAGTCCGACGCCTTCGTCCTGCTGCCCGGCGGCTTCGGGACGCTCGACGAGGCGTTCGAGCTGTTGACGCTGCTCCAGACGGGAAAGGCGCAGCCGGCGCCCGTCGTACTCCTCGACGTGCCCGGTGGTACGTACTGGTCGTCGTGGCTCGCGTTCGTGGACGCGGAGCTGGTGAAGACCGGCTACATCGGGCGCGACGACCTCGCGCTGCTCCGCGCCACCGACAGCATCGACGACGCGGTCGCGGAGATCTTCCGCTTCTACACCAACTACCAGTCGCTCCGGTTCGTCGAAGGCCGGCTGGTGCTGCGCATGCGCGACGCGCTCGGAGTACAAGCGCTCGGCCGGATCAACGACGACTTCGCCGACATCGTGGTGCGCGGCGGGATCGAGGAGATCGGGGCCACCGAGGCCGAGGTCGCCGACGGGGACCACGTCGACCTCGCCCGCCTGGCGTTCTGGTTCGACCGGCGCAACTGGGCGCGCCTGCGCATGCTGATCGACCGCGTGAACGGTCGCGCCGGCTGAGCGCGGCGTTTCAGTCGCCGGTCATCGTGCCGCCCAGCGCGGCGATGGCGCGCTCGACGGCGCGGCGGGCCTGCAGAACACGCTTCTCGTCGTCGAGCGCGCCGGCGTCGCCGTCCTCGCTCGCGGCGCGGAGCTTCTCGTAGGCGAGGTCGCGGAGCTCCTCCTCGATGGACTGCAGGCGCCCGACGATGTCTCCCGCGTCAGCCATCGGATCGCGCATCGAGCGCTTCGACGAGCAGTTGGGCGGGGTGGCGCACGTCGAGCCCGACGGCCGCGAGGTGCATCGCGCACCCCGGATTGGCGGAGACCACGAGCGGGTCGACATCACCGCCCGCGCGCCGGATGGCCTCGACCTTGCGCAGCCGGATCTCCGACGACAGCTCGGGCTGCAGCGCGGCGTACGCACCGCCCGCGCCGCAGCACAGGCCGTCGTCGGCCGTGTCGACCAGCCGGTACGCGGGTGCGAGCACGGTCCGCACCGCGCCCTGCGCGTGCTGGACGTGGCGCAAGTGGCACGGGTCCTGCACCACCGCGTCACGTCCGGTGTCGCGGAGCGGCAGCGCCGGCTGCGACGCCAACCACTCCGAGAAGTCGCGCACGCGGGACGCGAACGCGCGCGCGTCGGCGGTGCCGAGCAACCGGCCGTAGTCCTTCATGAACGCGCCGCAGCCCGCACTGTCGACGACGATCGGGATGTC